>Ga0307515_10004744_pt1 | contig 27847 bp, 24 predicted proteins | sample 17_EM_MG_FD_194513 | JGI IMG/M metagenome (GOLD analysis project Ga0307515, IMG submission 194513) | Populus trichocarpa ectomycorrhiza microbial communities from riparian zone in the Pacific Northwest, United States - 17_EM | ecosystem: Host-associated > Plants > Roots > Unclassified | place... | reverse complement strand
TGATAAAAGTCAAAACACGCGAAAGATGAGGGAAATTGCATCTTCAAAGTGTATCAGAATCGCGAAAGGCCGGAAACGCGGCAGACTTCGTGCCCCCGGCCTCCGGTCCTACTGCATGTACCAGCCGTGGCTGACGACGAGCGACTGGCCGGTGAGCGCATTGGTCTCGAAGCCGGCAAACAGCAGCGCCACCTCGGCGACGTCCTCGACCGTGGTGAATTCGGTATCGACCGTGCCGCCGAGCATCATCTTCTTGACGACCTCGTCCTCGGAAATACCAAGCGCCTTCGCCTGTTCCGGGATCTGCTTTTCGACCAGCGGCGTCTTGACGAAGCCGGGGCAGATGACGTTGGCGCGCACGCCGTCCGGCCCGCCTTCCTTCGCCACCACCCGGGCAAGGCCCAGCAGGCCGTGCTTGGCGGTGACGTAAGCCGATTTCAGCGGCGAGGCCTCGTGGCTATGGACTGAGCCCATATAGATGATCGCCCCGCCCTTCTGCGCCTTCATGTGCGGAACACAGGCCTTGGTTGTCAGGAACGCGCCGTCGAGATGGATGGCGAGCATCTTCTTCCAGTCGGAAAACGCATAGTCCTCGATCTTGTTGACGATCTGGATGCCGGCATTGGAGACGAGAACGTCCACCCTGCCCCACTTTGCAACGACAGCAGCGACGCCGGTGTTGACGGCTTCTTCGCTGGTGACGTCCATCGCAATGCCAATCGCTTCGCCCGGTCCTGTCGCTGTCAGGTCCTTGGCCGTCGCTTCGGCGGCATCGAGCTTCAGGTCGGCAATGACGACCTTGGCACCTTCCGAGACGTATTTCTTGGCGATCGCCAGGCCGATGCCGCTGGCAGAGCCGGTGACGATGCAGACCTTGTCCTTGAGTTTCATGGTTTTAACTCCCTATTTTGCAAGATAATCATGGACCACTTCGCCGAGGCCCAGCGTCAGGTCGGAGAGAATGTGGACCGCGGATTTGACTTCCAACACCGGCAGGTCGGCGACAGGCGCCAACGCATGCGGGAACAGCGCCAGGGCACCCGGTCCTTCCCAGGCGCCTTTCACGGTCAGGTCTTCCAGATAGTAGCGCACGAGTTCGCAGATACGCGGCGTGCAATCGACATGCGGAATGATCTTCAGCATGAAATTCGGCTGTTTAAGGCTCTCCAGCACCTTGGCGGTGTCGAGCGTGCGATGCTTGAAACCCATCGTCGCCGTAGCGACCCGCTGGCCGCCGTAGTCGAGCGTGCCGACCAGTGCATCCTTGACCGCATGCAATGACGGGTCGGCCAGCTTCTTTGGAAAGCCCCAGATCTCGCGGCCGCCGGCGATCGGCGCGTCGTCGTTGAGATACATGGAATGTACGTAGCCGCCATGTACGCCCTCATAGGTGACCGGGATCACCTGACCGGACTCGGTATAGTCGCCGAAACCGGTGGAATCTGGCATGCGGATGAACTCGTATTTGACCAGAGGTTCATCGAACTGGAGCGGCTCCGGCACCACGCGGCGCAAAGCCTCCGGATCGGTGCGGTAGGTGATGATCATGTATTCGCGATTGACGAACCGGTATGGTCCCGGCGGATAGGACGGGCTGGTCAACGGCATAGCGAAGGCATTGCGAAGGACATCGTCGATTTTCATGATTTTTTCTCGCCAACATGTTTTTCACAAAGGTCGAAGACACGAATTCCGTTGGTCGGGCGGGTGCGGCTCTGCCAATCCGGATGATTGAGCGTCCTGACCACGTCGTCGTGCCCGGCCTTCCAGTGTTCTTCAACGGACAGGCGGGAGAACTCGTAGTCCTTCGATCCGCTTTCATAGGCTGCATGACGATAGATCAGATGCACCATGGTGACGGCGGAATCATTGCCGATCTTTTCGAGCAGCCGCGCATCGGGATCGCTCTTCAGCTCGTCCGGCAGTTTTTCCATCAGCCGCTTGGCGGCCATGCGAATGGTTTGGAGTTTGCGGAACTGGTCGGTGTTCAGACGCGTGCGGCTGGAAAAGCGGATTTCCTTTTCGCGGGCCTCGACGTCGAACAGGTCCTTGGGCAACGGCCCCCTGGCGCTGAACAGATCGACCTGGAAGATACACAAGTCGCTTTCCAGCTCCTCGCCGCCGAGAATCCGCTGTAGCGGCGTGTTGGAAACGATGCCGCCGTCCCAATAATAGCGACCATCGATCTCGATCGGCGCGAAGCCGGGCGGCAGGGCGCCGGAGGCGGCCACGTGTCTGGCAGAAAAATCGCAATGCCGGTTGTCGAAGTAATTGAAGTTGCCGCTCACCACATCGACAGCCCCGAGGCTGAGGCGGGTGACGCCGGAATTGATCAGGTCGAAATCGATGAGGTCGGCGAGCGTCTCCTGCAATGGCGCGGTGTCATAAAGGCTGATCGCAGCCATTGGATCACCCGGAATATTCCAGGGCGCGAAGGCCCGCGGTGTGAAGAATCCGGGAACACCGGTCAGCGAGCCAAGAACGGCTGCGGATTCATTGAACCACTTCCGCATCACATCGCCATTGCCGAGAAAGTGTCCGGGAAGGCCGGAGGAGACGCGGTGCCAGAAGGTTCGCAGATTGTTGACACGGGCGTCCACCGGGCTACCGGCGATGATCGCGGAATTGATCGAGCCGATGGAGATACCGGCGAGCCAGTCGGGCCTTATGCCGGCTTCGTGCAGGGCTTCGTAGGCGCCGGCCTGATAGGCACCAAGAGCACCGCCGCCCTGAAAGACCAGCACGGTTTTCTCTGTCGGTATTGTGCTCACGGGATGCTTTCCTTGAAATGCTGCGACCGCGAACAAATAACACAGAGAAGGCTGTCATGTTCCACACGTGCAGATTAAGTTTTGGTAATGCGGAAAGGCCTCAATGGGGAATATACTTCATCAGATTCAAAGGCTTATTCTCTGAGTTCGCGTGTTGTTTTTCCTTTTGAAGGCTGGATGATAGTTCAGCCTTCCGCACCGCGCAATGCAACAGAATGTGACAGCGTGCGGTTGTCAAACGCCGGCGATGTGGAACGCGAACAGCACCCATAACACGGCATTCAAGACGAATCCGGCGACGAACAGACGCTGACGGAATTTCAGCCGGTTCGAGGTGACATGCACGTAGGCATGGGCGAAGCGGCTCAAGACAAAGAGCCAGGCGACGGCGAGCACGGCATGGTTCACGCCGGCGGTCAGATAAAGCAGGATGCAAACGAGAAAGAAAAGCACAGGCAGTTCGAACTGGTTGATCAGGCTGCGGGCGACGGTTGCGCTGGGCTCCGGTTCGATGGCTGGAACCCAGTAGTCCTGCAATTTGGCAAGACCGGCACGCACGGCGCGAGAGCGGCGCTTCAGCATCAGGATATAGACGGCGTGGATCAGCGCGACCTGCGCGATGACAGGCCAGAAGATTGCAGTCGATGTCGGCATGATCACTCCGTCGAATAGAATCATCTGTGATGTATAGCGAACGAGCGGAAAATCCAGAACCGGGTCGGCTCGGTCCCGGGCAACGGTCCGTGCTTGACACCCGTTTTACGAATGATGGATGTTCAACGGCAATAGTTCCAGCCGTCATGATGAGAAAAGAAGCCTATGTCTGAACAGCAAACTCCCGTCAGCCGGTTGCCCACCCATCATCTCTCGTCGATGCGCGGACGTGACCCACACGAACACCACCGGGTCGCAACGCCGCTCGAACTGCTGTTCGACCTGACCTTCGTCATCGCCTTCGGCCTCGCCGCATCGCAGCTCGCGCATCTGCTTGCCGAAGGCCACTATGCCGCCGGGCTGATGGGCTTCGGCTTTGCGATGTTCGCAGTCTGCTGGGCCTGGGTGAATTTTTCCTGGTTCGCATCCGCATTCGATACGGACGACTGGGTGTATCGCATCACGACGATGGTCCAGATGGTGGGCGTGCTTATCCTTGCACTCGGCCTGCCTCAGATGTTCGAATCGATCGATCATGGTCAGCATGTAAACAATAGCGTGATGGTGCTTGGCTATGTCGTCATGCGGGTGGCGATGGTCTTCCAGTGGCTGCGCGCCGCGCGGCGGAATCCTGAGCGGCGCGCTGCCTGCCTCACCTATGCCATTGCAATCTCCATCGCTCAGATCGGCTGGATCGCGTTGATCTTCATCGACATGCCGCTGCTGCCGACCTTTCTCTGCGTCGTCGCCCTGACGTTGGTCGAGATGTTCGGCCCGGTCGTCGCCGAACGCAGGAACGGCGGCACACCCTGGCACGCCCATCATATCGCCGAGCGCTACGGCCTCTTGGCGATCATCACGCTCGGCGAAGGCGTCGTCGGCACGGTCGCGTCGATCTCGGCGATCACCGGCGAACAGGGATGGAACCTCGACGCCATCCTCGTCTGCATTGCCGGCACAGGGCTGACTTTCGGCATGTGGTGGCTGTATTTCCTGCTGCCGTCCGGCCAGATCCTGCATCGCTTCCGCAACCGCTCCTTCCTCTGGGGCTACGGCCATATGCTGATCTTCGCGGCTATCGCTGCGACCGGCGCAGGCCTGCATGTGGCTGCCTATTATATCGAGCACAAGGCCCATATCAGCGCTACGGCAACGGTGCTGACCGTCGCCGTTCCCGTCGGCGCCTATATCCTCCTGATCTTCGCCCACTACGTCTATCTGCTGCAGAGGATGGAAGCCTTCTATCTCTGGCTTCTGGCCGGCTCCGCGGTTCTACTGGCGCTTCCGGTCCTTGCCGCGGCCGCGGGCGTCGGCATGACCGCATGCCTCGCGGTGCTGATGCTGGCTCCGCTGGTTCCGGTCATCGGCTATGAGGTCAAGGGACATCACTATGGCAATAGGGCACTGGCCCGCGCCCTGGATTCCTGAGAGCAGAGACAAAGAAAAGGCGGCGAAGATATCTCCGCCGCCTTTCAATCCACAATCCCGTCGCCGCGCAGGGCGGGGAAATATGCCTTACATCGCACCCGGATAGTTCGGGCTTTCGCGGGTAATCGTCACGTCATGGGCGTGGCTTTCGCGCAAGCCAGCGCCCGAGATGCGCACGAAAGTGGCGCGCTCCTGGAAGTCCTTGATCGTCGCGCCGCCGACATAGCCCATCGAAGCCTTGAGACCACCAGCCAGTTGGTGAAGAACGCCGGAGACCGGGCCCTTGTACGGGACCTGGCCTTCGATGCCTTCCGGCACCAGCTTCAGCGTATCGCGTACTTCCGCCTGGAAATAACGGTCAGCCGAGCCGCGCGCCATGGCACCGACGGAACCCATGCCGCGATAGGCCTTGAACGAGCGCCCCTGATGGAGGAACACCTCGCCCGGGCTTTCGTCGGTGCCGGCAAGCAGCGAGCCGATCATGCAGGCGGATGCGCCGGCGGCGATCGCCTTGGCGAGATCGCCGGAGAACTTGATGCCGCCATCGGCGATCACCGGGATATTGGCGGCCTGCGCCGCGTCGACAGCAGCCATGATGGCAGCGAGCTGCGGCACGCCGACACCGGCGACGATGCGGGTTGTGCAGATCGAGCCCGGGCCGATACCGACCTTGACTGCATCGGCACCCGCATCGATCAGTGCCTTGGTACCGTCACCGGTGGCGACGTTGCCGGCCATGACGCGAACGGAATTCGACATGGTCTTGACCTTGGTCACGGCATCGAGAACGCGCTGCGAATGGCCATGGGCGGTATCGACGACGATCAGGTCGACACCAGCCTCGATCAGACGCTCGGCGCGTTCGATGCCGTCATCGCCGACGCTGATGGCGGCAGCGGCGCGAAGCCGACCCTGCGCATCCTTGGAGGCGTTCGGGTTGAGCTGCGACTTCTCGATGTCCTTGACGGTGATCAGGCCGACGCAACGGCGATCAGCATCGATGACCAGCAGCTTTTCGATGCGGTGCGTGTGAAGAAGGCGTTTGGCTTCCTGCTGATCGACATTCTCGGTGACCGTGATCAGGTTTTCCCGGGTCATCAGTTCGTAGATCTTCTGGCCGGGGTCGGACGCGAAGCGCACATCGCGGTTGGTCAGGATGCCGACGAGGCGGCCGGGAACTGTGCCGGTTGCATTCTCTACGACCGGGATGCCGGAGATCGAGTACATCTTCATCAGCGCCAGGGCGTCGGCAAGCGTCGCGTCCGGCCCGATGGTCACAGGGTTGACGACCATGCCGCTTTCGAATTTCTTCACCTGTCGGACCTGTTCGGCCTGCTCGATCGGGGTCAGGTTGCGATGGATGACACCGATGCCGCCAGCCTGCGCCATGGCGATCGCCAAGCGCCCTTCGGTGACCGTATCCATGGCGGAGGAGAGGATCGGCAGGTTGAGATCGATGTCCTGGGCGATGCGGGTGGCGATGTTGGTCTGCCCCGGCATGACTTCAGAATGTCCGGGTTGCAGCAGAACGTCGTCGAAGGTCAGAGCCTCCAGACCGGTTGCCGTTTCGATGATGCGCGCCATGGCCAATCCCTTCAATAAATGAAACGCTCCGCGGACGGTCTTGGGAAACGGTCCGGCGAAGACTTGCAAGAGTTTCTTGGAAGTTGGCGAGGGCTCGTAACACGGATAAGTCGGGATGGAAATAGCAAAAGCCCGGCAGTGATGCCGGGCTTGCCAAGATTCGTGCCGCAATGCGGTATCAGATCTCGAACTGGTAGGTTTCCGGCACGAAACGATAACCCTGATCCTGCTTCTCGATAAAGCCGACCGCCGGAAACGGCATGTGGTAGCCGACAAAGGGCAGCCGGTCGGTGGCGACCATGTCGAACACCTTTTTACGGGCGTCAGCGGCCTTTGCCTTGTCCATGTCGAACTTCACTTCCCAGTCCGGCCGCTGTAGCGACAGGACGAAATGGTTGGCGGTATCGGCGGTAAGCACGAGACCCTTGCCGCCCGATTCGACCTTGAAGATCATGTGCCCCGGCGAGTGGCCGAACGCCGCCATGCTTGTAATGCCGGGCACGACCTCGGCTCCATCGCCGATGAACGTCATTTTTTCCGCCAGCGGCACGACATTTTTCAACACGCCCTTATGTCCGCCCTCCGCCGGTGTTCCAACACGAGCCTCGTCCTTCCAGAAATCGAACTCGGTCTGGCCGGCCACGTAGCGGGCATTCTTGAAGGCAGGCGCGCCGCCTTCCATCAGCCCACCGATATGGTCGCCGTGCATATGGGTGAGAACCACGATCGTGACCTGATCGGGCGTATAGCCGGCGGCTGCAATCCCCTCCAGCAGGTGACCGGCACCGGCCTGGCGTCCGCCCTCACCCATGCCGGTGTCGAACAGGATCACCTCGGCCCCGGTATCGATCAGCGTTGGCGAGAAGCCGTTGACGAATTTGTCGGTGGGCAGGAAATTGGCTTTCAGCAGATCGCCCACCACCTCCGGCGTCTGGTTGGTCCCGAAGGTTTCCTCGGGCTTTTCGCCGATGCGGATGCCGTCGCTGATGACGGTGACGCCGAAAGTACCGATCTTGAAACTGTTGGTCCTGCCTGCCGGTGATGCCATCGTGTCCGCTTTCGGTTCGCTCTGCGCAAAGGCAGCCCTGTTCATCAGAAACGGCGTCGCCAGGGCGCCGGCCGCTGCGGTTCCGAATAAGGCACGGCGGCTGATGTGAAAAGATGTCGTCATGCTGATCTCCCATGGGTTCCCCGGCATTGGAATGCGGCTGCAATCCTCCGGCAAGGCAACATCTAGGGTCTTGACAGGAGATGCCCGCAGGACTCACAGGGATGTGATCGCAAGTTGAACAGGGTATGACGACTTTTGCCTCAAAAGTCCTATGTTCCCTTCGCTCCGCCATACCGTGCAAGGCCTGCCCGCATGAATCGCATCGTCCCGATGATCCTCGCCGTCGCTCTCTTCATGGAGCAGATGGACTCCACCGTCATTGCGACCTCGCTGCCGGCGATCGCCCATGATCTCGGCGTCGGGCCGATCACACTGAAACTGGCACTGACCTCCTACATGGTGTCGCTGGCGATCTTCATTCCGCTGAGCGGCTGGATGGCCGACCGCTTCGGCGCCAAGCGGATCTTTCGCGCCGCCATTCTCGTCTTCGTCTTCGGCTCGATCCTCTGCGCTGTCGCCGACAGCGTGCTCGCCTTCGTAATCTCGCGCTTCCTGCAGGGCATGGGCGGGGCGATGATGACGCCGGTGGCCCGTCTCGTGCTGGTGCGCTCCACCCAGCGCAGCGAACTGGTCGGCGCCATGGCGCTCCTCACAATCCCCGCACTCGTCGGGCCGTTGGCCGGCCCGCCGCTCGGCGGTTTCATCACCACCTATTTCTCCTGGCACTGGATCTTCCTGATCAACGTGCCGGTCGGCATCCTCGGCTATATCCTGTCGGGCATCTACCTGCCGGAGATCAAAAGCGACGCACCGCCGCCGATCGACATCAAGGGCTTCTTCCTCAGCGCCATCGCCGCGTCGGGTACCATGTTCGGCCTGTCCGTCATGAGCCTGCCGGCGCTACCACCGCAGATCGGTGCCGCCGCCGTCGCTATCGGCATCACCTGCGGCTTTCTCTATGTCCGCCACGCCCGGCGCCATCCAGCGCCTCTGCTCGATCTCAACCTGTTCAAGGACAGCGCCTTCAGGGCCGCGGCAATCGGCGGCACGCTGTTTCGCATCTCGATCGGCGCCGTGCCTTTCCTGATGCCGCTGATGCTGCAGGTCGGCTTCGGCCTGACGCCGTTTCAATCCGGCATGATCACCTTCGTCGGCGCTGTGGGCGCGCTGACGACCAAGTTCTTCGCCAAGCGCGTGCTGATCTTCGCCGGCTTCCGCACGACGCTGATCTTTGCCTGTATCGCTGGAACCGTGCTGACCTTTGTCAACGGCCTGTTCACCCCGGCGACACCCTATCTCGTCATGATGTTCATCCTGCTGCTTGCAGGCTTTGCCCGGTCGTTCTTCTTCACCAGCGTTAATGCGCTGGCCTTCGCCGACCTGCCGGATTCACAAGCCAGCAAGGCGACCTCGATGAGCGCAGTGCTGCAACAGATGAGCCTGGCCCTCGGCGTCGCCGTTGCCGGTGGCATCCTCGAAATCGAGACAACGCTGACGGGATCGAAACTGGAACTCGGCGACTTCCAGACTGCCTTCATGATCATCTCGGCCATCACGCTGACAGCCGTCATTCCGCTGATCGGCATGTCGAAAACCGCCGGCTCATCCGTATCCGGTCACAAGATGCGGACAGATCCGGCAGCGGAGACCATCGCCGTCAAATAGCGTGCAGCCGCTTTATTCCGGCCGCTCGCAGACCGCCGAAAGCTTGTTGCCATCGGGATCGCGGACATAGGCCGCATAGAAATGGGCGTGAAATGGCCGGAGACCGGGGGCGCCCTCGTCGGTGCCGCCATGGGCAAGCGCTGCTGCGTAGAACGCGTCAACCGCAGCCCGGCTCTCCGCTTCGAGCGCCACCATCGAACCGTTGCCGATCGTGGCGGCATTCCGGTCATGCGGCGTGACCACCCACAACCGGCAGCGTGTATCGTCTTCGGCCCCGTAGCCGATCTCGACATCGTCCTGCTTGCGGCGCTTGAGGCCGAGCGGGGCGAGAGCCGCGTCATAGAAAACCTGCGCCCGGCGGAGATCGTTACTGCCGATGGTCACGTAGAGCAGCATCGCTTACTCGGCCTCGACCGAATCCCGCTCGTCCGGCACATCCCTGTCGTCGATTTCGGTCTCGCTGTCATAAAGCGAAGCCGCACCCGGCTTGCGGCCCTTGAAGCCCTTGGCGAGCAGGAACATCTCGACCGATTCGGCCCGCGAGGCCGCCGGTTTGACATGGATAACCTGCTTGAAATTCTGCTTCAGCAGCGTCAGCAACTCGCGCTCGGCACCACCCTGAAAGGTCTTGGCCAGGAAATGCCCGCCTTCGGCGAGCACGTCGATGGCGAAATAGGCCGCGACCTCGCAAAGATGCATGGTACGGATATGGTCGGTCTGGCGATGGCCGGTCGTCGGCGCCGCCATGTCGGAGAGTACCAGATCGGGTGTTCCGCCCAGTGCCGTCATCAGCTTTTCAGGTGCTGTGGGATCGAGGAAATCCAGCTTCAGGATATGGACACCTGCCAGCGGATCGAGATCCAGAAAATCGATCGCCACGACCTTCGGGTCGGTATCGGTCGAATCCGTGACCTTGGCGGCGATCTGCGACCAGCTGCCTGGAGCGGCCCCCAGATCGATGATGCGCTTGGCGCCGGAGAGGATCTTGTGCTTCTCGTCGATCTCCAGAAGCTTGAACGCCGCGCGGGCGCGATAACCTTCGAGCTGGGCGCGCTGCACGTAGGGATCGTTGATATGACGCTCGATCCAGCGCCGTGACGATGCCTTCAGCTTGCCTTTCTTGACCTTCTGGCCAAGCTTGCGCCCGGTGCGGTTTCCGCCGATCGGGGGTTTGGTCATTGCGTGTTTCCTTCGTGGGAGCCGTGCGGCGCCGAACCGCGCATCGGCCGGCGGGCGCGGCCGCGCCGCCAGACACCGTCATCGGCCATCATGTCGGTGAGAAGCCCTTCGCGCAAACCGCGATCGGCAACGCGCATGCGCTCCGACGGCCAGCGGCGGCGAATGGCTTCGAGAATGGCGCATCCGGCCAGAACCAGATCGGCCCGGTCCGGCCCGATGCAGGGATTGGCGGCGCGGGCGGTGAAATCCCAGGACAGAAGACGCGCCTGCATGGCAGACACTTCGTCGTCCGAGAGCCACAGGCCATCGACCTTGCGGCGATCATAGCGCGGCAGGTCGAGATGGACGCCGGCCAGCGTCGTGACCGTGCCGGACGTGCCGATCAGATGGAAGCCGTTCTCGTCGCCGGGATTGTCGAGCGTGTGGATCGCCGGGCAATCGAAATTGTCCAGCATGCCCTGGACCTCACGGACCATCGCCTCAAAACCCTGCGGCGTGACGTCCTGACCGCCATGGCGCTCCGACAGTGTCACGACGCCGACCGGCAGCGATGTCCAGTGGGTGATATGGTTGGCAAGCCGGCTCGAGCGGTTGTCGCCGATCTTGATGACGGCGATTTCCGACGAGCCGCCGCCGATATCGAACAGAACCACCGATTTCGTCTCGCGCCCGACCAGCGACGAGCAGCCGGAGACGGCAAGGCGGGCCTCTGTCTCGCGGTTGATGATCTCGAGTTCCAGCCCGGTTTCCGCAAGCACCCGTTCAAGGAAAGCTTCGCCATTTTCGGCGGCGCGGGCCGCTTCGGTGGCGATCAGCCGGGTCTTGCGGATCTCGCGGGTCTTCAGCTTGGCGGCGCAGACTTTCAAGGCTTCGATCGAGCGGTCCATCGCATCCTGCGACAGGCGTCCGGACGCACCGAGCCCTTCACCGAGCCGGACGATCCGCGAAAAGGCATCGACGACCCTGAACTGGCCGGGACGGGTCGGCTGGGCGATCAGCAGGCGGCAATTGTTGGTGCCAAGATCGAGCGCCGCATAGAGCGGCGAACCCGAATCAGACCCATGCGAAAACGCTGGGCCATGTCCGCGCCGGTCATGGCCGTTATGGCCCGGCGCCGGCTTTGGCTCCACTCCAGTGCCCGCGACCACAGGCGGTTGCGACTGCCTGGCGGCATCGGCGATAGGCCTCGGTTTGTCGCTACTCGCCAGCGGACGCCCCTGCAGGCTGCGGCGCTGCCGGTGCTTCTTGCTGCGTTTCTGGCTGGAAGTGTCGGAACCTGGAGCTGCCGCCTGTTTCGCAACCGAAGCGTCCGCCACAGCGCCGGAAGCAACCGATTGCTGTGCCTGGCCGGATTTGGAACGGCGCCTGCGCTTTCGTTTGCGCACCGGTTCCCCGGTGGCATCTGTCACTTCGGGACGCCGTGTTTCTCCGTTACCAACGGAGGAACTGGCATTCGCAGAGGCGAGGCGCGACGGTTTGCCCCGTCTGCGCTTGCCTTTGCCGGAACGGGGCGGTGACTGCCCGTCGTTGCGGTCTGCTGCCGACGCCCCGGAAACGGACGGCTGTTCGCCGTTGTCGGGGTCTCTCACGTGTCTGTCCATTGCGCCGCGCGGAACGATAGCCGCTCAAGGCGCTCTCTTGATTTTCGTTGGGCCGACTTTACCAGTGCCGCCCCAATTCGCCAAATTCTTTTTGTACACCGGCCTGGCGGCCCCAAATCCCGCGCTCCTGCAGCACCCGATGGGCGATTTTGCCGAACGTGGCGGATTTTTTGCCAAAATCTATTGCATCCGCCGATCTTTTGTTTATAAGCCCGCCTCACCGGCTGGGCATTGCCCACGCAGTTTTGGGGAATAGGTTAACGGTAGACCCACGGACTCTGACTCCGTTAGTCCTGGTTCGAATCCAGGTTCCCCAGCCAATTCTCCCTAAAAGCCCTTAATTCCTTGATTTTCCAGTCGTGCCGGATATCGTTTTGGCATCGTTGGCGACCTGATGCCCAAAGGTGATGCCCAGGCGCTTAGCGCGTCGCGGCAGATCCCTTAGGACCAATCGACATTCAGGATTCCCAAATCGCTTGATCGCTGATTCATAGGACACCGTGTTTTAGACATGGTGTGTGAGATGGCTGCGAAGCGATATGAGTTGAACGATGTGCAATGGTCGAGGATTGCAGTTCTTTTGCCCGGTAAGGTGAACGATCCGGGCCGAACAGCGCTGGATAACCGTCTGTTTGTGAACGGATGTTTGTGGGTGTTGCGTTCCGGGGCGCATTGGCGCGATCTGCCTGAGCGCTACGGCAAATGGAAAACGGTGCACCGCCGCTTCAGTCGCTGGTGCCATGCCGGCGTCTGGGAGCGGGTCTTCGAGGCGCTGACGGCAGATCGCGACAATCGGTATCTGATGATCGATAGCACCATCGTGCGCGCCCACCAGCAGGCTGCCAGCGGAAAAGGGGGGCCAAAGATCAGGCGATGGGGCGCTCCCGAGGTGGATTGACGACGAAAATCCACCTGCTGGCCGACACGCTTGGCCGGCCTCTTCGCATCATCGTCACAGCCGGACAGGTGGGAGACATAACCCAGGCTCCAGCTCTCCTGGAGGGCCAGAGCGGTGATGCCGTTCTGGCCGACAAAGCCTATGACAGCAACGCCTTTCGTTCCGTCATCGCTGGTATGCAGGCCAAGGCGGTGATCCCGTCAAACCGCGCCCGCAAGATCATCATCCCGCACGATGTGCTCGACTACAAACATCGCAACCGCATCGAGCGGTGCTTCAACTGAATGAAGCACTTCCGGCGCTTCGCAACACGCTACGACCGAAGAACCATTCACTTCGCAGGCTTCGCCTATCTCACCGCCGCAATGATCTGGATGCAGTGAATGTCGATTGGTCCTAGGGTCTTGAGAGGGCAACAGATGTTGTAGGTGGCGAAAGAGCTTTCGGGATGAGTCCGAAGTTGTGCGCGGTGGTCGTAGTGTAAGCGTATGACTGTCGCTCTTATCTGATATCATGCGTACAGCTTATCCACGACCTGCTCACCGAGCGCGAAACCGGTTGATGCTCCGCTGCCACTGGTCACGATTACGAGCCGGACGTTGTCGGCAGGTTCGTCGATCATGACAGGTTGACTGGCCGAGGCATAGGTGCCGCACCAACGCGAGATGACCTGTCGACCCGGCAAGTCGAACAACTGATCGAACGCTTCCATGATGAGGCGATCGATGCGCTCCTGGGCAAACGGTTCAGGCGCATCGCCGTAAATATGGCTATCGCCGACGACGAGTGAACCATCGGCAGATTGCACAGATATCAGATGGATGCCTTCTGCACGCATCTCTCCAAGCTCGTCATCGAGGCGGGCGCAGAGCGCCCGTGCTTGCGGCAGATCGGCAAAGCCCTCGTAGCGACCATAACTCAGGTCAGACATGACGGCAGCACCGACCCGGACAGGCCGGCTCGGCATAACGCGGAGCATCTGCAGGGTGCAAATCCTTGGCTTGGCGGGCGCGATGCATTCCGGAAACAGGGTCGAGAAATCATCGCCCGGACAGACGATGCAGGCCTCCGCTTCGATCAGGCCCCGGCTCGTCGTGATTTTGGTGCCGTCGATCGCGGTGACCGCCGTATTCCATTGAAATGACACGCCGTGACGCTGCTCCAGCCAGGCAGCAATTTTTGGAATAGCGTCCCTTGATTCGACACGCAGCTCATGTGGGCTCCATAGGGCCGCGCGCATGCCGTCCGGTCGCATGCGCGGCACGTACTCCAAAGCCTGCGCAGGTGTGAGCCGGCGGCACTCTTCTCCCATGGGCGTTGCCAGAAAGGCGTCCATCACCGCTTCAGCTTCCGCCCTGTAGGCCGGCATGACCGCTCCCCTGTGAAGCACGTCAATGCCGGCATCGCTTGCCACCTCTTCCCAGATTTCACGCGAGCGCCGGGCACGGACCCACTGCTCACCTTGCCGTTGTCCGGAGACGGTGACAAAGCCGAAATTGCGGATGGACGCGCCGACAGCTTTCGCGTTCCGCTCCACGATCAGCACTTTCTTGCCCCTGCGCACGGCTGCGAGCGCCATGGAAAGGCCGACGATACCCGCCCCGACGACCACAAGGTCAAGCTTGCTATTCATCTGATCTCTTCCGTTTTTCCGGTTCTGGAGCGAACCTGGTCGTCAATCGATGCTGTCTTTTCTGCCCATTCAAAAATGGCATCCAACAGGCCGTCCCTCATCTCCAGGCCTGCGTACGGGCAAGGATTCCGCGGGCAAGTCCGGCATGCACGACCTTGGCGATGACGTTCGTATAGAAGATCATCATGCCCATCGCCGCGGCGGGCGCGATGTCGCCGGCATCATCCATATTGAGCACCGCGACGGATGCGAGCTTCGTGTCAGATGCGTAGAGAAACACCACAGCAGATACCGTCGTCATGGCATTGACGAACAGGTAGATCGCGATGCTGAGGATCGCAGGCAGGCAGACGGGGACCGTCACGCGAAAAAACAGGCGGTAAAATGGCTGTTTCAACGATGAAGCGACAGACTCGAATTCAGGGTCCATCTGTTTCAGCGCGGTTAGCGCAGTCAGGTGTGCGACGGTGTAGAAATGCGTCACCGTGCAGACGACGAGGATGGTCATCGTTCCGTAGATCGAATTGAAAGGATTGGCCGGATTGTTGAAGAAGAAGATGTAGGCCAGTCCGAGAACCATGCCCGGCACGGCCATGGGCATCATTGCGAGAAAGTGGAACAGTCCGCGACCCAACCCGAAACCTTCGGCCTTTTCGACCATGTAGGCTCCGGCAAAAACAACGACCGATCCGAACAAGGCCGTCAAAAGCGCAAGCTGTATCGAGTTGTAGTAGGCATCCCATCCGCCGCCGTCCATGAGATCGAAGGCGAAGTTTTTCGCCGTCAGACTTAGATCATAAGGCCAGAATTTCACCACCGCCGCGAACTGGCACATGGCGATGATCCCGAGAACGAAGACTGCCACCAGGGCACAGAACGTAAAACACGCCATGTCGAAACGCCGGTTCGGCTTCGGCGCATAGGGAACGGCACGAGCCGAAAGCAGGGCAACCTGGCGTCTCTGCATCAACCGGTCGACCGCAAAAGCAAGAACGGCGGGGAACAGCAGGATCACGGACACGACAGCGCCCATCTCGAAATTCTGCTGACCGATGACCTGCTTGTAGATATCGACAGCCAGCATGCCATACTGGCCACCGATCACCTTCGGCAATCCGAAGTCAGTAATTACCAGCGTGAAGACGACGAAGGCAGCCGACACGACGCCATAGCGTGCCCCCGGCACCGTCACTGTCCAAAAGGTCCGCCACTTGCTCGCTTTCAACGAGGCCGCAGCTTCGTAGTGACGGGCATCCGCAATGGAAAGCGCGGTCGAAATGATCATGAACGCATGGGGCAGTGTGAAGAAGATCGAACCGACGACGATGCCGATCGGCCCGTAGACCGAATAGCCCATCAACCAGTCTTTGAAGACGCCTTGATTGCCGAAGAGATAGACGAGCGCGATTCCTGGAAGCAGGGATGGAACGAGGATAGGAATGGTCAGGATGCCCCTCATCGCTCCCTTCCAAGGCATGCAGCTCCTGGCGAGCGCATAGGCGAGCGCGAATGCGATACTGACCGTGGCAACGGTGCTGATCGCCGCCATCAAAACAGAATTGCGGATCGATTGTGCAAGGGCCGGCGTGGAGAAGTAGGTCGTGAAGTTTGAAAATCCGAAGTCGCGCGCCGGGCGCAGTACAACACGACGGAATGTGTTGGAATCGTATTCCTGCCACCCGTTGCCCCGCTGCAGCGTCGATCCGACGAGATATGCGGCATCGTCTGATGTGCCGCGAATTCGATACTTCACGGGACTGCGGAAGCTGAATTCGGGGAAGAGTTTCGTTGCGGCCAGACGACCATCGGAGCTGGTGTCGAGGTCCGCGTCCGAAAAGGCACCGGTTGCATCGTTCAATTCCGCAGCGCTTGTCGGATCGGTCCAGTTGACGCCACCGGCATCACTGACCTGGAATTCGAAACCGCCGAGGTCGAAGCGGTACGTCGAAAACGACTTGGAAAGCATGACATACAAGGGTGCGGCCAGGGCGATGATCAGGTAGAGGCCGATTACCAGCATGAAACCGCGCTTGATGAATTCGTCTCGCGAAACGTCCTGCTTGAGTGCCCTGCCCGCTGGCATCCCGTCCATCACAAGCGACATGATCAGGCTCCTTTCGGATAAAGGAGGAGACGATCACGGGGAATTTCGACCTGTATCGCACCGCCGACCTCGATCCGGAGGCGACGCACCGCATTGACGGAAAAGTCCGCGACCAGAATAGTCTCCCCAAGACGAGGCGCGGTCAGACGCGTGCGCCAGAACATGCCGAGAAACTCCATTTCCAAAACTTCGGCATCGATCAGGTTCTGCGGTGTCGCCGGTCGGTCGGCGGCATTGGCCGCATGAGCATCCGCACCATGCGGGATGATGTCCACCGGCCGGACGACGGCGGTCAATTGTGCGCCGACCGGCACCTGACTGGCATCGCAAGAAAACTCCGAACGACCGATCTCGATTGAACCTGTTGTCGCGGCGCGCGCTTCAAACTGGTTGGTCTCGCCGATGAAGTCGGCGACGAAGAGAGACTTCGGATGCCGGTAAATTTCGGTCGGTGTCCCGATCTGTTCGATCACACCATGGTTCATGACGACGATGCGATCCGCCATCGCCAGGGCTTCCTCCTGGTCATGCGTCACCATGATCGTCGTTACGCCGAGCTTCCGCTGCAGTGACTTGATCTCATGGCGCAGATGCACGCGCACCTTGGCATCGAGCGCTGAGAGCGGCTCGTCAAGGAGCAGAAGGCCCGGCGATACCGCGATCGCACGGGCAAGAGCGATACGCTGCTGCTGGCCACCCGAAAGCTGTGCCGGATACTTTTTGGCCTGGCTGGAGAGGCCCACAAGTGAGAGCAGTTCGGCAACGCGGGCGGCGATCTCCGCCCGGGGGCGTCCGGCATTTTCCAATCCGAAGGCTATGTTCTTTTCGATCGTCAGGTTTGGGAACAGCGCGTAGGACTGAAAGACGATGCCGTAATCGCGCTTCGAAGCGGGAAGAGTGGAAATATCCTTGCCCGCCTGGACGATCGAGCCCCGGGACTGGAGATCAAGCCCTGCGATTGCCCGAAGCAGCGTCGTCTTTCCGCAGCCGGACGGCCCGAGAAAACAGACAAACTCGCCTTTTTTGATCAGCAGCGAAATATCCCTGAGGGCGACGAAGTCACCGTACTGTTTCCAGACGCCGGAAACTTCGAGATATTCCGGCTTCACATTCTCACCCTCCGGAACGGAACGCTCGACGTTCGTATATGTCGGCTCGACTGCCAAAGCATGTCTCATCGTATTGCTCCGCTCAAGGAAAGAAAGGCTGGTATTAGACGGGCGGCTCTCACGCCACCCGTCCGGGTCCGATGGTCAGGACCGCCGCTTAGCTCTTCGGCTCAGACTTCGCGTCGTAGCGTTTTTGCCATTCCTTGAGGATGACGGCGCGATTGTTCGCCGCCCATTCGAAGTCGTTTTTGATCATCTTGGAAGGGATATCGTCAGGCAGAAATTCGATGGGCTTGGCAACACCCGGATATGCGACGACGGCGTAGCCGACATTGTACATTTCATTGGCTTCCTTGGTGACCGACCAGTCGACCAGGGTCTTTGCGGCTTCGAGGTTCGATGTGCCGGCGATGATCGCCGTGGCCTCTGCCTCCCAGCCGGAGCCTTCCGCCGGGAAGATGATGTCGATCGGAGCGCCGGCGGCTTTCGCTTTTGCGCCCGGGAATTCAAAGGACACGCCGATGACGGTTTCGCCGGAGGCAGCCATCTTGCAAGGTTTGGAACCGGAATGGGTGTAGGCAGAGATGTTCTCATGGAGCTTGTCCATGTAACCCCAGGCCTTTTCCTCGCCGAACATCTGCATCCAGCCGGAAACATCCAGAAAACCGGTGCCCGAGGAATTCGGGTTCGGCATGACCACATGACCCTTGTACTCCGGCTTGGTCAGGTCTTCCCAGCTGGCGGGAGCCTTGAGGCCGAGCTTTTCGCCTTCCGTGGTGTTGTAGCAAAGTGCTGCAACATAGGCGTCCATGCCGACCCATGAAGGCGGCGTGTCGGCATCGACAAACTTCTTGTCGAGCGCTTCAACGCCCTTCGGCTGGTAGGCTTCGAGCATGCCTTCCGATTTCAGAAGGAGTAGCGAGGTCGCAGCCACGCCCCAGACGACGTCGGCCTGCGGATTGTCTTTTTCGGCAAGAAGCTTCGCTGTCATGACGCCAGTCGAGTCACGAACCCAGTTTATCTTGATGTCGGGATGGGCTTTCTCGAAGGTTTCCTTGTAGCGATCAAGATCAACAGCCTCGATCGAAGTATAAACCGTCAGTTCTGTTTGAGCGAATGCTGCGGAGGAGAGCATGGTGGCCGCTGTCAGGGCCAGGAAAAAATGCGTGCGCCTGTTCATGTTCGGGTTCCTTGTTGAAATTCAAAGTTTTCCAATCGCAGGAGACGACTGCATTTTTCGCTGCAGCCCATCCGCTTGACCACATTCTGCACGCTCTCATCTGTTAGTAAAATTTATTATTCTTATCACTTCCAAAATTAAATCGATGAGATACATGCCTATGTTACAGGCATGTGACATCTGCGATGGTGAAATATAATTCAACAAGCCGCCGATTTTATACTTTCTGCTCGATAAATCGGCAGCTCTCCCCGACAACGAGAAAGGGACGCCAAAGCGCCCCTTTCGATGCAATTCAATTGTCGCAGCTCTACCAGGGAAGCGAAAACGTCTTGACGTTGGTGAAGCTCTTCATCGCCTCGCTGACGCCTTCCTTGTAGCCATTGCCGGAGTCTTTTATCCCGCCGAACGGTGACATTTCGATACGGTATCCCGGGACTTCCCAGATGTTGACGGTACCGACCCTCAGCCCCGTTATATACTTCTGCATGCGGCGGAAATCATTCGTGCAGACACCCGAAGACAGGCCAAATGCGGTAGAGTTCGACAGGGCAATCAGCGCATCGTCGTCGTCGGGAGCCCGGACGATCGGGATGACCGGAGCAAATGTTTCCTCCATGATCAGTTCGGACGAGTGCGGAACACGGTCCAAAACGATCGGCGGCAGCAGCGCGCCGTTCCGGCCAGGGTTGTAGAGAATGTCGGCACCCTGCTCGGCCGCCATGTGAACCCGCTTCTCGAAAATTTCGGCGGCTTTCGCATGGACAACCGTTCCAAGGTCCGTCGCGCGATCCATCGGGTCGCCGAAGCGAAGTTTTTTCGCCCGCTCGAGAACAAGCGGAACAAAGCGGTCGGCGACGCTCTCCTGGCAGAGAATACGCTTGACGGCCGTGCATCGTTGTCCGGAGTTTTTCGTCGCGCCGGCAACCGCGAGGTCCGCGGCGCGTGCCAGATCGTCGTCGGAAAGGTCGTTCAGAATGATCAGAGGATCATTGCCGCCCAGTTCCAGCACCTGGCGCTTGTAGTGAGCATTGGCGGCAATCAGCTTTCCGACGGGCACGCTGCCGGTGAAGGTTATCAGGTCGAAATCGGGGTTTGTGATCATTTCCATGCCGATATCGGCTGGCCAGCCTGTGACCACGGACAACATCTCCGGCGGCAGGCCGGCTTCGTAGAGGATATCCGCCAGAACCAGCGCCGTCATCGGTGTGAGTTCGGTCGGCTTTAGGACAACGCAGTTGTTGGTCGCGATGGCCGGCGCGATCTTGTGGGCCACCATATTCAACGGGTGATTGAACGGGGTGATTGCGGAAATGGCATTCAACGGTTCGCGCGTCGTGAATATCTTGCGCGCCTTGCCATGCGGAGTCAGGTCGCAGGAAAAAATCTCGCCGTCGTCGCGAATGCACATTTGCCCCGAGAGCGTCAGGACGTCGTAGGCACGGCCGACTTCATAAAGCGAGTCCTGCTTGGAAATGCCGAGCTCCAATGTGATCAGATCGGAGATCTCTTCCTTTCTGGCCACCAGCGCCTCGGCTGCGGTCAGCAGGATGCGCTGCCTCTCGTAGCGCGTCAGCTTCGGCTGATAGGCCGCGGCGATTGCAAATGCCTCGCGTGCATGTTCGGCACGGCCTGCAGGGACCGTGCCGATGACTGCGTCATTCCAGGGGTAACGAACCTCGATGAGGGCATCTGTCGACACCTTCCTGCCCGCAATCCGCATCGGCTCATGCCGCAACTTGAAATCCGTTTCCACTTTGGTCACGACAAATCTCCCTCAGCCTGCCGGTTGCGCGGCAGCGACAAGCGCGTAGTAGAACGCATCGAAATTGCGCAATGCACCGGCATTCAGCAATTCCGGGACCTTCCGGTTGACGATGAACGGAACCCGCTGCTCGGTCAGTCCACCGTGGGATCGCAGCGGCTCATTCAGAGCAGCCAGATCGTGGCGGTGCTCGCTGGTGCCCAGTGTCTTGTTTTCCGACGAGATCAGGACGATGTCGCCGATACGGTCATCGGGAAGCTCGAACCGGACGCAGGCTTCCGGACGGGGAAGTACCAGATCGATACCATCGATGGCGGCAAGGCGCTCGATGATGTCCTCCCGGTCAGCGTCTTCCGGTAGATAGGCTGTCGCGAAAGAGCCCAGCGCACCATGGTGCACGACGTAAGGATCGGTGATCGGCAGGATGACGCGCGCCGCGTCCTTGCCCAGCCACTGGTCGAGCACATCCTGCACATAGATCACATCCGGCGTGCCATCGGCCTTATGCTTCGGCTTCATCCCATGGTCGGCGGTGACCACGATCGCAGCGCCCATGGCATCGAGTTGCGTCAGGTACTTGTCGAACATCTCGTAGAACGAGTTCGCCTCGGGAACACCGGGGGCGTACTTGTGCTGCACGTAATCCGTGGTCGTCAGATACATGACGTCGGGGCGGAACTCCTTGAGAAGCTTGACGCCCGCTGCAAAGACGAATTCCGATAGATCGGCGGAGTAAACTTCGGGAACAGGAAGTCCAAGCCAGGCGGACGCGTTGTCGATTCCGTTTTCAGCCTTTGTCGACTTGTCCGACTTCTCCGAGGAAAAGCAGATCGCACGGCTGTCGTTGAAACTCAGCCCCTTACCGAGCAGCGCGCGCAGCTTGTCCTTGGCGGTTACGATGGCAACCTTCGCGCCCGCATCGTAGAAGGCCTTGAAGATCGTCGGCGCGCGCAGAAAGCGCGGGTCATTCATCATGACTTCCTTGCCCGTCTGCGGCTCATAGAGATAGTTGCCGCAGATGCCGTGCACCGACGGTGGCCGTCCGGTTGCGATCGACATATTGTTCGGGTTGGTGAAGCTTGGAATGACGCTCAGCGCCATGCGTTCCGTGCCGATCGCCTTAATGCGCTTCAAGGTCGGCATCAGGCCGGCTGCGATCGCCTCGTCGAGATAGGCGGGCTCGCAACCATCAAGGCAGATGGCAATCGCCGGCACCGACGGCCATGGATAGGAACGCCGGTTGACGTCAACGGTGATTTTGGAAATCTGGTTCATTGGAAACTCCGGAAGATTTGATGGTTCAGGCAGCAAGGCGGCTGCGTTCGGCAAGGGCGATTTCGGGGGGTGCTGCGCTCACAACCCCCATTTCTGCAAGTGACGCGCGGGCGGCAGCGACGACTTTGCGCATGACGTGTTCGTCCATTCGGCCGATGCAGCCGACACGGAAGCTGTCGACGACGGTCAGCTTGCCGGGATAGATGATGAAGCCCTTGCTTTTCATCAGGTCGTAGAAAGTCTCGAAACGGAACTTCGGGTCGGCGGGACTGAAGAATGTCACGATGATGGGGGACAACCAGTCATCACCCAGCAGAGTCTCGAAACCTGCCTCGCGCATTCCAGCCACCATGACATCACGATTGCGGGCATAGCGCCCGCCCCTTCCGGCCACGCCGCCTTCTTTACGATGCAGACGCAACGCTTCGATGAAGGCGGCGACGACGTGGGTGGGCGGTGTGAAACGCCATTGCCCGGTCTTGTTCATGGCATCCCATTGCGCGTGAATATCAAGGCTGAGCGAATGGCTGCGCCCCTTGGCGGCTTCAAGTTCGGTCTTGCGCGCAATGACGAAGCCGAAACCGGGAACCCCCTCGATGCACTTATTGGCGGAGGAGACGATCGCTTCGTAGCGGAACTCGGCGATGCCGGCAGGCACGGCTCCGAAGGCGCTCATCGAATCGACCAGAAGCTTGCGCCCGCGGGAATAGACGGCATCCGAAATCTCCTTGAGAGGATTGAGAATGCCGGAACTGGTCTCGCAATGCACCACAACCACGTGGGTTATCGCAGAGTCGGCATCGAGCGCTTCAGCAACCTCGGTGCCGCGGGGCGGCATGTAGTCCCCCTTGTCGATGCTCACATGGTCGCGACCGAGATAGCCAAGCGTCTGCGCGATCCGTTTTCCATAGGCACCGTTCATCAAGACGAGCACCTTGCCATCCTTGGGGATGAAGCTTCCGAGCATCGCTTCGACCGAGAACGAACCGCTACCCTGCATCGGAACACAATCAAACGCGCCATCCACGTCCCCGGCAATGTCGAGAAGCTCGCGGCGGAGTTCGGCGGTCATGGCGCGGAAATCGCCATCCCATGACCCCCAGTCCCGAAGCATAGCTTCCTTGACTTCATAAGCTGTTGTCAAAGGGCCAGGGGTCAAAAGGTAGGGCTCTCCGAGCCTTGGGGATTCCAGTGGTTTCAGGCTGGCGTCAAACGTTTCGACTGTCATTTTCCGTCCTCGCTTTGGAGCTAGTAGGGACACAATGAAACGATCAGACCTATATGTAAAATCGTTCTTTTAGATCAAACGATAGATTTAAATTATATATTAAGCTGCCGAGGTCAGGCGACTTTCAAGGAGATCGCCGCTGGCGATGAGCCGGGGGTAGGCCATGGTCGTGACAAGCGAATTGATCTCTTTCAACGCCCGCGACATCTCCAGGTGCATGTTGCTGGACTCGATGCTGGCCTGAACTCCCTCCTGCAAACGCAGAATGTGCTGGGTGCTGCTGGCTTGGACCATTCTGCGCACGCGCTCCTTCTGACGGACCAGCAGGCGCGCGATCGACGGGTCCGGTGACACGAGCAGGCTGGACGCAAGTTTGACATTGGCTGTGACGGTGGAATGAAGCGCCGTCAGTTCGCCCCAGCCCTCCGGCGAGAAGCTCTTGCCTTTCTCCAGTCTCTTCTCCGCAAGGGGTAGCAGGCTCTTGACGATGACATCGCCAGCATATTCCAGATGAATGGCCGCCTCGGCCAGTTCCATCCCGAGCCTGGCCTGCTCTTCATCCAGAACACCGCGATTGACGGCCGCGATATAGTGCTTGATATCGCGATGGGCGCGATTGACCTCCTGATCCAGGTCCTGAAGTTCGTTGATGACGGGCTTTTCCGGGTTCTGCATGATCGTGATCACCGGATCGAGCATGCGCGAGACGAGTTCTCCCATATGCAGCACCTCGCGCGCGGCAGCCGCCAATGCCAATGTGGGTGTCGAGATGAGGGCGACATCAAGGGCACTGTCGCGATGGCGCAGGTTTTTTGCCTCGACCACGGGTGCCCTGGTGATGAGCTTCAGCAGGTGCCCCATCGGGGTGCAAAGAAGAAGGCCACCCACCACGAGCCCGGCATTGAAAAGCACGTGCAGATTGACCAGCCGCACCGCGTCGGATGCACCGGGCAGCCAGATAGTCGGCACACCAGCATAGAAGAGCAGAAGCGTTCCCGCTGCGGCAATCCCGCGGAAAATGAGGTTCCCAAGCGGCAGACGGCGCGCATCCAGCGGCTGCCCCCTCGTCAACCAGACGGCGATCATTGCGCCTCCAAGGTTCGTTCCGAGGACCAGGGGTACTCCGAGGTCAAGCGAAATGATCCCCTTGGCGGCAAAGGTCAGGATCAGGAGAATGGCCGCGACACTGGAATGCAGTGCCCAGGTGAAAAGTGCGGCGAGGAGCATCGCCGTGACGGGGTCGTTTCCAATAAAGGTGATCAAGGTTGGCAAAACCGCGCTTTGGGACAGAGGTGCCGTGGCACTTCCGACCATCTTGAGGGACAGCAACAGCAGGGCTGCCCCCAAAATGGCTGTTCCGGCATTCCTGACCGCCGATGACCGCGCCTTGAGATGCATCAGCCCGCCTGCAACAAGGAGCGCGGGGCCCAGCAGGTGCAGATCGAAGGTCAGGACCTTTACCACCAGTGCCGATCCCAGATCAGCGCCCAGCAGCACCGCCAGTCCCGTTTCCAGGCCGATGAAACCGCCTGCGGCAAAACCTGCCGTGATCATCGCGACCGCCGTGGAGCTTTGAAACAGCACGGCAAGTGCGCAGCCACTGATCGCCGCCCTGATCCCGCCTCTCGGGCCGGACAGCGCCCTTTGGATAAAGGCACCGCATGCCTGCTCGACGCCGGAGCGAAGAAGGCTGATTGCAAAGAGCAGAAGGACGACGGCTGCTGCAAGTTCAAGCATGACGGAGGAAAGGTGCATGGCAGCGCTCCAGAAGGTACCTGCAAAAAATCAGGCAAACATCTCTCCTGGCTTTACATAAATCAAATCGTTCGTTTTAATGATTGCATTGGCTGAGCCTATGACTGGAGATGTCCATGCGCTATGTTCAACTGCGCGCCTTCCACAACGTCGCAGTGCATGGCGGCTTCTCCCGGGCCGCCGAAGCATTGTTCCTGACCCAGCCGGCCATATCCGATCAGGTGCGGAAACTGGAAGAAGAATACGACGTGCTTCTGTTCAACAGGAACAAGAAGCAGGTCACGCTGACCTATGCGGGGCAGCAGCTTCTGGAAATAACGCGGCGCATGTTCGACACGGAACAACAGGCGCTTGACCTCCTGTCGGAGTCACGCGCCCTCCGTTCCGGAAAGTTGCGCATCGTTGCCGACGCGGCCCACCACCTGCTTCATATCCTGGCGGTTTTTCGGAAAACCTACCCGAACGTCCAGATCACTGTCGATGCTGGTAACACCGAGACGGTGACGACGAGCCTGCATTCCTACGACGCGGACATTGGCGTCCTGGGAGAAATTCCCCAGGGCAATGAATTCGAAGTCCTGAAGCTGAACTCGAGTCCCGTCATTGCCTTTGCCAGCCGCGATAATCCACTGGCAATGTCCGGAACAGCGACTTTTGAGGAACTGTCGAAATACCCGCTCGTCATGCGTGAACAGGGATCGAAAACCCGTCAAAAACTGGAGGCCATGGCAAACGAATGTGGCGTGACTTTCACGCCGAGGATCGAGGCCAGAGGCCGCGAAGCAGTCAGGGAAATCGTTGCGTCGGGTGGCGGCATCGGGTTCGTGTCGTACGCCGAATTCGGCCACGACAACCGCCTTGTTCCTATCCGCATCGACTGCCCCGAGATTCTCATGGACGAGGCGCTCATTTGCCTGCGGGAACGCAGCGGCGGCAAACTTGTCAGGGCGTTTTTCGATATAGCTCGCTCGGTATCGCTGGGCTGATACCGAGCGGCAAATGCTTGCAAAAACTCAGGCACGCGTCGGACGATCCAAAGGCTGTTCAGTTGCGGGCGACTCGCCGGAAAGCACCCGAGGAATCAAAGCGGCACTCGAAAGTCGTGACCCGTGGCTGCCCTTCCGCAGGACGGTGAAATCCCAGGCCGGCGTCTCATGGCCAAGTTTTCCGGTCGAACACGTTGCAATGACAATGCGGATACGGTTCCGATAGTCATGGATGCGCTGCTCCGGAGCTGAAACCACGATGGCGACCGGGCCAGCCGACACGGTTATCGATCAAGTGTTGCCTCCGTCAGCGGTTACGGTCGCGCCGCGCTTTCCCCTCCTAGCTGAGCCGGCATCAGCAGCTTAGGATTTCATCCCTTGGAAGAACGATTGCGCCGTTGCGATGGACCGAAGTTCGGGTGGTCTGAGCAACGCCACCAACGGACGATCGACGAACAATCGTGAATTGTCAGTCAGCCATTGCGTGACAAGTCCCGTCTCACTCTGGAGCTGACCACCGTTGAAGCAGACTGACATGTTTCAAGAACACAAGTGGCTTGCCCCATACGACCGAAATGGAGGCGCAAAGCTGCCGCTCGCTCTATCGCTGCGGCACCGCAAACGTGAGATCCGAAAGCGGAAATTGTTGCCGCTTGCCCGCTTTGTTGACTGATGCCCAAAGCCAGGGCACAAAGGTGGCATCCACGGTCGCTCGCGGCAGGAAAACAGAGGGAATTTCAGAGCTTTTCTTCTAAGCCTTTGAAATCATGTGAGAATTCAGACTCCCCAGCCATTGCTCTATTATTTAGCGAAAGCAATTACTTAAACGGAAATGAAAAGTGGCAACCGGAACAGTTTTCCGGTGCGTATTTCCGTAACGCAACTGGCTTCCTAATCTTGCTCTTCACGGTCTATTGTCGCGGTGTTCGGCTGCTGTCCGCAAAGGTGCTGTTTTTGATAAATCCAGTCTCAACATCATTAAGTAAACTTCGGATGCTGAGAACAGATGATGACGACAAGGTCATCGCCTCCTCGCTCGGATCCGGTTTCTTCTGGGGGGGTGGATGAGAAATTTTATCTCATTACGAACTGGCATTATGTGACCGGGATCAACCCTGACACGAGAACCTGATGGTGGACCAGTTCATTCCGAATACGCTTGAGATGACACTCTATATTGAGCCTCCAGACAGGTCGGGATTGGTTCACGTGGTACTCGCCACCTTGGCGCTCTACGAGAACGACAACCCTATTTGGTTCGAACACCCTTCAGGTCGCGCGGTCGATTGCGTCGCAATACCTGTAATCTACCCACCTGACTTAAATTTCAAAAGCGTTGCCATGAACAGGCACGATTGGGATCAGCGCCTAGAAGCTGAGGCAGGGATGGAGTGTTTCATTATCGGTTACCCGAAGGGACTAACTGGAGCAGCCACAACACCGATATGGAAACGAGCGTCTGTAGCTAGCTAGACATGATCTCCCTCGAGCTGGGAATTGGAAAAGGTCGCTCCATATCGCTATGACTATGACTCGCCTGTGATCCGTGAAACCACATCGTCCTGCACCGCGCCATGCTTCCTTGCAAACTGTTTCGATTTATGGACTTCTTGCTTGCAAGCGGATCGTAAACTTGGTGGTCGTTCCCGTGGGCGCAGCGAGCACGGAAAGCGATTTTTGGATCGGCCAGAATCATCCGGTTTTTACCGTTGCAGCATTTGGAGGTTGGCGTGATTCGGAGCGACGGCGAATTTACACCGCGCGAAATAGAAGCCTTCGCCGCAGTCATGACGCATGGGACGACAACCAAGGCGGCGGATGCGCTCAACATCACCCAGCCGGCTGTCAGCAAGATGCTGGTTCAGTTGACCAGCAAGGCGGGTTTTCCGCTTTTCCGGAACCATCGGCAGAGATTGATTCC
>Ga0307515_10004743_pt1 | contig 27850 bp, 7 predicted proteins | sample 17_EM_MG_FD_194513 | JGI IMG/M metagenome (GOLD analysis project Ga0307515, IMG submission 194513) | Populus trichocarpa ectomycorrhiza microbial communities from riparian zone in the Pacific Northwest, United States - 17_EM | ecosystem: Host-associated > Plants > Roots > Unclassified | place... | reverse complement strand
CTTAGTATTTTACTAGGAAACTATAAACTCCTAATTTAGGGGTTTATAAACTACTAGGACATAGCTACTAGTACATATTAAGCTGCCTAGAAAGGATTTATGTATATAGAACTATAGCGCTATAGCCCAAGGCTGCATGCGTAGTATTGTACGTAGTATAATACAATGGATATAAAATTAAATTAAAAATTTTTACTAACCCTAACTTCTACTAACTAGTTAGGATTTTCCATCCCCGGGATAGAAAATCGCTATTAGCTCGCTTATTACTAGCGCCTTAGCGACCCCTTTATATTTATATTAACCCTTAAGGACCCTCCTCTTCTTCTTCTTCTTCTCTTTAGCTTAGTATTTTTATATAGTAGTAATCTACAAGCTTTGTCTTAGAGGTATTTATATAAGCCCGTTATAAAATAGAAGGTATAAATTAATAATCTAATTTTTTAAAGCAAGCTGCCCTTTTAAGAGGAGTATAAAGGATAAATATAAGGGGGCTTTATAGGTAGAGGCTATCTCTTAGTACGTTAATTTGGGTCTATAGGTTATCAATAAGAGCTAACCAATAGAATTAATAAGATTAAGGCTTCGTGACCGTACGCATACTTTTAATTTTAGTATTCGCGCACGGGCCACTTCGTCTACGGGATAACGTAAACCACAAGCGAGTCGCGTATACAAGCGAGCCGCGCACCTTAAAACTTACCAAAAATTAGAAAAATCGGACTTTAATATCTTAATAACCACTTAATAATAAATTCTAATAATTTAGATTTAGACTTTTATATATACTTTATAGCTTTTATTAAAGTTATATAATAAATAGTTTAGTAGTTTTTAAGATATTAAGATTAGGGGGCTAAAATAAGGCTAAGTTGCTAGATATTAAAAACTACTAAACTATTTATTATATAACTTTAATAGAAGCTATAAAGTATATATAAAATTCTAAATCCAAATTATTAGAATTTATTATTAAGTAGTTATTAAGATATTAAAGTCCGATTTTTCTAATTTTTGGTAAGTTTTAAGGTGCGCGGCTTACTTATATACGCGACTTGCTTGTGGTCTACGTTAGAGTAAAAACAAGATAGATTATAAAGACAAGGTAACGTAATCCACCCCTAAGCTAGCTATACCTTGTCTCGTTCCTAGACCTTCTTGCTAAGGCTTACCTTACTAAGCCGCTAGCCGCTTTTGGCAAAACCTTTATTAGAAGGTCTGGTACACGGTTTAGATTTTTATTAATCCCGTATAAGGCATTTAGGCCTATATATACCTACTTTAAGCTAAATTATCTTAACTTTTATAGCTCCCTAAGCTATTCCTAATGGCCAGAATTACCAAATTAAACTTAGCGAAGAAGACTACATTACCCAATTTGCTCAATTCTAATTCGTTATTTTATCGTCACGCCTAACGCCCCCAAGTCGTAGCAGCTGCACCTCTTTTATAGCTACCGCCGCCCTCTTTCTACTACAGCTAGAGTACCTAAACTAATAAGCTAGCTTTAAATAAAAATTAAGGACTATAAGTCTTTCATTTAGAACGCGAAAGAGTTAACTTAATATTAAAACAGCTGTATAAGCACCGCTAGGGCATTATATAACCGCTTCTAGCCCTTCTGATTATAATATGCTAGAGCGACGTGTAAATAGGCTATAGAAGGCAATATTTAAAGAGCCAGAAGTTAAGGAACGGCTTATAGTGTATAGTAATCGCCAGCTAGGAAGGCTCTATTAAGAACCTCTATATAAGCAGATAAAGCAAGAGTTAGAGGATCTTATACGCCTAAAAAAGGAGAACGGAGTTATTATTCCTAGTAGGCTTAGACAATTTAACGCTAAAAAACTAGTTAAAAAGCTTAAGCTTAATATAATTACTGCTAACGTATAGTGCCTTACTCTAACGCTATAGAGCTTCCTTATAGCTTTAGTTTAGCAAAGGCTATATACTAATTCTTGTAATATTACGCCTTACTATAATAAGCTCTTTATAGTGTACATAATCCTAGCGAACATACGAGCCCTTTAAGCTAGCTACTAGTTCCATACTGCTTTAGGGGTTTATTTATACAATATAGGTATTAAAAAAAGGTATATTGCGCTTCTTTATAAGTTAGGAGTTATAATATTATATACCGGTCTTACTAAAATATAAAAGGAACTAGAGGAAGTTAACAGGGTATATACTTCCACACTTAAGGGTTTAGATAAGACGCCTCCATTACTATAAGTAAAGGGCATAGTTAAGGTATTTTAGCTATAGATTACATACTTAAGGCTTCTTAGTTACTACTAGTATAATAAATAGTAACTTTCTTATAGCGTATAATTAAGGCAACTACTTTAAAGAACCGGAACTAGCTGACGGTTATATAAAATAACTTTAATTAGAATAAAAGGGTTTAATATAAAACTACACTAAACACTAATAAGCACCTCTCCGCTACTACTTCTAAGCTTATACTTAACCCCAAGTTTCTATATAATGGTCTTCGCACTTCTATACTTAAACCTATAAAACAGCTTACTTATAGCGTGATCTTTAATTTTCCTAGTAACTAGGCAGATAGCTATATAAAACAGTGCCAGTTATATTAGATTACTAAGGCTATTATATATACAATACCAAAAGTTAAAAAGCTTAATATTGTCGCAGACTTCTAGCCTAGTATACCTATTATAGATCGTCTCCTTCCATAAAAGCTACGCCACTTTATATTAGGTCTAATTCTAGAGAATAAAGGCACTTTAGAAGGCATATATAGTATTCTTAGGAATATATTTAGTGGTAATAACGGCAAATGCGGGTTTTAAGAGAGCCAGCTAGGGTATAAGGAAGGATCCTTTAATAATAGTAAATTAGTCTTAATTAATGGCGATTAGAAGACCATAGGCCTCCTTTAATCTATATAGCAAGAGCGCTATCTTAAAGAGCGTTACTACGAATAGCTAAAATAGTTTCTTCCTATAGCTGGATTATTCCATTAGTGAACTAACTATATAGATATAATATATAACATTTACGGCGGACTATCCAACTACTTTAAATCGTTGGATTACAGTAAGGTCTACCTTAGCGCGTATTAGGGTTATAGGACGCCGTTCCATTATAAAGAGGAGGTCGCAATTAAGTCCTTTAACGCCTAAATTACTGCCTACTTCCTTAGTCTTCTTTCTTAAAATATTAAAGACTAGGGTAATAAGGGGGTTAATAATTAGATTACTGGATAAGATATTAAAAGAGGTAATAAAACGGCAGTAGTAAGAGTAAGATTCCTTACTACCTTATAGCGCATTTAAAAGGAGTTCTTCTCGCCCAGTTAACGGTCCTGTGGTAATAAACTAGTTAATAAGGTGTTCTAAAACTATATTTAATTTATATAAGATATAGAGGTCTACCTTATATTAAAGTTTACTATTAAGCACGCTAATATTAGGCTTATTAAACGGGTAATTATTTACTACTATCTTCTCTTTACTAGCAGTGCAAAGAGTTAATATACACAGTTAGCTTTATACCTTACTAAATTACTTATAACTAAAGCCGCGGATTAAGTCCTCTAAAGATTATTACTTGCTAGTATATTAGTTAATTATAAAGGCTAATAAAATAGTTAGTTTAAGATAGATTAACTTAACAAATATTATAATCTTATTCTTAAGCTTCTTTTTTAAGGCCGACGGCGAACTAGTTTAGATATAATAGAGTTATTTACTCAAGTATTACTTACCGCTAGTTACTGCCTAGAGCTGCGGTATACTATAGAGGACGCGTTTAGCTAGTTTAACAGTATATATTATACGCTAGCTAATGCAGCTACTAATACATATTATCTTACGCTTAAGCTGTTAACTACTATTACAAAGCGGCCTAGCGGACGAAAGAGTTACCTTAGCTATAAGGATATTGTTAATATTAGAACCTAAAGGCTCTCTAAGGGTTTAAAGGAAGGACAGCCTACAAAGCTACCTTTTAAATTAACCTCATTATAATTAAAACCTTTTAGAGCTAGAAAGTAAAGAATCCTAAAGCAACCAGCTTACTACGACTTGCTTATTAATGGCTTTAATGCAAAGCTGTAAGGGCGTATTCCTATAATAGAAGGTCTTAACAATATTAACGTAGATAAGCCTAAGATAATACTAATTAATACCTTACTTAATAAAGCTGCACTTAATACCTAATTTTATAGACTTTCTATCTAGTTCTAGTATTCTGTTTAATTAGTAAGTTAACTATCTATATAAGGTATAACACTAATTAATATATAACTATTTAACTTTTCCATTACAGCGAAGCCTTAGTTTTAGTTACTTAGGGAAGGCGTAGTGTTTTATTAGAGACCAGAGCAGTTATAAACAATAGTAACTTTAAAGACAGCTATTACTATAGCGCCAGCGCTAATCCAAATTAACTATTCGCCTAGGGCAGGAGAAATTATATTAATAGTAGACTTAAGCGGTACTAGATAGGGAGTAACGTTAAACCAACTTAACAAAGAAGACAGATCCTACTTATATAGGTTTAAGAGCGGAATATAGTTAAAGGGAGAACGGAAGTATAACTCTGGAAAGCTTAAGTATAGAGCCCTACTTTATACGCTTAAGAAGTTTTAAGTCTAGCTATACGGAGCGCAATTTATAATTAAAATAGATGCTAATACGCTAGTGGCCTAGCTTAATAGGTTAGCAACAGATCTACTAGAATCGCTAATAACCTATTAATTAGCGTGGATTTAGCTATAGGATTTCGATATACAATATATACCTAGAAAGAAAAATAGCGCAGTAAATAGTTTATCCCAGTGACCCGCGTAAGAAGGAGAACTAAAAGATAAGCCTAAGGAAGACCTAGAAGACTTTATAGATTAGGAGCTCGAGTATGTTATATATATAATAAATTTAACAATACTGCAAAACAAAAATCTAAACGTCAGCCCATTTAATAATATGTACTCTAAAGAATACCAGAAAATTGTATAATAGCTATTAACGCTTTAAAGACCTTAAGAAATAACCATAAAGGAGTTTAAAAGCTTTAAACGCAAGGCAGTTAAATTTAAGATTAAAAATTAGCTCCTATTTAGAAGAATAAACAAAAATATACTATTGTAAAGAGTAGTAGATATTGAGAAATACTAGAAGAAAGTAGTATAAGAGATATATAATAAGAACGGGCATTAAGGGAAGGAAGGAACGTTATAAAGGTATTAGCATAATATTAGTGGCCCAGACTCTATAAAACGGTTAAATATATATATAAAAGAGTGTCCTAAGTGCCAAAAGTACTTACCTAGGCTAGAGGAGGAGGCCTTATATCTAACTTAGATAGCCGCCCTTTAAGAACAGGTTTTAATAGATATTATATATATACCAACGGCTAAATTAGGGAAGCAGTATCTAGTAGTAGCTAGAAAGTACCTTTTAGGCTAGCTAAAAGCAAGAGCTCTAATAAATACAACATCTAAAGCGGTAGCAAAATTCTTATAGAAAGAGGTTATCTATAAATGGGGGGTGTTTAAACAACTCTCTATTAATAAAGGACCGGAGAATAAGGATATAGTAACCGCTCTTACGGAAGCATATAGAATTTATTAAGTAGTTATATTAGCCTACTATCTATAAGGATAAGGCCTAATTAAAAGAGGATATTAACCTTTAATAGTAACGTTAGTAAAGTATGGAGGTAACTAGGTATAGAATCTAATAAAAGCACTTTTAGCTAACTAAATAATAGTTAAAGGGATAATAGGAATAACGCCGGCGTAAATACTCTGTAAATAAGAATATGTGCTCCTAATTAGCCTTTACCTCTCTATATAGTAGACGCTTCTATAAAATAAGGTAAGAATAATAGAGGAACTAATCGTTTTAAGAATAAAACAGTTTAAACAATAAGAAATAAACAATAAAGAAGCTTAGGAGAGAGTATATAGCTATTATCTAGCCAATAAAAAATATTTTAATAAGATAAAGAATACCTATAAAAGTAAGCTTAAGCCTAGAGAGCTTATACTAGTATAGAATGCGAAAAAGGTAAAGAATATATTGTAATAGCAAAAGCTACAGCCAAAATGGCAGGGTCCCCTCTAGATTAAAAGGTTATTAAAAAAAGGGTTCTATAAAATTAAGGACCTTAATAGCACTAAAATAGGAGGCACCCTATATAGGAATTGGTCAAAACGGTTTTATATATAAGATCTAAGGGGATTAGACTAGAAAACCGTATAAATAAAAGCAACTATAATATAGAAGAAGTCTTTATAGAAGAAGAAGCACCTAAAGAGGAGGCTATAGCAGCGTTTCTTCCTTCTAACTACACTACAATCTCACCGCGTCTTAAGGATCACATAACCCTACTAAAAAGGCAGTCTTTTATAAAGATTTTTCTATAAACAGGCTATTATTTAGGACACCTATTACTATAAATAGCAACTCGTTCGCTTTCTTTTCTCTACCTCTATAATAAATATATAAAGCAATTATAAGGATTAGAGTCTTCTACTATACTTCTACCTTATCCTACTAGCATAAGGAATTAGGAAAAGAGTTTAGCTCTTTAAAGCTAGTTTTAAATCCTCTATCTTAATAACTACTTTTATAAGAAATAACTGCACGTATAGTCTTCTTCCTTTTACCTTTATTACCAATAACTATCTCTTATAAGTATTTTATATTTTTACGTTCTATAATTTTTGAATTAATATTTTTATTTCCTTTTAAGTTAAGAGAAGAGCTACTTTACTTTAAGAAGTCTTGGTTAAGTATATTAGAGGTTATAATTAGGCTTTATCTAAGTCTTATTTATTCTTTTAAAAAATTGTTAATATTAAAGTTATTATTATATAAAAGTCTTAGTAAGGAAAATCTAACTAATTAAATAACTTTAACTGGCGGTCGAAGTTCCTTAACATCTTAAGATTTCATATAACGACCATTTTAATTCACCTTTTTGGTAAATACTATAAGATCTTTATTTTGACTTCCTGTTATCCTATTATCCTATTATCCTATCTTATTTAATTATACGCGCCCGTTTACCTTTCTTCACGTTAAAAAGCACTATTATTACCCTTCTCTTAAATTGCCTATTGTGTACGCGGAATTTCACTATAAAAATACCTAGAACTATGGAACTCCGCTTAAAAGGAAGGCCGCCACCTCTATTTCCTATACCTCTACCTCCTACTACCTAGTCAATAGCCCTTATATACTAAGGAAAGGCGCAGATAATAGAGGTTATCCTTAAAGCTGCCTAAAGCCACCTAGTCAATTAGCGCGTAAATATATATTATAGTTTAACGCAGGTTATTTTAAACTAGGAGTATAATATAGTTAAGGCTATAAGAAATGCTATAATTAAAATTAAAAAGGATGGAGAGCTTAAAGAAAACTTAGAAAGTAAAGAGAGGGAAAATACCTTTATAGATATTAGGAAGCTTTTTAAAATTACTTATAAGATTAATAAGATTAAGACAGTACGGGATACAGTTAAGAAAAAGTAGGAAGAGGAACTTTTAGAAGGTCCCTATAAGCTCTTCTATATATATTACGCACTAAAAAGCATTTATATCCTTATTAATTAAGCTAAAAAGAGTAAGATCGCCAGAGAGGATACGTTAAAGATGGTTAATAATATAATACTAAACCGCCTAAAACTCTTAAAGGCCGGGATTTTAAAAACTCTATACCCAATACTCTTAGATTTCCTTAATACTTATAAATTTAGACTAGAAGTTAATAAGGAGCTAGTTAAAAAATAGAGGCTCGCCTATTATCTAAGCTAGGGCTATAAGCTTTTAGTGCTAGCCTTAACCGTTAAAGCTAGAGGAGAGGGATCTGTACTAGAGCCAGTTACTCTAGAACCTCTATTAGTACCTTTTAAAGAGGTTAAAGGCTTAAATATAAAGATACTACGTAGTTTATTTCTATTTAGAGGCAAGGTTCCTAAAACTAATAGAGAGGACTTTAAATCTAATAAATCTATATCTTTAGAGGATATCTTTATTGCTAGCTCCTTATAGAAACGTAAGGCTAAAAAAGCTTCTAAGAAATCTCCTAAAAAAGAAGCTAAAAATAGAACCTATAGAACCTTTAGCTTCTAGTAAAGCTAATAGACGAAAGGGAAAAGCAGCTATAATTGCTAAAGCTAAGGAAGAGGTAATCGTTAGGAAACCACGGCTAAAATAAAAAATAAAAAACTTATACTATTCTAAAACGCCAGTTAAATTAATAAAGGCTCTTAATTTAAAGAAAGAACTAAAAGGCGGTATCTCTTCCGTCTTATAATAGTTTATTATAGCCTAGCAAGGAAATAGGATAGAAGTCCGCGCACTATACCGGATACATCTTTAGAAAATAGCAGAATTACTAGGACTAGATACCAGTACTTTCTTTACAAATTTATATTTGCGAATTCACTTAGTCTCTAAAAGCTATAATGCTATTAATATTCTTTAGACAGCCAAAAGCTCTTATTTTTAGTTTAAAAGAGATAGTCGTCCTAAGCATACAAATAATAGTCTTAGGATTTACGCTTATTCTACTATACGACTTAGTAATTATTAAGTAGATTATATAGGGTTAAGGAAGCTTATATTAGGCTTAAAAGGGGAAATAGAATAGGACTTACTTAGAATCCACCAGGCTAATTTATTTAAATAGTAGAAAGATACTAGGATTCTAGACATTTTTAAAGAGGAGTTTAATATATATACGCATTATTTACGTAAGACCACTAGAGAGGAAAATAGCGGTATCCTTCAGACTATATGCTATTCTTTGCTATAGTAGGCAGTTTAGATAGATCTAAAGCACTACTAGCACACAGTAGCTTTACGCGCTAATGGCGCTACTTATTTTATTATATATCCAAGCTATATACTCTAGTTCCTTAGTAGCTACCTTCTTAAAAAGCAAAACTTAGAAATTAACCTTCTGCGAGTGCGTAAAGGAGGGCTAAATTCTAAAAAAAGCTAGCTTCATTCTTATATCTCCTTAATTAATAAGGGGAGTTAGTCTTGCGTAGAGTTCCTACCTAGTATATATTAGTATATACCAAAATAGGTAGGCTTACTTTAAGAATATAGGGAACTTAATAGTAGAGGGCGTATTAAGAATATGGAAACTGCCTGGACTAAAGCTAATGCTAAGAAGTTTAAGCTTAACTAGATGCCCATTGCGTTAAGGACTAGTAAAGTATAGTTTACAAAAGCTACTATTATATAAGGAGCCTCTTAAGTAACATTAAGTTGCTTAATTGTTATACTAAACTTAATCGCAATCCTACTAAATACTAAGAGATTAGAGATTCCTGGGCTTAAGAGCTAGTAGGCCGTTATATAGATAAATCTAGACGCTTTTCCCCTAGTTTTAACTCCTACTGGCGAACCTATTTTTAACGCTCCTTTATATAAGTTTCTGGCCTATATACAGCTATAGGCAAAGAGCGCTGTTTTAAATGCTTTAGTTAGGAGACTTTTATAAGACGACCCTTAAGTAAAAAGAAAGCAATAGTTAATCCTAGATCCTTTATTAAATAATAAATATAAAGTATTTTAGGAAAGACATAGAACGCGTATTGCTAAGGCTGTTTATAAAAGCTTTAAAGAGCTAAAGGAATTTAAGCGAGAGGTATTTAGGGTAAAGTTTTACTTTTTGGCAAAAGAATAAGGGCGTAAGCGTCCTATAGATAACCTAGAATATCCTAAAGACTTGGTTTTAGATCTAGAATATAAATATAACCTAGCTAGTATAACTTTTAGCGCTCCCCCGCTAACCAATTATAGTTCTAAAGGCTATTCTAAAGGCGAGGCTAGGGCTGTTACGCCTTAGGGCGCTAGGACTGCTGCGCTAAACCTTAGTCCTAATATATTTAATAATAAGGTAGCGCCTATAGAAATAAACTAGGAGCTAAAGGATATAAGTAAGCTTAAAGAAGATGGCTTCTAAAATACTACTTCTAAATATTTACCGGCATTTATTAATACTTTAGAGAATATTAATAAGCTAGCAGTATTATACCGCCCAACGCCTTTACTAATTTCAAAAAAGGGTACTACTTTTAAAAAAAAACAAATAATTAATTCCAGTGTTCTTTAACCTCCTATATAGAAGACAATATAAGCGGAAATAAATGCTATCCGTAAAAAGGTATCTTTAAAACTCTAGGTTAGTGTTGTTAATATATAGGATAATATAAATGCAGAGCTTAAGGTGGAAGGCGTAGATAATATAGAATAGAGGCAATAAATAGGGAAGAGATATAGGCAGCTTTGGAGGAGTTAAAGGTATACTAGGTATTAGGTTATTTTTTTCTATCCTTAAGTATTCCTTACCTACTAAATAGGGTCTATAAAGAAACGTTAGGGGATAACGTTTTAAGTAAGAGTAGTAATATAGTAGTATGGAACGCTCCTTAGTTATTTTAGTTTATTTCTTATTATATACGGGGGGCTTAGAGTTATATATATTATAGAAGCAACCTAGGCTTTAACCTTATCCTAAAAAAAATCCAACTTACCCTCTAGTTATTCTTCTACCTTTCTAGCGTAACCCATCTAGTCCCATTCCCCTTATAATGCTTAATTAAGTATTATCTTTTAGTATTAGGCTTTGCCCTTCCACACTAGCTCTCTATTATTTACTGCTATAATTAGATTAGTGTCTATATATTACCTTCCCTTTTAAAAAGCAGCTAGATCTAATTAACCTATAGCTTTACCTACAAGCTTATCAAAATATTAGATACTTAGTTTAACTTCAATAAGATTCTTAATAAGATTCTTAAATCTACTCCTCTTCCTTAGCTTCTACTACAGCTTCTACTACTTCCTCTACTACCTCTATAACGGAAGCCTTATATCTAACTTAGACGGCTACCCTTTAAAAATAGGCCTTAATAGATATTATTTATACGCCAACGGCTAAATCGGGAAAGCAGTATCTGGTAGTAGCTAGAGAGTACCTTTTAGGCTAGCTAGAGGTAAGAGCTCTAATAAATATAACATTTAAAGCAGTAGCGAAATTTCTATAGGAAGAGGTTATCTAAGATAGGGAGTATTTAAACAACTCTTTATTAATGGAGGACTAGAAAATAAGGATATAGTTACTATTTTTGCAGAAACATATAGGATTTATTAAATAGTTATATTAGCCTACTATCTACAAAATATTAGCCTTTAGTAGTAGCGTTAGTAAAGTATAGAGGCGACTAGGTACAGAATCTAATAAAAGCGCTTTAAGCTAACTAAATAATAGTTAAGGCAATAATGGGAATAATACCGGCTTAAATGCTCTATAGATAAGAATATATACCCTTAATTAAGCTCTGCCTTCCTATATAGTAGACACTCCTATAGAATAAGGTAAAGATAATAGAAGAGTTAATTATTCTAAAAATAAAATAGTTTAAGTAATAAGAGATAAATAATAAAGAAGCTTAGGAGAGGATATGCTACTATTATCTAGCTAATCGAGAATACCTATAAGGGCAAGCTTAAGTCTGGGGGGCTTGTGCTAGTATAGGATGCAAAAAAGGCAAAAGATATATTACGGTAGTAAAAGCTACAGCTAAAATAGCAGGGTCCCTTCTAGATTAAAATGGTATTAGAAAAAGGGTTTTATAAACTTAATAGTACTAAAATAAGAGGCAATCTATATAGGAATAGGTTAAAATAGTTCCTTATATAAGATCTTAAGGAAGTTAGACTAAAAGGCTATATAAATAAAAGCAATATAATATAAAAGAGGTCCCCATAGAAAAAAAGGCACCTAAAGAGGAGGCCGTAGCATAAGTAGAGAAAAGGTAATCTCTGGGAAGAATTAGCCGAGTTCTCATCTATAAAAGTCCTCCTACCCTCTTATTTAAGTAACTTAATTACCACTACTTATTAAAAGAGTTCTTTTAAGCTTCTTAAAAGACAAACAGCCAGTTTCCTGCTACATTAATATAGCGCCGTACTGCTCTATTAGTATAAGGATTATATAAGCTAAGCTTAATTAAACCCTTTTAAAGAAAGAAAGTAGAAGAAAAAAAGTGAGAGAGAAAGCCTTTACAAACGGTAATTAACTAAGATTATATTATAGTTATAGTTAATTCTACCTGTCCTTTATATACGTTCCTCCCTTCTAATTATATTATAATCTTATTACGTCTTAAGGATTATAGCTTTACTAAAAGACAGTCTTTTATAAAGATTCTTCTATAGGCAAGCCGTTACTTAGGACACCTATTACTATAAGCAGCAACTCTTTCTTCTTCTTCTCTTTATCTCCATAACGAACGCGTAAAGTAACTATAAGTAAGGCTTATCTAAAGAACACTTAGCACTATAATAGCTAGCACTCTTAAAGACTAAGAGTCTTCTACTACACTCCTACCTTACTGCTATAAGCAATTAGGAAAAGAGTTTACTTCTTTAAAGCTAGTTTTAAATCCTTAGTCTTAATAACTGCTCTTATAGAGAATAACTTTATACGTAGTCTTCTTCCTTTTATCCTTATTACCAGTAACTATCTCTTATAAGTATTTTATATTTTCACGCTCTACAATTTTTAATTTAGCATTTTCATTTCCTTTTAAGTTAAGAGAAGAGCTACTTACTTTAAGAAACCTTAGTTAAGCATATTAGAGGTTAAAGTCAATTTTTAGTACTAACTAATATTATTATTATAGAAAAGTCTTAGTAAGGAAAATCTAACTAATTAGACAACTTTAACCGCTAGTTAAAGTTCCTTAATATATTAACAATTCACATAACGGTCCTTTTTAATTTACCTTTTTCTAGAAAATACCATAAGGCCTTTATTTTAATTTCTTATTATCTTATCTTATTTAGTTATACGCGCCTATTTACTTTTCTCTCACGTTAAGAAGACACTATTGTAACTTTTATCTTAAAATACCACCTATACGCCTGTTACGCACACGAAATATTACTATAAAAATGTCTAAAACTATAGAACTCCACTTAAAAGGAAAGCCGCCGCCTCTGCCTCCTATATCTCTACCTTTTATACCTCTGCCTCCTACTATCTAGTTAATGGCCCTTATATACTAAGGAAAGGCGTAGATAATAGAGGTTATTTTAAGGGCCGCCTAAAGCCACCTAGTTAATTAACGCGTAAATATCTATTATAGTTTAATATAGGCTATTATAAACCAGGAGCATAATATAATTAAAGCTGCAAAAAATGCGATAGTTAAAATTAAGAAGGATAATAAGCTTAAGGGAAATTTAGGAAATAAGGATTAGGAAAACGCCTTTACGGACATTAAAAAGCTCTTTAAAATTACCTATAAGATTAATAAGATTAAGGCGGTGCGAAATATAATTAAGAAAGAGTAGGGAGAGTAACTTTTAGAAGGTCCCTATAAGCTCTTTTACATGTATTACGTACTAAAAAGCATCTATATCTTTATTAATTAGGTAAAAAGAAGTTAGATCTCTAGGAAAGATATATTAGAAATAATTAATAATATAATACTAAGCCGCCTAGAACTCTTAAAGGCTAGAATCTTAAGGACTCTATACCTAACACCCTTAGACTTTCTTACTGCCTATAAATTCGGATTAGTAGTTAATAAGGAGTTAATTAAGAAATAGAAGCTTGTTTATTATCTAAGCCAAAGCTATAAGCTTTTAGTACTAGCCTTAACTATTAAAACTAAAGAGGAATCTATACTAGAACTAGTTGCTCCGGTACCTCTACTATTACCTTTTAAGAAGGTTAAAGGCTTAAATATAAGAATGCTATATATCTCGTTTCTATTTAGAGGTAAGGTACCTAAAGCGTAAGAAGAAGACTCCAAATCTAATAAATCTACATCTTTAGAGGATAACCTCGTTGCCAGCTCCCTATAGAAACGTAGGGATAGAAAAGCTTCTAAGAAATCCCTAAAAAAGAAGCTAAAGATAAGACCTACGGAGCCTCTGGCTTCTAGTAGAGCTAATAGGCGGAAGGGAAAAGCAATAATAATTGCTAAAGGAGAGGTAATCGTTATAAAAGTACGGCTAAAGCGGAAAATAAAATGCTCGTATTATTCTAAAACACCAGCTAAATTAATTAAGGCCCTTAATTCTAAGAAAGAGCTAGAAAATAATATCTTTTCTATCTTATACTAATTTATTATAGCCTAGTAAGGAAATAGAACAGAAGTCCATGCGTTATACCGGATATATCTTTAGAAAATAGTAGGGTTGTTAGGATTTAATGCCAGCGTTTCTTCTACTAATTTATATTTATAAATCCACTTAGTCTCTAAGAACTATAATACTGTTAATATTCTCTAAACGGCTAAAAGCTCCTATTTCTAGTTTAAAAAGAATAGTCGCCTAGAGTATGCAAATAATAACCTTAGAATTTACGCTTATTCTACTATATAGCCTAGCGATTATCTAGTAGACCGCGTAGAATTAAAAAAGCTTATATTAGGCTTAAAAGGGAAACTTAAATAGGACCTACTCGGAATCTACTACGCCGATTTATTTAAATAGTAGAAAGACGTCAGAATTCTAGGCATTTTTAAGGAAGAGTTTAATATATACGTATACTATTTATAAAAGACTACTAGGGAAGAGAAAGATAGTATCCTTTAGACTATATATTATTCCTTACTATAATAGGTGGTTTATATAGATCTAGAGCACTATAGACACACTATAGCTTTACGCACTAATAATGCTACTTATTTTATTATATATCTAAGCTACGCGCTCTAGTTTCTTAATAGCCATCTTCCTAAAAAACGGAACTTAGAAATTAATCTTCTCTAGGTATATAAAGGAGGGCCAAATTCTAGAGATAGCTGGCTTTATTCTTATATTTCCTTAGTTAAGAAGGGGAGTTAGTCTTATATAGAACTCCTACCTAGAATGTATTAGTACATACTAAAATAGGTAGATTTGCTTTAAGAGCGCGGAGAACTTAATAATAGGGGGCGTATTAAGAATATAGAGACGGCCTAGGCTAGGGCTAATACTAAGAGGTTCGAGCTTAACTAAATGCCCATTATGTTAAAAACTAAAGAAGTACGGTGTATAAAAGCTACTATTATATAAGGAGCATCTTAAGCAATATTAAGCCGCTTAATTATTACTCCAAACTTAATTATAATCCTACTAAACACTAGGAAATTAGAAATCCCTAAGCTTAAGAGCTAGTAGAAGGTTATATAGATAAATCTAACTAGTCTTCCCCTAGTTTTAACTCCTACTAGCGAACCTATTACTGGTATTCCTTTATATAAATTCCCGGCCTATATACAACTGCAGGCAAAAAGTGCCCTTTTAAATGCTTTAATTAGAAGACTTTTATAGGATAATCCTTAAATAAGGGCAGAATAGCGGGTAATCTTAAATCCTACCTTAAATAATAAATATAAAGCATTTCGGGAAAGATATAGGGCGCGTATTACTAAGGCTATTCATAATAGTTTTAAAGAGCTTAAGGAATTTAAACAAGAGGTATTTAGGGCGAGGTTTTACTTTTTAGTAAAAGAATAAGGCCATGGGCGTCCCACAAATAACTTAAAATACCTTAAAGACTTAAGTTTAAATCTAAAAAACAAGGGTATAATTTCTAGCGCTCCTTTATTAACTAAGTGTAGTTCTAAAGGCTATACTAAAGGCAAGGATAGGGCTATTACGCCTTAAGGCACTAGGACTACTGCTCTAAACCTTAGTCCTAATATCTTTAATAACAAAGTAGTACCTATAGAGATTAACTATAAACTAAAGGATCTAAGTAAGCCTAAGGGAGATGGCCTCTAGGATGCTGCCCCTAAATAATTATTAACAGTTATTAGTACCTTAGAAGACACTAATAAACTAGCAGCATTATACCACCTAACGCCTTTACTAATTTCGGAAAGGGGTGCTGCTTTAGGAGAGCAGGTAATTAACTTTAGTATTCTATAATCTCCCTTATAGAAGAAAATGCAAGTAGAAATACATACTATTAGAAAAAGAGTATCTTTAAACCTTTAAGCTAGAGATATTAATACGCAGGATAATAGAAGTACAGAACTTAAAGTAAAAGGTATAGTAGATAAGGATAATATAGAAAAAGCGGAGGCGATAATTAAGGAGGGAGTATAGGCAGCTTTTAATAAGTTAGAGGAGTATTAGGCGTTAGGGTATCTTCTTTTTTAGGGCATCTATTACCTACTTTAGAAGATATAAGGAAACGTTAGGGGATAACGTTTTAGGTAGGGGAGGTAATATAGTAGTATTAAATGCCCCTTAGTTATTTTAGTTCGTTTTCTTATTATATATATAAGACTTAGGGTTATATATATTTTAAAAGGAGCTTAGGTTTTAACCTTACCTTACCTTAATACAACTTCTCCTCTACCCTCTATTAATTAACGACTTCTCTAGTATAACTTAAGTTATTCCATTCTTTTATTTACAATACTTAATTAAGTATTATCTTTTAGTGTTAGGCTTTACCCTTCTACACTACTTATAATAGCGGCAATATTAATCCGGTTATAAAGCCAAAGCTCCCTATATACTACTATATATATATTAAACAGCTTATTAATAATAGGGCTTAACAGAATATATAGGGTGCAAAAATATTATTAGAATAGTAACAACTTACCTTCCCTTTATAACTAAAACCTCTTTCTCTTCTTTATATCTAGTATATTCTAGATATATTATATATTTAGGCTTTATAAGCTTAATAGGCTATATCTTATAGGTAATAGTACCTAAGTATTACGCAAAGGAGACTAGCGCGGGGGTAGGCTTAAAGAGAGTCGCGGTTATATAGCGGATATAGTAGCAACTAATATAGCTTAACTAGTGGTAGCGGTAGATATAGCAGCATTAAACAGGGAGTTAATTAATAAAGTTTAACTCTGGCTCGGCGTCAGATTAACACTAAAAATCCTAAATATCGCATCTACACCCTATAAAGAAGGGTATAGTATATAATTATATTTAAGACCAGCCGCACGCAGCTCCTACTATAGACTTTTAGATAGTAAATCTGCGTACTCCTATTCGTTTATACAGTTATTAAGGTATTTACATATAGTAATTAGGTGGAATTAATATACTATTTAATATAGTATAGTATATAAAACGGCAATAGTATAATATGTTGGAAATAGAGCAAATCTACTAATAGCTATAGGTACTGCTAATATCTAAGCCTATATTTAAAGTCTCTTAAAAATATAATTCTTTTTAGTATCCAGATTTGCCCCCTTCTTATTATATATTTCATATTCGGGCGTTCTTAACTAAAGGGAGTTATTATAGTAACTATAGCAGGAGCCTTTATCGGTATTAGCAGCAATTAAAGCGTTAGGCTTGGCAAAATACTTATATAATATTTCCTTAATACACTCGTAATTATTATATAACTAGAAAAACTTATCTCTTATCTTTATATACTTCTACTTATCTTCCTTTTTACCTCCCCGCTTTAACTAGATAGTATTACTAGCTAATAAGTTATCTAAGTTTATAAAATTAACTAATAGTAATTAGAATCCGCGTAATAGTAATAGCTAAGAGGTAGAAAAGGGGTAGGATAATAGTGCGTAAGACTATTACTATCGGCAAGAATTTAAACGGTATACTGCCTTCGGCTTTAGCTATAGGAGTAGGTCTTATTCGCTAAAGCACCAGTATTTAAACAAAAGGATTACTTTAGCCCTTCTACTATCGCGACTAGCTTGACTACCACGCTATAAAAAAAAAGAGAAATATTATTTAGGCGCCGGTATTATATATATAACCACTCTATAAACATCTAAAAGATTAATATTAATCCTAATAGCCTCTATGGCAAAAATAATTTAAATCTTAAAAAATTCTACTAGTTTCCTAAACTTATCTAGTATTAACTTCTTACTAAATAATAAGGTTATTTAATAGAATACGGCCATAATTAAGTGGGTAATATTCTTAGTATATTAAGCTAGATATAGCTACTATAGGTACTTAAATATACTTCTATACGCCTCTATAGCTTAAACTCTAGTGTTAAAGAATATAATAGTCTTTAAAATCTTATACAGAGTAGCTAAGCGGCTCCCTCCCTAAAAGACGGCAGGATTAATATATGTTTTAATAGTTAGAGGATTAACAGCCTTATTAAAAAGGAAGTAGAGTAAGGTATATTTAGCAATTATATCCTTTAATATTTAGCTAAAATAAAAGATAAGCTCTCTACGGGAAATAGAAGTCTACTTAAGGTATATATTAGTATTATTAAAGCCTAAGGACTTCTTTACCGTTTCTAACATTTTTAGATCAAAAGTTATAGAATAGGTAAACCACGGAATTAAGCTTCTAATTAGATTACGTATATAGCATAGCTGCGCATACTTAGGGTAAAACTTCTTACCCCATTATATAACAAGATAAGCTTTATTAACAGCAACTAAGGCTAATTACTTCTTAAACTTGGGGTCTTTAAGCAGATTTCGGAAAAATAGTATACTGGTAAGCTTAGAACTAATAAAGATATAAGTATATAGGCTAGCTCTTGCATTCTTAAGCGCTTTATTTATATCCTTAATATTAGCGTTAAGGAGTAGCATATTACCACTAATCTAATTAACCTTTTAAACTTACTCTTTTGTAATCTTATTTAGAGGAAGAAATATTAGCAATATAATATTTTTATAAAAAATTAAAATTACTTATATAATAAGGCTTTTACTAAAGTCGGTATATACAATAAGGAAAACATTAATGCAATTATAGATTAACCTCCGAATATAAGTTACTTACTTATTTTTTATATAGAATTTGTCGCCGTATAGCAGTAATATAGTACCCTAAATTACGTTATCTTATACTTAAGTTATTATATTAGGCTTTTTTTTATCTTAAATTTTTCTCTAAGCTCTAGCTACTTATATCTTTAGTATATCCTAATAGGCTAAGCTAGTAAAGAGTTAAGGTATATTCTAGCTAGCCAAGCTAATAGAGAGTTAAGATATTTATAAATCTATCCGTAGTAACTAAGGAGCTTTACTATCTACTACTAGTAACTAAGACGCCTTATTATTAGTACGTTACTTTTTAAAGACGTTTACTATACTAATAGTATTATTTACTACCTTGCTAGTAGTATAAGGACAGTTATATACTATACTAGGCGTATATCTAACTTTTAGCTTCCTTATTAAGGCCTTTAAGCGTTTCTTTATACTAAACAGCAGTATATAGCTTATTAGTAAATATAGAGTCAGTAGGGGGTTCGCAGGTTAATATTTAGGTAGTATAGGTAGTAGAAAAGCAATAAAGCAGGTAATAAGGTATAGAATTAATCTAGATACAATATATTAGCTATTTAGGTATTTATCTACTATAAATATTAATATAGGAGGTTAAACGTTAAGGATTGGTAATAGTTAATGGCTCTGGCTAAATATTTACTATTTTAGCAGTAATATTTAAGGCAAAACGTAGCGGTAACTACTAGGCCGTTCGCAATAATTTTAGTAGCATTAAAATTGCCTTATAAAGCTCTAGAATATAATATTAGCCAATTATCTATAAAGGCGTTAGTTTATTATTAATTAATAGCAGTAGGGTTTTAGGTAAAGCTTTAAAGGGGAGACCTGCTTATTTAAGGCGAAATATAGTAGTAACCACCAGGCCGTTTGCAATAATTTTAGTAGCGTTAGAATCGCCTTATAAAGTTTCAGCCAGGCAGGTATTAAGACAAATGACGTTAGCTAACTAGTAGGTAGAGATACAGAATTGAATAAGTGATCTGTTTTATTTAAGGTGGCTCTTAAGGATCTTTATATACACGAGGAAGTTGCTAGAATAGGAAAGGGGGGAGGTATAGGTAATAGAGACATCTACTAAGATATACAAAATACGAGGGTAAGCACTAGGGTAGTCTTATATAGGGTACTAGGCATTAAAGACAATTGTAAGACGATCTAAAGCATATCCGATTTAGGCTAATAGCTACTTCCGTGGCCAACACACCCCCTTAGATCTGGCGTAGAGCGTCAGAGCTAGATTACCAGAATAGGCAATCGGGAGAGACGAGTTAGTGGTAAGCTCCGCTAAGCGTTAATTAACTAGATATCTGATATCGCGAAGCCCTACCACCTTAACGAACTTTTGATGATTTTGCTTTAATAGAGCCTTAGTTAGTCTATCTGCAGCTATCTCGCTTATTAGTACCCATTGTATAACGAAGCTTCCGTTTTGTACTTTCTGGCGAAGCCAGAACTAATAGATATCTATGTGTTGGAGCTTTATAGATACCGTAGGAGTTTCTTTTATCACGATCCGTACTGACTGCTAATTATTATAATTAATAATAATGTCCTGTTCTAGATCGAATCTAATGGCTTTAAATATCCGTACTATATGCTCAACCTCCCTACCGATATATAAGAGAGCTAGGAGTTCTGCCTCCGTAGTTAACTTAGTGACTACCTTTTATTTAGTTGCCTGCTATGCTATAGGCCTATTAAATAAGCTTATTAAGAAGCCCTATAAGCTCCGACGTGTTAGAGTATTGTTAGTAAAGCTGGCATTAGAGGCAGCTTTTAGAACCTGGTTTATCTTATATGGCGTAATAGTAAAGAACTTAAGAGCGAGGTATCTGGTATTATAGAGATAGGTAAACAATTTGTTAATCTCCGCAAGATAAGCTAGTAACGGATTTTGTAAGAACTTAGCTAGTTTACTAACTAAGAAAGCAACGTCTAGTTATATAGTAGATGCCGGATATGTCGCAAAACCTATACAGCGTTAATATCCTTTTGTCTAATTCGGCGTAGCTTCTCCTTTATATGGTGTTAATTCTTGGCCTAATAGTAGTATAGCTAATAGCTTTAGATATTCTAAATAGTATATTAAGACTAGCTTTTTAAGATACTAATCTAAATAGAGCTAAAGCTTTCCCTTTTATCAATCTCGCACGATATAAGTGTTTAGGAATAACGTAAATTGGGGTATTTGGCGGATCTTAAATTAATCTTATAGCTGCTTTAGGATATCCTCTATCTGCTAACAATAGCTTAGGTATCCTATAATTAGGATATTGTTAATATAGAAGAATATAAAGATAGGTTCTATAGGGTGTATATAGAGATATGGCTTATCTGGTACAGCTTTTAAACCTATACTTTGCAAAGCAGCAGATATTTCTAAGAACTACAATTTAGGAGATTTACGTAGTCCGTATATTGCCTTTCTTAGACGGAGAGAGAATCTAGGTAGTAGGTCTATACCCTTAGGGGGAATGAGGTAGACCTTATTGTTAACTAAGGCATTAATAAAGGCGTTAACGGCGTTAATCTGTATAATGTCTAGGTTAAAACTAGTGATGAGAGCGCAGAGTAGACGGAAGGTCTGATAGGCTGCCGTAATAGCTTTAACCTCTTCTTATAAGACTGCTTAAAGATCTTTATAGATAACCAGATAAGCCTTAAATCTCATAATAAAGCCGTCTAAATCTTCTTTATAGGTAAAGACCTACATAGTAGGAAGTTGATAAACCTTCTTAACTAGCCATACCTCGTCCTAGGTGTGTTTTCCCATTAAGGCCTTTATCTCGGTGTGAGTAGCTACTTTAAACTCCGTAGCGTACCTATAATTAAGCATCTCTTTCCATAACTTTAGTGGTGGTGGAAAATTATCTTAATGTCCGTATGTCTTTGTAGCAGCGGTATAGAACGCGTAAGCTAATAGTGTTATATCTGGATTAATAATATCATTACCGTCACTAATTTAAACCGCAAAGGCTCGTTGTTGTAAGTCCTAATTTAGTATATCTTTCTTCTTTGCCGTAGGCCGCCTTTTACAGCTAGAACGTCTCTTACCCCCTAATGATGAGCCTGCTGTCGTCTAAGGTTTAGAATAAGGTGTAGAATCTATAAACGGTAGTTTGGTAACTTTAGAAGATGACTAAGTAGTAAATAGTGTCTATGGCGTAGATGCCGCAGTAGATAATAATTACTAAGGCGCTAAAGACGCTGATAGTTTAGGTGGTTCTAGAGTTAGATTTGGAGTAGGTAGTTAACGGAGTTCTTCTGTTAAGATTTAAATGCTTTTTAACGTAGGAGTAACGTTAATATTTACTAAATGCGGCAGTCTTATATCTAGTTCTTCGTTAAAGTTATCCATCTAGTCCTTGTTGCCATCTTAAAGATTATTTAGTAGGTCCTAGACTTGCTAAAAACGATCCTTTTAAGCCTATAAGATAATGAGGTGTTCTGGTGTCTTAGGAGATTGATATCTCTTTAACTTATCTATTCGTATATTACAAGATCGGATAATGCGGTTAGTGGTTAGTATCTATACCCTATAGATATTTAATGCTTCTATACCGACGAGATAACCTATTTAGGCTTATGGCTTAAACTTTACCTTCTTAGGAATGCTGTATTTAATAAGCACGTAGGTTAAAGATCTGGCTATACAAAGCCCTGCTAGCTATGGCTTTTATTTATATAGTATCTTAAATAGGGTCTTCTAGTTAATAGACTTAATAGGAGTTTGATTAAGTAGGAATACTGCTAGAAGTATAAACTCAGGCCATAAATCTACGGGTAACTTTGCTTTAATAACAGCAGTCCTTACTTATTTGGAAATGGCTCTCCCTAACCTCTCTATAGGTTTATTTTGAGTAGGAGTATATAGCATTAATTGCTTAATAACACCTCTATTAAGTTAGATAAGAATCTTTACCCTAGTACCTATACCTTGCTCCTTGTCTATATGCTAAATACGTATACCTTAAGTATTAAATTTCTTCGCAAATGCTATTATTGATTTAAATAGTGGGAGTAGTATCTCTTGCTTGTAGTTCTTAATAGGAAAAGCACAATGGTACTTTATATAGTTATACCAAAAGTAAGCTATATATGTATCTTTATTAAACCTGTCTTCCTCTATAATAACATTAAAGTAAACACGTTTAAAAGGGTAGGTTCCCTTTATAGATATTTTACGAGATATCTGCTATGTTATCTTTCTAAGAATATATAGTTTATAAAGTGGTACACCGTATAGAGTCCTTCCTCTATCTATTTTGACTACTTTAACTCTATTTACCACAGTTAGCAGATAATCTACTAATTCTATATTATAGTATAGTAAGCGTTAATGCTATACTTTATTATATACTAAGGTCTTAAAGAATCTGGTGGATGTAGCGTAGGTAGTAGGAGTAGGTGGTAAGTAGGCGATGGCATTAATAAGGTAGAGACCTCCGTATTCCGTAAGGTTAGCAAATAGGCTTCTATTATCCTTATAGCGTAGGTGGTTTGTAAATTAGTCTATAATTACTCTAACCTTACGGAGCTTTACTATAGATATTAGATTAGTATAAAAATAAGGAGCGTATACTATGTTCCTTAATGTTAAATACCTAGTTAGATGTTATTTGCCTACTTTAATAGCTAAGTTAATATTACCGTATCTATAGATTTCTGCTTTAGAATCTCCAGCCGTTGCTATAGACATGCTTGGCTTAAAGTTACGGAAGTATCTAATATTGTTGCAGAAGTGTGTGTTTGCTATAGTGTCGTACCCCTAGGCGTTAATTAAAGACAGATCCGGATGTTCCTGCGATGATGACGATGAGTAGGATGTTGTTATAGCAGCTGTTGTAGCTCTAGGCCTGTCTAGATCCTTAATCTTTTTAGCAGTAAACAAGGCTGACGGAGACGTCCTTAACTTAGGGCCTTCTCTCTTAATCTGCTTAACCCTTTTGTTATAATACTGCTTATTTGTTAGGACCTTAAGCTATTCCTAACACCTCTATAGACATTCGTCATTTGGAATAAAGTTCGGACCTTAAAGAGACTAAAACAGTTACTTGCAATTCTTTAACTTATAGGGTAAACTATAAGCAAAGCACTTTGCCTTAGGTAATTGAGAAGGTGTTGGGGTAGTAGATGTTATAGGATCTGCAGCTAGCTGCCCTAAGAGTATAGCATGGGCGTTATATTCTGTATTTAGATGCTTATAGAGGAGGTTAAATTCCTTAATTATCGTCGCTATTTTAAGCTTTTTTAACCTCTTTACTACCTTTTAAATGAAGGTATAATATAGAGCTGGATAGATCTCCTTATAGTCCTGGACAAAGGCTCGTATAACGCTGCTCTCTATTACCTCTATTAGCCCTTCCTTTAGCTCTTTGCTGTTCTATATAATGGTAATATAAAGCTAAAGCTATAATTCTAGAGTCTAGTGTTTAGGCCCTTGTTTCCATTTCTTAAGATTATCTAATACTATCTGCTGCAATGTAGCTTAAGATAGCTTTGCTACCTTCTTTAGCTATCTTATAATTAAATGTGGTGTAGTGAGGTTCTTAAGATAACCTAAGAAGTTGGTGCCTATGGTGGCATGCAAGAGTGCTGTAAATATGTGGAGCTTCTCTTCCCGCTTTAGGTAGTCTTGTCATTATAGCTTATAGAGCTTAAAGAGCATTCTCTATGTCTTTAGAGATTGCTAAGTTTGTTATCCTTGTTAACTTAATAACCCAGGTGTAGCTGTTCTAGTAGATGCTAGAGTTGCTACTAGAGCTGCAGGAGCTGCTGCTGGTGCTATAGAAGCTGTAGGAGCTGTTACAGGTGCTATAGGAGCTGCTACTATCGAAGGTATGGCTAGCTTAGTGTTTTCTTTAATTTTGTTTTCCGTCTTATCTAGGTTAACATAGTCCCAGATCTTCGCAAAACTTACTTCTTGGCGGATAAATTAAAACTATATAGGCTAGTCTTTCTGGGTTAGCAAAAGAGGGTTTGTAGAGTCCTTGGTTGCTATATTGGCTTTTATTTTAAGGTTGCGTAAAGAGACGCGTTTACGCGTAAAGCACGCGATATTCCTTAACGAACTATACTTAAAGAGGCTTAGTAGTAGTTATCTGGCCACTAAGATCTCCTTAGTGCTTAGAAGGTTACTAGGCTTATAACTTTTAGCTAGGTAGGTATTAAGACAAATAACGTTAGCTGACTGGTAGGTAGAGATATAGAATTAAATAAGTGATCTGTTTTATTTAAGGTGGCTTTTGAGGATCTTTATATATATAAGGAAGTTGCTAAAATAGGAAAGGGGGGAGGTATAGGTAATAGAGACATCTACTAAGACATATGAAATACGAGGGTAAGCACTAGGGTAGTCTTATATAGGGTACTAGGTATTAAAGATAATTGTAAGACAATCTAAAGCACATCCGATTTAGGCTAATAGCTACTTCTGTGGCTAATATAAAGTTCTAGAACATAACATTAGCCGATTATTTATAAAGGTATTAGTTCGTTATTAATTAATAGCTAAAAATTTAGTATGGCGTGCGAGTTTATATAAGAATTATATATAAATTAGCGTAAGAGACTAATAAATTTCTAAACCGTGTACCAGACGACAACAATATAAGATAATTAATCTATTATGTAAGCAGCTTATAATTGGCTAATTGTCTAGGACCGAGATAAGCTATACCCCCAAGCTGGCCACCTCAAAACTCACTAAAAATTAGAAAATTTATACTTTAATATCTTAACAACCACTAAATAATAAATTCTAATAATTTAGATTTAGACTTTTATATACCCTCTATAGCTTCTATTAAAGTTGCATAGTAATTGGTTTAGTAGTTTTTAAGATATTATAATTTGGGGGCTAAAATAAAGCTAAATTACTACGAATTTGTATATCTTAAAAAGCACTAAACTAATTACTATGCAACTTTAATAGAAGCTGTAGAGAGTATATAAAAGTCCAAATCTAAATTATCAGAATTTATTATTTAGTGGTTGTTAAGATATTAAAGTATAATTTTGGTAAGTTTTAAGGTGGCTAGCTTGGGGGTAGATTACGTTAAGGCCTTTAAGATTAAGGAGACTATATACTATAGGCACGTAATCGACGACTATTTAAGAGGTGACTATAATAATATCCCTTATATATATACCTCCCTACTTAAGTTATCCCTAACAACTTCTAAGACTTTTTATTCCTTATTATCTTTAGGATAAAAACGTATAAAGTAATCGTATAAGCTTCTTATCCTTACTATAAGCCTAAGATAGTAAAAAGACTCTATCCTAGTTAAATAAGACTGTTCTCGCCTACTTAGATAAGTAGTATAAGAGGTATTAGAATGACAACTCTTAGGTAATATAGCCATCTTACGCCCTCCTATCTATTTAGTTCTGTTCGATAGTTCTTTAGATATCTACGAGGGCTTTAGTGGTTTCGATTGAGGCACGAGAGCATATGAATTATAACATAGCTGGCTTACACTTGCTCGGCCTGATTCTCCTTGCGAATAAATTTGTTCTGACCTATGCGTCTAGATTGGACTTTCTAGAGGTGCAAAGTGACTCCTTAAAGACCTGATTATAAATTTGTTTGAAGAAAGCTGGAAGATATCCTCAGAATATTGTAATTTTTCTACGAAAATCCCGGAGGGATGACTTAAAAGAGATCATTGTGTAGTATTACTCCATACATCATGAAAAACTAAGACTTGAAATAATACAGACTCAGAATCCGCCATCTAAGCCAATTCATATCCTTACTCCTCGTATCAGTGTTCTCCTCGTCCGCTTCGTGTTTTAGGTATTAGTACTGGCTTCAGTAGCCGTTCCACTTTCACTTGTGTCTTTCTTCTCGGCCTCCTGGTTTTTCTTCGCTGCTGTCATCTGCCACACCGGAATAACTGCCTTTCCATTCGTTAACCTGCCGTACGAAGAAGTCTGTGTCCTTTCTGGTGTTGAAACGGCTGGGGTAGCAGAGGAAGCAGCACTGACACTTCCCTGCCCATCAGTTGCGTTGCTCACACCACCCACAGGCCCGCCCACCGCAGGCACTGGCTGTTGAGCTACGGTGGGCGACGAAGCGCCGTTCATGTTAGGAGTTGACGCCTGAGGCATGCTGTACGCATTGGCGCCGGAGCTCGTAGACCTTATAGGGCCCGCACTCATACGGTTTCCGACGAGTGTCTTTAGGCTCTTCAGTTCAGTTCCTAGCTCCTTTAGCCGGTTGTCTGTCGTGTCCTTGTGCGCGTCTAGTGCCTTTGGAATCAACTCTCTGAGACTTCGCACATCATCCTCGATCCTCCTATTGTCATCCCCTTGCCGCTTCGATGATTCTTTCAAGCTTCCAAGCACACTCTCCATCTCTGAGAGCGCATTATCCAGTCTGTTCGTGCGGGCTTCTTCCGAAGCTTTGAGAGCGGCGGTATCGGTGTTTAGTTGGTCGAGAAGAGCAAAGGCACGCGTGAAGGACTCGTCAATGGAGGCTTTATCTTGAGCTAGCTGTGGAGGTGTTGGGGGCGAGATCATGGGGAGGATATAGCGCTTTGCGGTGAAGTAGAGACCATAACTCACACCGCTCATCACCGTGGCCATGATGAACCAGTCACGCCAGTCGCGTTTGGGGAGTCTTAACGCAAATATGTCAGCTATCAAGCGCAGTACCAAACATCTAGAAGCCAACTTACTCTGGTGGCGGCGGTTGCTGCCAGTATCCGGGTGGGTATGTACCATAACCTTGTGGAGGTGGCGGAGGAGGTTGTCTGTAAGCATAGTTTGATGGCGCAGAACTTGACGGCGTTTGAGAGCTGGCATAACTGGGGTCTTCCGAAGCACGTGCTAAGGAGAGATCTATCTCTTCCTGTGTGAGGTTCTTCGATTGCAGGAAGGCGATGCGCTTCTCAAGAGGCGCGTTGGCAACGGAAGGGTCTTGGAGAACTGCATGGAGGTATTAGGATGGCATTGATATACCGGATTGCTCTATGTTAAACTTACAAGAGACCTGTAGTTCAATCAGAGTGGTGGTCTCGCAGCGGGGACAACTGAACTTACAGCAGACGAGATGAGGTCCTCGCGGACCATA
>Ga0307515_10004742_pt1 | contig 27851 bp, 33 predicted proteins | sample 17_EM_MG_FD_194513 | JGI IMG/M metagenome (GOLD analysis project Ga0307515, IMG submission 194513) | Populus trichocarpa ectomycorrhiza microbial communities from riparian zone in the Pacific Northwest, United States - 17_EM | ecosystem: Host-associated > Plants > Roots > Unclassified | place... | reverse complement strand
ATGAAGGGTTTGGGAAAACTAGAATGTTGCGCAGGGCAAGCCCGGAGTCCACCCCCGCATTCAATGCCATGTAAGTGTGACAAGTCACAATGGGACCATCGACCTCTTCGGCCAGGATCGCGCCCCACGCCGAGATCGAAATGGATTCTAAAGTAGTACTACTGATGGTCAAAAGATCGGAAAACGAGGTTGGTAATACCCCAGGGACGCCAAGGTCGAGTGATGTGTTGTATGTGAAGCAAAGGAGTTTCCTGTCGAAAGAAGGGCCATTCAGGGAGAGTGACCGTATGGTTGGCATATCGCCAAGGAGTGGTGGACGATCGGGACAATATTCGTACGCCAAACTCGTCACTTTCGATGAACTTCGGAAATGGCCGGCGAAGGGACTGTAAGTTAAGTCTTGAGAATATCTCGGATAATCCGCCGAGGCGAGACTCCCTGGAACGCAGTGTCTTTGCACGAGTCGGATAGGCGGGCTCGCAGCGGAGATGATGAGTGGGGGACCGCCAAACCTCTCCATGAAGTTGGAGGCAACCGGCAATCCGGGTGAGGTTGTCTGGAATTCCGGAGGGAACGGAGCGGGCGTCTAACGTCTAACACTCTGCTCGAGGGAGAACAGGTGAGGCCCTCAGCCAACCCCCCAAGGATCTCGGACCGCATCGCTGCGATGTGTAGTTCAAGGGCCGCGTCGGTGTCCGAGTGGATGGACGTCCGGTTCTTTGTGGTGGATGTCGATGCATCGATGGGCGGCAGCCACCGACGGAAGCTCCTCATAGCAACGGGTTCACAAGGTGTATTCCATCTCACCAAAACCTTCCCCACCAAGTTATTTATGGGTATAGTCAGGCTCGGCACCACATAGGGTACTACAGAAACCCACAAATTCCACCTCTCTCTCCTCATGGCTTCCTCTATTTTCGGTTTCAAGTCAACCCCAACTTCAAATTGTGGATAGTCCCTACCGCCGTGCCCCTGGTTCCCCCCTTTCGCCACACACTCGCGCCATCGGTGCCCACAGACGCATTTCGTGGTTTTGGTCATCTATAACGTAATAAGCCATGCGGGATGGTACCCAGGTCTTTCCACCGCCTCACCGCAACCTGAACGTTCGAACCTTGGTTGGATCATCACCGAAAGATACCTGCTCCTAACGTCGGAAGCGATTTTTCGTGGCGTGCCCTAGCTCCTGTTAATTCTGGGCATGTCAAGGCTCATATCGCGGATACCGTAACCTGCGCACTGCCCCGACCTTCAGCACCAATGTATCCGGATACCGAGTTGTTCGCTGTATATCCGATATCCAAGGGCGGATCCTTGTTCGCTTCACAACTCGGGAGTTGTTGGATTGTAGCCTGTGAACTCATTCATGGATACCCTCGAACCAGACAATCCGATGATCCTTGGGATATGGAGCCTGATTCATTCTGGTTCCCCGAATTCAATCACAGCCCTATGAAATCGATCGGATATTAAATATTGAGCCTTCATGGTTTCCGCGTATCCTGGGTTCGATACCAGGTGTGCTTCCAACATACTATGGACCGGATTCGATCGTTGCGCTGTCTCGAGTATAAAAGCGACGAGTGTGATTGACAAAGTGCCCCATCCAACCCCTGTACGCCTACTTCAGACGTTATGCCACACTTCACTCTCGCCGATGTCAATCGCCTTCCTGCCAACGTTTCCAGGGTGCGAGTCGACCAATTTATTAGCACGGTACCTCGGTCCATACCTCCACGTCGCCCGAACACTGAAAATTTCCAGGTTGACGGCAACGTGATAGTTGACGGAGTTCTCAAAGATGACGGACTCAGTGTGTCTCTGCGTTCCTCTAATCCCAGGCGCACACTCCGGGAGCAATTCTGCGTCAGGTTCAACGCCCAGGAGTTACCGAAGATAGGTGACGCTCCCCACCACACCAACAGATTCTGTGACGTTTTAGCGGGCGAGACGAGCGAAGGCCTCGCACTCGTGATCGAATCCCATCGGTGCTACACAGCTGACTTGCAGGGAAACGCCCCTGCTTCAAAGGTATGAATGAAGATTCGCTATCTGGCGTTTCACTGATCGCTCGAGTGTAGAGATTCTGCCGTCACGCCCTCGTCTGCAGCGGCCTATCGCATGCAAACATCGTGCCTTTCCTTGGCGTCTTCTCCAGCAATAAGTTCCCCTACGCCTGCATTTTCGAATCGACGGGTAAGGAAAACGTCACACAATACCTCGCTAGCAATTCCAGTGCCTCTAGGCTGAAGTTGGTGCGAAACCTTATTTCGTTCTGTCGGAGAGTTCTCATAATAACCCATTATGCATCGGGACATCAGCTAACGGAAGTTGCTCGCGGTCTCCATCACATCCACGACTTGAACATCGTCCACGGTAGCATCAGAGGCGTATGAATGTTTTGTTCTCAGTGGCCTCTGTACTCACTATGCCTCCAGAAAAACATCCGTGTTGATGACCAAGGGACTGCTCGAATTGCAGGATTTGCTTCTGCTACCATTATCCTACAGCCCGACATTGAATTGGAAGACATCGATGAGTCCGGTGAATCGAACGTGTCGCGATGGTGTAGCCCCGAAATCCTACACCCTGGGGGTTTCGAGTTAACCAAGGCAAGAGCCACCAAGGCCAGCGACATGTACGCATTCGGCATGCTAGCTTATGAAGTGGGTCCCGTTTTCTGGGTGGTACTTCGTTTTTGCTCATTCACGCTTAGATTTTCTCCGGTCGAGTGCCGTTTTACGACAGGACGGATACAGCCACTGTAGTTACTGTGATCACCACGGATGAGCGGCCTCCCCGCCCCGCTCATCCACAATTATCCGACCAGCTGTGGGAAATGATTGAAAAGTGCTGGCGAATGGATCCATTCCAGCGTCCCACTATCAGGGAGGTTGTCGCTTTCTTGGAGAAAATTCACCGCTTCTAGCCATGAACATAACAACAGCTTTTAGTATAGTTGTTCTATATAGCACTACTGTCTCTTATTCCGAGATTTACGCTGCTTTTGCCAACCACACAATTTAACCCACGCTGCGCCGGCCCGAGTTGGTTGTGCGCCCTCGCCGGACGACTTCGTTTCAAAACAAACTTCTGCTATCGGTCAAAAACCAGGTGGTTATGCCTTGTAAGTGCGCAATGTGAGTGACGATATGGTCACTCGTCGATCATAGTGCACCTCCCACGTATTCGCTTTGCTGCACAGACTCCCGCCCAAGGAACCGTGCGCTCCGATCAAAGGCAAGGTAACCTCGAGCGGAAACCGAAATGGGATAGGTCAGATGGTAATGCAATGGTCCCGAAGATAATTCGCTTGCGGATACAACCGGCGCACGTATAGTATGTACAGCCCGCACTGTGAGGGGGCCGCGCCAGAGGAACCAACGTGTTGAGAACAATGGGCGAAGCAAGCGTGACGTGTATCGCCTTTGTGAATGGGAGGGTGAAGCCACGTAGAGAGCCGAGAAGGCCAACGCGACGGCAGCCACGAGAAGTAAAAAGTAGACCGAGTGTTTGTTGAGGGTGCGAAAGGTCCCGGTGTTTCCGCTGCCTGGCACGTCCCCTCGGAGGCCATCCTGCTTGACCCATATTGAAATTGCAAGGGCAGAGACAACGACGAACCCGGCGAACTGTCATAGCAATCAGTGCCCGAGTCGGTCGAGAATTGCGTACTAGAATGCGATGCTTTTCACCACATTAGATCGCGCGGCCGTGACAAAACAGAAGAGAATTTTTCACGTGGCAGCGGATGCGGGGGACTGTTGCACCTTCTTTGGTTGGAGCCTCTTACTGTCATCGTAACACTCAGCCTTGAAACCTCCTGCGTATCCTCTGGCCAAGCAATCTCCAGAGACGTGAGGGCCGTTTCCCTGAGGGAGCGACCCAGTAGGATACACGTGCTGCGGGTCGGCCACGGGTTGCACAAGGTCTGATTGCAACCGTTGTTCTACCAACTCGTGATGGAAGCGAATGCAAAGGACTCGTAGAGGATTCCGTGGATCATTCTGGCTAAGGAGCGCCCTCTATTACGTCATGCTAGGCGACGATCTGGAAGCTTTCCGGGGTGGAGTAGAATCGATTAACAACTGATGATATCTGTATGTACGAGGCTCTGGGTTGATATGAAATAGACTACAACTCGCGGTGTGTCGGGGTGGGAGTGTCTTCGAAATCCCGGATTAGAAAAAAAAACGGGAAGAAGAGCAAGGTAACCACCCAAAGTACTAGGTCTTGTGCAAGACAGCCATTGAATCACTGAACCTTCTCATTCTCCTGTGCAGGGGGATCTCTCAGCCTGATCACAACCACGGTAACGTTATCGTTCGAGTATCTGGCTTTGGCATATTTGACGAGCTCTTCCACCGCCTCTTTCGGACCCTTGATGTATCGTACGTGATCGATGGCCTCCTTGTCTTCCGCAATATCCCATAACTAGGAAAAATTTGTGACGTGTTAGCCGTGCCGGCACCACATGTTGTGGGCGAGGGTAGGACTTACCCCGTCACAAGCCAAGATAACGAATTCGTCTTCGTCATATAGCTCCGTCTCGGTCGTGTATGGAGATCCAACCACGAATTCTTTCATGGAGGAATCACCCAAACTCCGGGTAACCGCCAACACACCGTTGACTCTTCCGCTCATAACAAAACCGCCAGCATCCATGATTCGTTTCGCCTCCTGCTTATCGGATCCTTTGTGATCGTAGGTCAACCTAATCGCTTTACCGCCTCGGCATAGCACTCCGCGGGCATCGCCCGCATTTGCGCAATAAAGAACCCGGCGGAGGTTAGGATCGGTGGGCGTAAAAGCATTCGGGGGAGCGGGCGTATTCGACGTGAGGGAATGGTTGGAACTGGCAGAGGAATGGGAAAGGGACTTTAAAGCGTTCTTGATTCTACTCCGCTTTCGGGTCTTCTTCTCTTTGTCGTCTGATGGGCTTTCGGTGCCGCTGTCTTCGACGGCGCCGTCGGTGTTGGGATTAGATTTTGTTGATGTGGGAGAAACAGGGGATGGTGTAGTCGTGCGCTCGGGGGTGGCAGGGGTTGTCACATCAGAATTGCAGTTTTCGAGGAAAGATTGCTTTCCATCGGGATCCTCGATCCGCAGGAAGGCGGTGACAGCTGTGCACCCAGAATGCATTTTCCCATCAGCATCTTCGGCCAATTTAGATAAGTGAGAGTCGACGTCGTGGAAAGTCTGGTTGAGAATGTCGGGAATGGACAAGGTCGGGTTGCTCTTCATAGCTTTCTGAAGGTACTGGAGCGACAACGCGCGGGTAGGGGAGGGGCACGGTGGTATCCGCCGGTGAGGTCAGCTCTCCAGCGTGTCCCCCTGTGGCGAAATGTGGGCGTACCTCGTGAAAGTGTTGGCCACACCACTCTGCAGCGTGTTTACCCGCATGGCCGTCAAAGACGGCAAAAAACCCCTGTCCGTGCACTTGGTTGAACGGAGCAACGAGAGCATGAGAATCTTCCATGAATCTCCTCGGGCCTTGAGTGTGAGCGACTGCACATGAATACTTGGCATATTGTGGCCAATGTGAGGGTGGATTCTGCGGGGAGGGTTGATCTATTAGTGGACCAGTTGAGGAGAGGACTGGTGGTCGCAATCGTGCACCGTTTGGCCATCATAGGGCTGGGAGACCTGAACGATGCCTATGGGAGGCGAGGTGTCTTTCGGGGGCATTGGTGGGAGAGGACCGAGGGAGAGATGGGGGCTGTTTGGAGAAAGATGATGAGGGAGAAAAGCAAGCGAGATCGCCAAAGAAGGCGGCAGTGATCTCCCACTTACCGACGTCTCCGCTCGGACGAGTCTGTTGACGTGAAATCCACGTGGTTAGCTTTGCTCTCCCCCATTTCAGAAAATTACCTTCACTCGACATCTCTGGTCTCTGGTCCACAGAAAACAACAGAGGCGACAGGAAGCACAAACGCCAATCACTGTGGAGTGATCACCTGCACAACGACTACGTCAGTCCCATGCATCACCCGTTCTACTCTCCATCCGAGGGCAATCTCGAGGGAAAAATCCTCATCGCCGTGAGTAAAGAAAGTTCTCTAGGATTGCTAGCCTAAACGAAATCCTCAGCCTGTGGTCTCGGCCGCCAATGTTGGCCAATTGGCCGCTGATCTCATCATATCCTCCCTAGATCTCCACCGGATCGGCATCTTCGACCCGGGAGATCTAGTTCCCGTAGTCGGTGCCAGGGAAGACGATGAACCTGGGGTCACCACCCCACTTGAACGTAGTTTCCAGTTCTAAAGTTTCTATCTATTATACGCTCACCATCCTAGTCTACGGCAGGCAGGAGGAAAACATAGTGGTAATCCAGCAAAGGTCCCCAGTGCTCAAGGTAATGCGAGACCCTACAAAATTGATCACTGCCTGACAACCTTTGCCCTAGAGTCGCAAGGATGAATTCATCTCGAACTTGTACAATTTCATCCAATCGTCCCGGTTTTCAGCGGTTGTATTCCTATCAGGGGTGGACACTACGAATAGGACAGACGAGCAAATGTCGTACGTTTTCTCCTCGAGGATTTTACAAAGCACATTAAAGTAACCTATTCTAAGTATGCCGACGTTCAAACTTGTCCCCCCTGGGACCCCGTCATGGGACTCCTCCCCCCTTGCAATCTTTGCCCAACTCCCCCTCCCTACCTACGCTTCCATCTCCCAGCAACCCTTTTCTCACCCGCAGGAAGGGAGAATCACGGAGGCAGTACCTTTCATACCCGGAGGGGGTCTTACACGCCGCATGTTGTCATCTTTCCCGAAACAGTGGTCAACACCTATCCTTTCCCTCCTGCAGTTCGTCTTCGAAGGAGACAACCGACCAGACGCACAGTTTCTCGCTTCCGTGGTCTCCAAGCTGTTCGATGTGCCCTCTACGGAAGACGGGGCGGGCAAGGTTGAATGGAAGCAACCAAAGAGCTGGAACGGTGGCCTGTTTGGGACTCCACATGATCAGACCCTTTACGGCTGAGCTGAGAAAAAGCGCCGGTTTCAGTCCCATTTTGTTATGAGTTGTAATGTTTTGTATTCAGTTGGGATCGTCTTTCATACACCATGGCGCTCCCATCGTTCGAGTGTCCGAACGCGTATCGGCAGCGCCTTTGAGGTGGTAGTATCTGCCAGGAGCCAGGGTCCTGGGTAGAATGATATCTGTCCACTTGGAAGGCCGAAAAATAATGGGTCATCAAAACACGACGTCTCCAGATGTCCAGCCAGCCGGTTGCGTGGAGGATATGCGTGCAACTTTATTGTGCAGGGTCCCCAGCGACTGGTTGGCGATCGAGGATTGATGCATGGTATTTTGGAGACTCGATCACCGTCTCCACGGTGGAAGCGTTCTCCATCGTCCTATACGGCCGTCGTAGCGGAGATACACCTAGTTCCGGCCCGAGGAATGGAAAGGCTATCCAAAAAGTCACTGGGACTCCCTTTCTGGTGGGGATCCTTCATTCCCATCTATTCCCAGTTACACGATCGCGAAGGTGTGACGGCCGGAGAAGATGGAGTTTCATCACCACACCACCACGCAGGCTTTGCCGCATCGCCCACCCTCCCACGCGTCCCCGTGTAGGCACAATGATCAGCTCTCTCCTTTTCTTCCCCACGAAACGTAATTGTTACTCGCTGTACATATGCAGGCTGGCGAGCGATCCAACGCTGGCGACCACAGTGGAATGGGGCTGGTGCAATTAGCTTCCATGAATTAGTACTACGGTGAGTTTGCGAATCCGGACTCGGGTGTTGAAACAGTTCAATTTTAGATGAATGTAGCGACGAAATTTTCACAAAGTTACGGCGCTTTTGTGGGCTTAACCACCGTGACTTACAGAGGGGAAGGATAACGCTTAAAGGCCCATCTGAGGGATCTGAGACCCCCTCGTAACCCACCGATATGCGCCGCTCTGAAGAAGTCCCGGCCACCAAAGCGTGCTTCCAAGTCAGCCCTCACACCCATCCGCTGGTCGGCTCCATTTATAGGCTTGGTTGTGCCATAGTCCGTACTGCGGGCCACCCACGAGGACGATCGGTCTTGAAGCAGACAGCCTGCCCGCTACCCCCGCCGTTTTCACCCTCCGGGACACATAACTCTTCCTCTCCCGACGGCGATCTCCTGTGTCAGTATCACTCAAATCTGGCCCAGAGGCTTCGCCCGTCCTTGTCATCAATTTGCAATTGGTTGGAAGAGGATGATAGACAGATGGTTTAGGCACGGCCAGTCAGCGCTGGTGGATTTTCAGACCTCTGGAGAGGGGTCTCTAGAGACTCGCCAGGTTGCGATAAAGTCATATCGACGATGTTTCTCTTTCGATCTCTCTCGAGTCTTCCTGGTAGGTTTACCGAGTTTTGCCTCATGACTGCCCAGCCTTGAAAATTCATCCGTAGAGATTTTTGCAGGAAGCGCTGGTGTGCAACCGCCTCTCACATCGGAACATTGTGTCATTCATAGGAATATATAGCACCACAAAACATCCGTTCTCTCTCGTATTTAGCTTCGCAGGACATCTCGATCTCAGGGAATACCTGAGAGCCACCCCGATGGCTAGGAGACTGGAGCTGGTATGTTTCCACTCTTCCAAGGTCTCTCTCGATTTTCCAGCTCGATGACATCCCCTGATCACAAGCTAGCTGGCATTGCTCGGGGATTGGATCATATGCATGATCTCGGTATTGTCCACGGGAGTCTCGAAGTCGTAAGGTCATCCCCTCGTTTTTGGCACTCGTCACATATTTACCTCATCACAGGGAAATATCCTAGTCGACCTCGACGGCACCGCGGATTGCGGGGTTTGGGTCGGCACTCATCCTTGGACACACAGCGACCTGGCCAGGGATGAATGTCGAGCGGTTGCCCCGGGGAAGTGCCCCAGAATTGATGTATCCTGAAGAGCTTGGGTCTTCTGGCCCACACAATACCAAGGCCAGCGACACCTATGCGTTCGGTGTACTCACTCGGGAGGCAAGGGTTTTCACGAATCTTCCCAAATCACCCGCTGGAACAACTTCTCTAGGTTTTTGCCGGGTGTGCCATGTTTTCCGATCGTCTCGACATCATCGCTGCACACGCGATGCGGAAAGGTGCTCGGCAACCACGCCATGATCATCCTGAGGTCTCTGACCCGGTGTGGGAGATGATAAAGCAATGTTGGGAGAGGGTACCGTCAAACCGTGCGACCATCAGGGGAGTTACTCGCACTTTGGAAGCGGAGTGCACGGCCAGATACGATGGTGCTCTTTAATGTACGACCTCACAACCCATCGACACCCCAGCTATCTTCAACCTATGCATGCTTTACAATATTTATTTCTGCGTTCCTATTTTAACAAGACGTAACCTACTTGAAAAACCTTCCCTCACATTTATGTACCCATTCCACGTTCCTGTAACTTATTTCGCCTACCTACCAACTCTTGTTGTAAGCCATGGATTCGTCGACTTGTAGTAGGTTGGGGGAGTCCCCGCTGACCTGAGATCAGGTGCCAGGAATTGCAACGCCCTCGTATCGGTTCCTTCATTTAAATCACTCATCATTGGAGGATGGGTCGACGACACCGCAAAAAAGACCCATTGACACGAGCTGGAAGCGCGGGAAATTTGGGTCAGACGGACATTATAAGAGGGTCTATTTCCACTAAGGATCGAAGATAGTCGCTCACTGGAGCCGAAAAACATTCGATACCACACCGTCGTGATTGACATGTCTTTTGTTAGAAACATAGGACAAGCCAAATACAGCGGCGCAGTCGCCCGGACCGAGGGTAATGTCCGTGGTGACGAGACTTAACAACTATCAAGGCGAGCGGGATGCCACCGCCCCTCAGGAAGATTTGAACTTCGTTCCCCCGGTACTTCGTCCGTATATCTTCCTCCGCTGTTTTACCATGTGGGACATCATTATGAAAAGACCTGACAGATTGCGAGTCGGTTTCGGAGATAAGTACACTTCAACAGGGATACACACCTGGCCACCAAACGACAAACATAATCCCTCTGAAGTAATCCCAGGTTTTCCAGGATCCGTCTTTAAATCCCTCGAGTGGGTTTGTAGTCGGGAGAGTACTGAGGATCAACAACGCCTCGCTGGAGGCACCGAGCGGATAGAGAAGGTAGAAGGTAGTGTACCGCAGATAGACCAAAAAACCAGGGACCGTGCTTCGGGCCAGCGAAAGTGCGTAGAACGCATAACGGATTACTTCTGTCGTGGACCAGGCGAGGATCATGGTCGAGTAAAGCGGGTTGTGACGCGACTATGAACAGGGTGTGTGAAACTACGTGATAGGAACGAGAAACTGCAAACAAACCTGTTCATACCTCTGAGTGACACCCCAAACGAGAAACAAACGACTATACACCTGGATCATAGCCGTAGGGAGGGGGCTCTTCACCATGCCGGAGATAGAGTGGATGATTTCGAGAGCAGCAGCAGTCTGGACGATAGCCACGGCACCTCCGACGATGTCGTAGGTCGTGATCATCCTATTGTAGATGTCCAAGAGTTGACGTGGGATTATGGTGGCGATCAAGGTGTTTCTTGCCTCCTTGAAGAGTTCCTCAACGAGTTCACGAATGTATTCAACGAGAGCTAGGAATGGAAAGGTGGAGGCACCCTCAGAGGTTGAGCTGAGGATTTCGGGGAGAGGGACGTCAGTGAGGTGGAGGTATGTCATGACAAAGACATAGCCCCAGCCGAGGCACGAAAGCGTGTTGTAGAATATCAAGTAGTAATTCATGGCAGATGCTAGATTCCGCGTCCGTTCAATGTCGTCCACGGAAGATTGCATGAGCCACTCACGGGGATGTTTCACGGTGGGGGGTTCCTTGGCCATGACAACGAAAGGAGAAGGTGACGTCGGGTCGATCGAAAGTCCGATTCTGGTCTGGGGGTACAATTATTACACGAAAAACATGCATAATAAGTATGTAAAGTAGCTAAGGCCTCTTTTCTTCCTTTTCTTTGTCCTTCTGCTTATTCTCCGTTGACGGAGCGGTGAGCCTGGAAGGCTGGATGGCGGGAGGGTTTGTAGTCAGATGAGGAGGGAGGTTAACCTGGGGGGGTGGCTGGGGGAGATGGCCGTTGGCATTTGCGAGAAGTTGGGCCTGGTTGAGGGCCTGACGAAGAGCAGCGTTCTCGATACGCAGCTGGTCAACCAGGGCGCGGCATTCCTCCCAACGCCTGTTTGCCTCATCGGCAGATGCGAGGGCAGAATCCAAGAGCTGGGAACGAGATTCGAGGGCTTTTACATGACTGTTGGGCTTGAGCATCGGGGGCCAGTACGTCAGGGCGGAGATCGGGAACTCACGCGTCTCGCCGCTCGCGAAAGGCTCGCTGAGCTTTGCGGTTCTGCTCGGCACGTTTGCTCTGTGCTAGGGCCCTTCCGGCCTTTGGGGTCTCTCCATCCTCCTCTGAGGGTGATTTCGGGGTTTGATCTGGCTGTTGGATGTTCGAAGGGGATGGAACTGTGACAACGCCAGGTACGGGTATGTTCGGGATGGTCGGTGGCAGACCACCTGGAGAGTAGTCTACCGGGCCAAAGGGGAACTGGGAGATGTGGTGGAGATGAGGATGGATCATCGGATGGGCCAGTTGGTGATCAACCAGCGTGGGGGTATCGGCGACCTTGCGCCTCTTGGGGGTTCGACCTGTCGTCGCCGTCGTTGTTACCGTCGGCGGAGGATCTTTCAGTCGGAGGGTGTGCATCGGAGGTGGAGGGTGAAAGACACCATTGTGTTCTTGCTCTCCTTCTCCAGTCGTCGTAGCTGTATACTGTGCTGGATTACCAATAATTAGTCAGCACACATCCATCGTCCATCGTCTCCAATATAGGCACCCCGCGAGGAAATCCAAAACAAAGAAAAATAAAATAAAATGGAAAAACGGGCTCACCTTGCATACCCAGTGTCGTCTTTTTCTCTTCCAGGTTATCGTCCCCGGTTCCCCCTGACTTATTTTATCTGCTTGAAGGGGGAGAGCACACAAAGGGTGGAATTGCCTTATCGGGTTGCTGAGTCAGCCACGTGGCTTTTGTAGTCTCGTTACGCTTTTGTTTTATTACCGTGGGAATCCCCGCCGCCGCGAATTCGTCGTCCCCTCCTTCCGCTCTCGCTCCCCCACCCGTTCCCAGTTGTTTTCGGTGGCCGTCCCGTCCGCTGCTGTACGTGTAAACCAATGGCCTCGGAGTCCAGAGAGTCTGCAAACCCCGTCTGTCTTCTTTCTTTACTCCCCCTTGATACCAATTTCCACTCATCTTGATCCAGAAGGGCAAGCAAGCCGAACAACCCGTGACAAACGTCGAGGACACTCCTCATTCCGAACCCAAGCAGCCTGTCCCAGACCCTTCCGACCCTTCTCCGCCCGACCAACCTTCCACCCAACAACAGTTAGGGCCGGTCCCTGCTCAGCAACCCACGACAACGACGACGACCGTGACGACGACTAATGCCACACCTAAGCCGACTACTTCCACGGACATCCCTGTCGGGGAGAAGCACGTAGCGGATGAGAAGGACAAGGGTTCTCTCTCGACCTCCGCCGGTACCCGGACCCATTCTGGCCTCAAGGGCAACAAATCTTCTTCTGAAGGTGCCCTATCCGCTTCAGATGCCACCGCCACCTCCCCTGTTAGGCATGAAAAATCTCCAAAATCCCAAACCAAGCAGTCATTCCTGAACAAACTCGTTCGAGTCCTTATTCCATGCGTTATCCCCTCGAGTCGTGCTCACGATATCGAACTCCCCGGTGACGCCCAACCGGCTGTGACCGTTCCAGCTCTCAGGGAGAAGCACGCGTCGGTAGGCACAATTGGAGAGGCCTCGTCCCCGGCCCAAAGCGGTCGCACCACTGAACCCGCGCAATCCTCCCACCAAACCAGCGATCCTTCGACCTCATCAACGGCGGTCTCTCCACAACCCATCCCCCGGTCTGATACCCTTCCACAACCGCCTAAGGACGCGACCCCAGTTGATCTCACGGTTTTGAACGATCTCGCCGTCGCCTCAACACCTTTCAAGACTTTGTCGCCCGTTACGGAGGTGGGGGGCGTGACTTCGGCGGCTGTTCAGCCACCGGGGTCCAAAGGGGATGATGTTGTGCACACCCGTACGCACTCACAAGACTCTGGTGACGAGTCTGATGTTACGACGACTTTCACAGAGGAAGACGATGTGGATGGGATGAATGTTATCGATGACCTGGAGGACGAAGAGGAACGGCTAATCATGAACGGCGGAGTGGGTATCCCGATTGGACCTGTAAGCAACCCACTTCCTTCGTCCATCCTTATTCCTTACCAAGCAATCCCAGGATGGTATCCCGCGCCCCCTGTTACCTCCCCTCGCCCCTCAACATGCCGGCCGTAAATGTCTCGTTCTCGATCTCGATGAGACGCTGCTCCACAGTAGCTTCAAGGTGCGTTTTTACCCCGCCTTATCTCAAAAAAAAACTTATGTTCCACACAGTCTATCCAGCACGCGGACTATGTCGTTCCGGTAGAAATTGAGTACCACTGGCATAATGTTTACGTGATCAAACGCCCCGGTGTCGACAATTTCCTCAAGAAGATGGGAGAGTTGTATGAGATTGTAGTTTTCACTGCGAGTTTGAGCAAGGTGCCGTCATCCTGTCTCGCTCCGAAGCCACGCCTATTAACCTCCCAATAGTACGCCGATCCCGTTCTCGATAAGCTTGATGTACACCGGGTGGTGTCCCACAGATTATTCCGAGAAAGTTGCTACAACCACAAGGGAAATTACGTCAAGGTCAGTTCCATTTCCGTACCGAGTCCATCCTTTCTACGGATTCAGACCCTTTGATCCTCAGGACTTGTCACAACTTGGTCGGCCAATGTCGGATACCATCATCCTCGACAATTCCCCAGCTTCCTATATCTTCCACCCCAACAACGCCGTGCCAGTCTCTTCTTGGTTCAACGACCCCCACGATACCGAACTGACGGACCTTTGCCCATTTTTGACCGATCTGAGGACCGTAGACGATGTCAGAGCTGTTTTGGATGGTGGATTATAGTTCCTTTGTGTATAGAGAGGTTCATGTTCGCCCCTATTACCCCGGCCCGCCAAGGCGATCCAGCATCGTGTGGCCGTAGGCTGTCCCTTCGGCCTCCCCGATAATTCAACCCTGCTCGTCCCGCCTCTTGTCCCTTTGTCTGTGTTGTCCAAAATCGCACACATCTACCCACATCCACCCACCCTTACATCTCCTCATGAATGGAACGCTCTCCTGTTCTGTGGCCTCATTCCGCGTTCTTGCACACCACCCCTGACCCTGGTATATACGGCCATCATCCAGTCAGCTTTTCGACAGTCATAGTTTTCCGGTGTTCTCTCCTCTACGAGCTCTAGTTTCCTGATACCCTTCCCGGTCTCGCGTGCCGATTTTCTCCCTCCCCTCATGTGTTGTTCATATACATAGTACCTAGCAAGCATCCGTTTCACAACTCTCTTCACCTTTTCTCCTCGTTGCACATAAGCTGGTGGTTTCCCTCGCTTTCCCTGTCGTTTCAATTCCGTTGTCCTCTCTTAAAAGCTGTGTCTTAGCTTCGCTTTGTCGTTGTTGAAACATCATCTCTACATTCCTTACATTTTTTCCTCCTTTTCCCTGTCACCTCTTTCCCTATGTCTGAATTGGTTCCATCCTTTCTAACTCTGTTATACTTCCTGATCCTTAACTATGATTTTATACACATGATGACATTCGATCAGCTCGAGTTCTAGGATAGGATGGGTGAGAAAAACCCACAAGAAATATCACTGACAGTACTTGTTGTACCCTGTTAGGAGTACCCCTGCGCGTTCTGCGATCCAACTTCAATATGCTCGGAGCTGGGCCACGAACATCGTGTATGTTTGGATGCGCATATCCTGGCACGGACGGGCGAAGCTTTCACTCTGAGAGGGGGGGAGTTGTGGTTTTACATGTTGACGCAAGCCTGGGGAAATAACGACACTGGCAGGAGTAGAAGGGCCGATCTTCCAGTAGAGAACCTAAGTATGGATGTTAACATCGGTCTCACGTCGAGGAGTTCCACCCTCTCACAAATTCGCGGACGGGGGGAGGGGAAGCCCAAGGATGGGCTGATATGATAGAACGCGCGAACCAGTAGGATGCGTGGATGACAGGAGGATGGAAGGCATTAGTACCGGATGGCTGGATAAACTGGGGATTCATCTCCTTACCACAGTACCCTGAAGGTGTTTGTCGATAGATAGAAAAAGTAGCCAATCTTCCGCCAATCTTCCGCCAGGCAATCCAGGCCCACGGGATCTCTCCGGTTGTACCTCGTATCCCGGCTTTCAACTGTCATATGTGAGCAAGAAGAGTAAAGCAGCCATTCGATAGGTTAACGAGGTTTCGCAGGGCCATATCACGAACGGGGCAATCCTACTGAGACCCTGAGAAACAGAGCTCTTGCACAAGGGTTTGACGACTGCGCGAGCCCTGTGGAGGGGAGGTTTGTAGATACGGGACGGGGAATTATACGAGGGAAGGGGATGATGCAACAGCCACATGTAAGTTTATAGCCATGGCAAGACACGTCGCCGTGTTATTTGATGAGCCCGTCACGACGGTGAATATTAACTTAGGCCCGACTGAATAAGGGTATGGCGCCGGAGTCTCGTAGTGAGCTGGATGTAGGACGGGCGGGAGGGAGGGTGCGTCGGGACCCTGCGGGGTGGTGGCAAGTGGTACCGCTCGCAGAGCTTTTCGGCGAGGGGTCTGCGGTACTTGTGAACGACAGAAGTCCGCCAGCAACCTACGTTCGGGACCCTGGTGCGATTATTGGGGAGTACTCTTGAAATGACGAGCAGGGAGAGCTCATTCGAGAAGTCACCGTACCCAGAGGATGATCAGATCTATAGATTATCGTCGTCGCGGGATCCCCAACTGTTCCCGCCAGCACCAAGAAGAGCTCTCGCTGCACGAGAGTACACACCGATGCAGAAGCGAGAGCGTGAATTTTGGGTGATTTTTTTATAGCGATTTTTGCAGATACAGAAGAGGAATAGCGGCAGGCGCGGCGGGGATCGGTGCGCCTGAGCGAAGGTCTCTTTCTCCCATCTTGATCGTTCTTGCTCTCGGTTTCCTTTTTCTCTTCTTCTTTCTCTCTCTCTCTTTCTCTACACATCGTCGGCTGTGCGAGCGGAGTGAACCCGCCCCAGAGCTTCAAAATCGCGCTCTCTAACGCCCTGTTCAACCCCACAAGCCGTCATCCCGGGCCACCCACCTCTGCCGGTCGGAAGGGCGGAGGATTGTTATCCTTCACTATCTGGGTGTTCATGTCCATCTCAATCACCAGCTTCACCCAGTCCTCCTTTCCCTCTCCCGTCTATGCTCTCCTAGGTTTCCGTTCCATGGTATATGCCACGGTCTGCTTCGTTGCCGTTCTCGTGTTCGGTTAGTCCACCTGTTCCGTTTTTTCTTGGCAAATCTCCTCCCCCGCAACGCGCATTCCCCTTTTCTTTTAAAAAATATCACTTGGGTCATCTCTTCGTACACTGGACGATCCCATCGTTCCCCGTTATCCCATCGCTGAGGATCGGTCGGAAGCATCCTTACTGACTCCGCTCCCGTTCCAGCTTACTTCACAAACCCCTCCGAGTCGTCTTTCCGCGCGTATCTCACCGAACAGTCCTTCCGACGGCATCTCACACATCTCAATGACTCATCTGACCAAGATCCGGATACCTCTGGTGTACATTATTCCTCCCGCCGTCCCACTCCCAATGGTCCCCATCCGGACTCCGTTCGTTCTCAAGTTCATTTCGCGAACCGCGCATCTGTAAGCTTGCAGACTCCCTTACATGTCTACCACAATCTGGTCTTCTTCACCGTTGCTTTCGTTGTACCACCCACCGAGCCAGAAACCAAGTCGTCTGACTTCGATCTCCCCATCTCACACCTATGGTTCATTGGCGTGTTTGGTGGATGGTGGAGAGGTGGGCTCTTGTATTCATGGTGGGTGGATGCGGTTGTTAGGTCGAAGGATGAGGAAGGTGTTTCTTCCGGCGTTCTGAGCGTTAAAAGTCTTGATAATCTGAACGAATATGATGGTGTGTAAATTCACTTGCAATAAGAGGGAGCCAATCCTCACCTTTTCTTAGGCGTTCGTGTTTTACCTTTCTCGTCGTTCGAGGCCAAAAATTCCCGTGGCTCGCCCCCCAGGGTACGGAACCAGACAAGCGAATTATCCGACGGAGCCCAGAGGGTCCAAAGAGTTTTACCATCCCGTAGTACTACACCCCCTCCGCTGCCGGCAACCGCCTCACTACCGTTACACAACGTTCAACAATCAGCCTGTGTACCAGTGCCCCAGCCGTTTCACCCACCAGTCGTCAACTCCGTCGCAATGTCGACCCCTTCCCCTCCGAAGAGCTTTGACCAATCACCCGTGATAATGGATCTCCTGAACCGTATTTCTTCCACGAGGGCTGGAGTGCAAGACCTTCATTCCCAGATCTCCGATTTCCGTACCCACAGTTCCCAGCAACGTGAAACCCTCCGTCGCGAACTAGAGGCCCATCGAGAGAGAAAGCGCCAGGAGGAGCTAACCAGAGGCGATCTCAAGTCCAGAACAAAGTCACTAGAGGACTCCAAGAGGAACGCAGAAAACGCAAAGAGGGATGCAGAAAGAAAGCTCAAGTCCGCTGAGACTAGGAGGGATGACGTCGCACGGAAGATCACGCATCTTCGTAACGAAATCGCCAAGTCGAGATCAAAGCTCGGGCAAGACCGTGAATGGGTGGAAAATGTTCGGTCGGGTGGTATTGGAGATGGTGATCACGGGAAGGGGGGACGAGTACACCTCGACGAGGAATTGTGGAAGAGGAAGGCGGAGATTAAGGTCGCGGAAGACGTTATCACTGTTCTGGCCGTCCGGGCTAAGGAGCTTGAGGACAAGGCTATGGAGGGAAGAGAAAGACTAAAGGTTGTGCTCGAAAAATCACGCCGAGCCAGGTTTTCGCAACCATCGGAACAAGACCACAACCCCACAACCCCCACCACCCTCCCGCCAGGCTCACGCGATCAGGAGGTCAATCTCTCCTGGCCTCCTGCTCAACCTTCTCCTTCCTCTTCTATCCCCACCTCGGACCAACCCACCGACTCAGAACCCCGGAATACGCAAAACGGTTACCCTTCCCCGAAGCAGGTGTCCCTCTCTGCGGGTCTTCCCACTTCTAGGCTCCTGGCTTCAAATGACCCAATTCGCCCTAACCTTCCGGCTAAGTTCGCACCTTTCGACGACCCAGCGTCTCTTGTGGCTGCAGACGGGGAAACGTTGCGGTCCGCATTCTTGATTCCCAGTGGACTAATCAATTCCCTCCCCGACGCAACCCCCGATATTGACCTCTCCCGCTCTTTCAAAGGGGACAGCGACCCATTCATCACCCAACCTAATTGTCCAGTCACCACGTGGCGGAGAAATAATGGGACCGATGCACATGAAACAACAAATACGATTATCCAAGGATTCGCCGACGACTCCCCGTTCGAACCCGTTGTAGGCAGCGAGTACAGAAATGGACGGATTGTTGGCCACTTTGACTCCGGCCTTCACCCACAGCTCAGGGAGGAGTCGTTGGATCAACAGCGCGCGACTTTGCGAACCACTGTTCCTCACCAAAATTCGGTTTTGGATCCATTCTCGTCCACCCCCAACCTCGTAGATCCCTCGAGGGATCTTGAGGTAACCTCTGCTCCCCGACGTTGGTTCTCAGTCAAGGAGAGGAAGAAACTGAACCCAGAGGCTGAGGCTTTCAACCTTCCGAACACAAAGTCGTTCTTCAAGCCGACGGTCCCTACTTTCTTTGACGCGCTGAATCCCAGCAAGTCCGAGCTTGTTTCCCCCACGGGACCCGGCAGTCCTCCTCGGCGCTTCAGCGAGAATGTTGCCCATTCGTCTTTCTTTTCCAGGGCTTTTGCGCCGTCCCCTGCAGAGCGCGCTGCGTTGGGTGCCGGAAAGTTTCACTCAAGCCTAGAGAAACTCCCCAGCTTGAGCGACATGCCGGGCAGTTTGCACACCTCCCCGGTCCTTCCACACACAAGCCCTCCAATTCATGAGGATCCTGTCACTGTGGTTCCTGGTAGCTCATTTGCGAAGTCGATGGCGTGGTTAAATTCTTTACCGCGCAGAAAACCCAAGTTTAGCCCGTGGGATGATGAGGAACACTGAAGTTGTCTGTGGATGTGTTTTTGGTGGGTGGGTCCTGGTGAGTCGACGTGCTCTGGTCACCGGTCACCGATAGGGTCACTGTGTTGTAGATTGTACTCGATTGGTGCTACGGACATTCCACGGTCGCTATGTCGTCACCTGAAGCCGTTTGAGTTGTAACAAATACTTGTGATGTTTACCTATTTATCAAAGAACTGCCCCGCTCTCGTTCGTACATAATGAGTGAGTGACTATCAGTGAGGTTAGATATTTCTCAAACGTTGTGGAAGGGTGTCAATGGCCGAAGTTTATTGATCATGATGATCAACACCCAAGGCCCCCCAAGTAGTGCAGGTTGATGAAATTGGAAGTTCAAGCACAGGGACGGCGCCAGCACCCGGTGGAGTTGAAGGAGGTGAGGTTCCGGTGCTCCCAACCCCCGCAGTTGGACGGCTTTCCGGTTTTCGAGCGAAATGGCCCTGGCGCCGCGATTCAAGATGGGCGGTTTGGAGTCAATATTTACGACCCGATGTAACGGACGGGGCCCTGACAGTTCCCTTAAAAACCCATGGGTATTCGTGTGTACATGTCGCAGCCTTACGGACAGTCACTCAATACACAGGTACTTAACCGGTACCCTGATTTCGCTGGCAAGGCCTGCGTTCAACTGAGGGCACGTGATGGCCAGCCACAGGCAGAGAGAATGGATCGAGTCAAGCGGGGATGAAAGTAAACATCCATCCATCTTACAAAAGTCCCCCGATAGCGGGAACGCAGCTCTCTCCCCAACCATGACTCTCCCTGCTCATGATTGTGCGTGCGGTATCTAAGCATCGCACGGTTTAGCTTTCACTTATTCTTATTCCGTTGGTTTTCAGTATCTACACCCTTCAACTTCCCCAAGGAGGAGGAGAAGATCATCAAGTTTTGGCGTGAAATCGACGCGTTCCAGGCAAGCTTGAAGCTCTCGGAGGGTCGGCCAGAGTACACCTTCTACGACGGGCCGCCATTCGCTACCGGACTACCTCATTACGGACATTTACTCGCAGGAACTATCAAGGTTCGCATACAGTGTGATCGCAAGTAGCTTGCCACATATCCGTTGACTCAACTTTCAGGATATTGTCACCAGACATGCTCATGTGAGCGGGTATCACGTTTCCCGACGATTCGGCTGGGACACCCATGGTTTGCCTGTCGAGCACGAGATCGACAAACGTCTAGGGATCACTGGGAGAGAAGACGTCATGCGTATGGGAATCGACAAGTACAACGCTGAGTGCCGTAGTATTGTCATGAGATACTCAGGGGAATGGAGATCTACCGTTGAGCGGATGGGCAGATGGATCGATTTCGATAACGATTATAAAACGCTCAATCCAAGCTTCATGGAATCAGTCTGGTGGGCTTTCAGCCAGATGTTTCAGAAGGGGTTGGTATACCGTGGATTGAGGGTCATGCCGTACTCTACGGGCTGCCTTACACCGCTTTCGAACTTTGAGGCTGGCCAGGATTACCGAGATGTCAATGATCCAGCCGGTGGGTCTTTTGTCATATTAATTAAGCACGGCTGATTATGTCCCCAGTAACCGTATCTTTCCCGCTGGTCGACGACCCCTCAACGTCCTTGCTTGCTTGGACAACAACTCCATGGACTCTTCCTTCCAATCTCGCGCTCTGCGTCAATCCCAATTACACTTATCTCAAGATCGAGGATCAAGAAAGGAAGCAGAACTTCATCTTACACGAGAACCTGCTGCGTACGCTATACAAAGATCCAAAGAAAGCCAAATTCAAGAAAGTGGGTCAATACAAGGGCTCGGAAATGAAGGGGTGGCGCTATGTGCCTTTGTTCGAGTACTTCGTGGAGAAGGTTGGAGCGGATATCGACCCTTCATGACGAGGTGCTCATTATTCATTGAGTAGTACGAGGCTAAGGCTTTTCGAGTTCTCGTCGACACCTATGTCACCGATGCGGACGGCACAGGCATCGTTCACCAAGCCCCCGCATTTGGTGACGATGATCACCGTGTCCTGGTTGCGCACGGTGTGATATCTGCGGAAGTAATGCCCCCTTGTCCCATTGACGACGGTGGAAGGTTTACGAGCGAAGTCACGGATTTCGTTGGGCAGCATGTCAAAGTATGTACCATGAGACTCACTGGTTCGTAACTGCCTCCCTACTCACTGCCGAAAGGCCGCGGACAAGGAGATCCAGAAGGTTCTTAAGGCGAAGGGCCGACTGATTGTACAGTCAACTATTAACCACCCGTACCCCTTCTGCTGGAGGTAGGAGATCATTCCACATATCAACTACAACCGCCTATAACCCTAAACTCAGGTCTGGAACGCCACTCATCTATCGCGCCATCCCCGTCTGGTTCATCCGCGTCCAGCCCATTGTTGACCAGCTGGTGGCGAACAATAACGAAACGAGATGGTTTGGTGTTCTTTCCCCCTCGCATAGTCCACGTTTTTACCAACGACAACAGGGTGCCCCAATTCGTAGGGGAGGGAAGGTTCGGAAACTGGTTGACGAATGCACGGGATTGGAACGTCTCACGGAACCGTTATTGGGGGACCCCCATCCCCCTCTGGGCTAGCGAAGATATGCAAGAGGTAACCCATCATAAGAATGTAGGTGATGAGCTCTGACTATTCTCGGTTCAGATCATATGCGTTGGTTCCATCGGAGAGCTGGAAGAATTGTCCGGTACTACCGGCATCACTGACCTTCACCGAGAGAGCATCGATCATATAACCATTCCTTCAAAACAAGGAAAAGGGGTTCTCAAGCGCGTTGAGGAGGTATTCGATTGCTGGTTTGAATCTGGGAGGTTCGTACTTTCCCCTCTGCGCGCACTAGTACCCCTCACAGACTTTTCCTAGCATGCCATACGCACAGGTTCACTATCCGTTCGAAAACAAAGAAACCTTCGAGAAGAACTTCCCAGCAGACTTTATTTGCGAGGGAATCGATCAAACGCGTGGGTGGTTTTACACCCTGCTGGTTTGTTCTACGCACCTTTTCGGCGCCGCCCCCTGGAAGAACGTGATCGTCACGGGCCTTGTACTCGCCGCGTAAGCCCCTAGAACCACAACGTCTCGGGAATCGCGGTGAATGAGTGCATTTTAGGGACGGGAAAAAGATGAGCAAAAGTCTCAAGAACTATCCTGACCCCAATCTCGTTATCGACACATACGGTGCTGATGCCACGAGGTCCGTTTTCCCTCCGAGACAATCGCGTCCACATTTGTTCACTCTCACCACACAGGATGTTTCTCGTCAATTCGCCCATCGTTCGTGGCGACAATCTACGTTTCCGTGAAGAAGGCGTCCGGGAAGTCACCTCTCGTGTTTTACTTCCATGGCTCAATGCGTTCCGTTTCTTCCTCGGTCAAGTCAACCTGCTCCACAAAACCGCAAACTACGAGTTCAAGTACAACCCTCATGCCCCCCTTTCCAACAATGTCATGGATCATTGGATTCTTGCAAGATGCCAGTCTCTCATTTTGCTCGTCAAGCAGGAAATGGCTGCGTATCGGCTGTATACCATTATCCCCCGGCTCTTGGCCTTGATCGATGAACTTACAAATTGGTACATCCGATTCAATCGGAGGAGGTTGAAGGGTGAGGACGGCTTAGAGGATACGGTGGCCGCGTTGAACACTCTATTTGAGACTCTCTTCACCCTCTGCCGGACCATGGTATGTCGCTTCCTCCCTCGTTTAACGGTTGGCTAAACTTCGAATCCAGTCGTCGTATACCCCGTTCCTTACCGAGAACATTTACCAGGGGTTGAAACCCTTCATCCCCGAAGACCCGGAGGCCGGGGATACAAGATCTGTCCACTTTTTGCTTTTCCCTGGGGTGAAGGAGGAGTACTTCGACGAGGTCGTTGAACGACAGGTCAAAAGGATGCAAACTGTCATCGAGTTAACAAGGAATATCCGAGAGCGCTTCAATCTGTCATTGAAGGTGGGTGATAGATCCGTTAGAGGTGGTATTTGCCCTGACATTGGAGCGCAGACACCTCTCAAAGAGCTGTTGGTATTCCACTCGGATCCAGAGTGGTTGAGTGATTGCAGCTCGCTCCAGCGATACGTCCAATCAGAGCTCAACGTTCGAGATGTGGTATTCACTTCCGACGAGGCTACATCCGGTACACGATACAGGGCGGTTGCCGATTGGGCGGTCCTTGGAAAGAAGCTGCGTAAGGATCTGGCCAAGGTAAAAACTGCCCTACCGGGCGTGCCGAGCGACGATGTTAAGGAGTATGTCAAGACCGGAAAAATCGTCGTTGGAGGGATTGAACTCGTAGAGGGAGACCTACAAGTCCAGCGTTATATCGAGCTCCCCACCGGACCCGAGACCCAGTACGCGACCCACACAGACAACGACGTAGTTGTCAGATTGGATATCAAGGCGTACCCAGAGTTGACATCTGAGTGGCTTGTACGGGAATTGATCAACCGCGTCCAGAAGCTAAGGAAGAAAGGTGGCCTCCAGGCAACTGACGATGTTGAGGTGTATTACAAGTTCGAAGATGGGTCAGGGACGGAGATCGTAACGGCAATGGAGCGACACGTGGATGTAATGCAGAAGACGGTACGGAATGTTCCTGTCGATGAGAAGGAACGGAAAGGTGGAGAGACTTTGATCGCTGAAGAGCAGGAGGTTGCGGATGTCAGGTTTATGTTGTTGCTGGTCAGACCATAGATTGAGTACTCGGTTTGTTCCCACGTATATATCTGACAATCTCGTAAACCACCTGCTAATGGACGAGCAAGCGAATATTCCGGGCTTCTCATGTCTGGCAGTGCAGGCAACAGTCGTCAACCCAACAACACAACCAAGGTTGTACGTTGTACCAGGGGTGGACGCGGCAGGTCAGGGGGTCGGGTGTTCCCCCAAAGAGGGGGAAAGTGTCCTCTACTTCTTCGAGGAGCCAAACCCGCTGAAACCCATCATCTTCATCATATCGTCGTCCTCCTTTGACGTAGCGAAATCCTTGGCGAGCTCCGTGTGGGCCTTTTCTTTCTCCGCTTGTTTCTGTTTTCTTTTCTCTGCCCTCAGGACCGCCTCCTTTGCTTTAATCTCTGCGAGCCGTTGCTCGAAGTCATACGACTTGGCATTTGAAGCTTCCTTCGTCTTTTCGCGAAGCATTTGTATCCGGGCGCGGACTTGCTCGACCGTGGATCGCGAAATCTTTGTCGTTTGGCCAAGGGCGCGTAAGTCTGTCGTTCGTGAGTGATGGACTATTCAGGCGGCCTCCTCGGCTCGCAAATGATAAGAAAGGACTCACGAGCTCTTCCGTTGATGTGGTCCAGGTATGCATTGCTGTCCTTGTACGTACGGTTGCAAGTTTCGCAATAGAACCCGGGAACTCCAGGCCCACGTCCACTGGTATTCTGCACAACCATGGTTTTACCAAGGTTTTTCTCCAACTCGAGAGGCGCTTCGCGTTGTTTCATCAATTCGATGGGCTTTGGAAGATCGTCCTTCTTAGACCGCCTTGGTTTCTTTCCTAATTATCGCATGTGTCAACGAAGTAGGGTGTGTGGGGAATCACATACCCTGCTTCATCCTTTCCTCGTTCTCCTGCATTCGTTCCTTCTCCTCTAGATCTCGTTTCTTCGCCTTTTCTGCGTATTCTTGTTTGTCCCATTTCTTTCTGAAGTCTGTGTCACCGGCCTTGTTTGTACCGTAGGGGGACATGGCGGAGGTGGAGGTGGCCGTGAGAAAATGAAAGATCCTCCGACCATCCTTTCATGCCACGGCCTTCAGAACCGCGAGGGCGGCGAAAATATACCCTACCTGATCTCGCCTATAACCCCCGGACGAAATGGACGAAAGTTGGGTCCAAGAAGTCGAATCCGCCGCCACATTTCCCCTCCCCTTCCGTGTCCTCTTCCTCCTCTCCTCCGGAGTCCTCGCCTGGGCCACGAATCTGCACGGTCTCCATCTACACGCGATAGATGGCTCGAGCGTTCTGCATCCTGACCGGTCCGCCCTCTCAACGACCCCGTCGCCCGGTTTCAAACACGTCGTCCAGTCATCCTTGCCACATCGACCAGTCTATCGACTTTTCTTCCACTGCGCAGCGTGGTGTCTCTCCATCTGGATCATATACCGATATTCAACCCTGCACCATGTCGAATACGTCGACGTGTTCAAGTACCTTCCAGGAGTCGGCACGTTGGGTCTTGTGATTGGTCTTGTGTGTCCGTTTGATGTGTTGGAGCTTCATGAGCGGGAAAAATTTCTATCGTGCGTGGTTTTTCCATTGGTTCACTCCACCAAACATAATCTAGTGTACGCAGTGCCGTCTACAGGTGCATTGCGCCTAAAAAATCTGGAGTATCATTCTCCGACGTAGTTCTCGCAGACATCTTCACATCTTATGCCAAAGTTTTTGGGGATATTTGGCTTTCCTTGTGGATGCTACTCCCGAGGGGCAGTCTACTCATATTACCGCCCCAGGACGGTTGGTCCCGTTGGGTTTTGCCGACGTTGATGAGGTTCGTTCCCTTCGTTCTTGTTTCCTTCCGGTTCTGATCATCCCAATCCCTAAAAGCGTCCCGTATCTCATTCGTTTCAGGCAGTGTCTTACGGAATACAGGGCACCACTCAATCAAAGCCGGCGGCCTCTTTACAATGCAGTCAAATATGCCACATCGTTCCCCGTCATCTACCTCTCCGCAGCTCAGCGCATTGTCGCATCGGATCTTGTGACCGAGAGAGGCGGCCAGGTTCGCAACGGACCATGGCATGGCGAACATCAACTCTTCCGCCTCTGGTACGTCTCCCCCTTCTTAGTGGGTTGATGGCCGCGAAACCGATCTCCGATATGTATAGGTTGCTCGCGGCGTTGGTTAATTCTTTGTATTCCTATTGGTGGGATCTTACCAATGACTGGGGTTTCGACTTGCTTCGCTCTAAGTCCGGCAAAGGCGAGGATCTGCGACCCCATCCCTTTGGCCTCCGGACCCGGCTCCTGTATCCCTTGCCGTATTACCCCTTTACTGTGCTTGCAAACCTCGTGTTGAGGTTGACATGGTCTGTCAAGCTTTCTCCACACCTCCACTCCCACTCCGAAGGCAGTGGCGTGATATTTTGGACTGAGGTCGCTGAGCTGGTGAGGAGGTGGATTTGGGTGTTTTTGCGGGTCGAATGGGAAATCGTGAAGGAGAAACAAGAGACTTTAAGGGCTCGGGAGTATGAGATGGATACACGAGACGACTGAGGTATATAGACAGATGAATAAATAGCTCCACTCAGCACATCCCCATCGAGATCATCTGACTTCCCGACCACCATGAGGAAAACTTCTTATGCGATTGCTTTCGTTGCCCTTGCGGCAACTTTGTCGTTGTACGTCTAGCCTAGCTGATATCTTTGACTCAACCTCATGGTCGCCTTGCTAGAGCATAATCTCCGCAACCACACTCACTGGTTGGCATTCGAACCTTCCTGCAGGCGAAAACCAGCTTATTATGTTGAACGAGGCCGAAGGCCGAGTTCACTAGCGCCGTCTATGACGTGCCGCTCTTCGGGTAACGCTATAAGCGACCCGGTGTTTGTTTAGATGCATGGTGCTAACATGGTCCGTGCGCTGCACTGCTTGGTCTGTGCACGCACCCAAGCCACCATCAGTCACGCTATACAGCAGTGACCGTCACATTATGTCTATGGTATATATACATGTCACTATGCGACTAATATGATTAACGCTTCTCTCTCTCCTCCCCCCACTATAAGCTCATACACAAAGTCCTCCCTCAGGTAAGGAGTAGAGTACCTTGTAGTATATAGAATATACTCCGCCCTGCTCAACAGGTTATGAGCCCGGGCTAACGCCCACCTGACTTGCGCACCCTAGTGGTTGCTGCAGCAGGAAGGCTCTACCCTACCTTTATATCGCTGCCATCATGCGCGATGAGGTTGAGGCTAGAGAGTCTTCTCTCTCAGTCTCCATAAGAGAAAACAGTACATCAAAATGATTGATCTACATTCGTTGGGCCCTGGACGCCGCCGTTGATAACGGCAATGCCTCTCACAGGGAAGATTCGTCGCTATGTCACCATGCATACCGGATGACGGTGTAGATCATGAAAGATTGGAAAACAGTATCTATTGGGGATTGTGACTTTCACTCTCTGCTTACAACTCATTGAAAAACGTTCGCTAAAATTGTGTCGATTGGCTGTAGAAATAATCCACCTCCACAATGTCGTCCTCCCTGCTCAACAACGTCCCCGTCCTCACCGGCACTGCCAACTTCCGAGAGTGGCAACCGCAGATGAGAAGCTTCCTGATGGCCAATGGCCTATGGTTGAAGATGCAGAGGATGGCCCCATCGGTAAGACGCAGCCGCGAAGTAACCACCATTACCGCGGCTGTCCCAGCTACCGATGAGACTCCCGCTCGACCAGAGCAAACCACCACCCGCACTGTTACTCTCAGTGACGAGGATATCGAGAAAGCCGAAGCGAAGCTCGAGGAGTGGGAAGAAAACAATAATAAGGCATTAGGGAGTATCAACCTGGCCCTATTGTGCCCCGAATCACCCCACCAGATTCCTTGCAGCTTTTTCTCCCCCTTCGGCGCCTCCCCGGGCTTGGGTCCAGGGGTGAGTCTGATTCCCACGCCCCCGCCCACTTGGACCCAC
>Ga0307515_10004741_pt1 | contig 27856 bp, 28 predicted proteins | sample 17_EM_MG_FD_194513 | JGI IMG/M metagenome (GOLD analysis project Ga0307515, IMG submission 194513) | Populus trichocarpa ectomycorrhiza microbial communities from riparian zone in the Pacific Northwest, United States - 17_EM | ecosystem: Host-associated > Plants > Roots > Unclassified | place... | reverse complement strand
AGTACGATACCATTTGTTCGGCCGAGCGTATCGTAATACCAATGGTATTGTTATATCAAGAGTTATGTGTTAAGTGAGTAAGTAGGAAAAAAAGGAGCTTAATACCTAAAAAGGCTTAGGATGTCTACCTCGCGGGTTAAATAGAGCCCTCTCCCATACAAATTCTCTACTGGTTATACCGATATTGGTAGTAGGTGCTTAACGATATTGCCAAAAGCCAGATTATCGTAATATTACACCAAAAAAAGGCTTGATTAAGGGGTGTAGATTATAATGTAGAGGTTATCGTTATATACCCCATATCGTATTAAGGAGATTTTACTGTATCTCGTGGAAATTTCTGAAAGTTTAACACCATAGAATGAATTTGATACATTTGGTTTATTGATCAGACCCAAATACTTGATGTGACACTGTGACTTCCAGCATTGCACTTGAATTCGGCCATATCAAACCAATTTCTCATACGTGCCGCCCTTATTCTATTCCCCTTAACTTTTATTTTAGAGCAGGTGCCCCTTGTAACTTAAAAGCGTGCGCGGGCTTTGCTTATTCTGTTCTTATCGCGAAATCGGCGCTTACGTTTGCCCGCCTGCACCTGCCGCGCTGACGCAGTCTTGAGCTTCTTCACAAGCCCCAGTAAAGAGCTGCAATCCCACATCCTAGCACTCCAGCCCAGCTACAAGCTTCACCCGCCGTTGAAGCTCCGAATACGCCCAGAGTGACACTCATTTATCTGTCTGTCGCTCAAGGCTACTGCAACCATGCCTGAGATTACAGATCCACGGATGATGTCCGTCCAGCCTAGGATACGCTACAACACCGTCGGCGGCGTTAATGGGCCATTGGTTATTCTGGAGAGTGTTGGTAACCCTCGTAAAACAACCTGAAGGACTGTGGAGCTTATACGCCTTCAATTTAGGTAAAATTCCCGAAATATAATGAGATCGTGTCCTTGACACTGCCTGATGGCACTGAGCGCTCCGGCCAGGTTTTGGAAGCAAGAGGTACGCGACAAAGACAAGCTTCGAAGAGAATATGCTGATGTAGCTTCGCAGGGAACCGAGCAGTAGTCCAAGTACATACTATGTTCCGTAGAGTAGAGATACAGCTTTCTGACTTAGTCTAGGTTTTCGAAGGCACCACCGGTATCGATGTAAAGAAGGTATGTGCTCTTACCCTTCAAAGCGGGACCTTTCTGACATCCATAGACTAAAGTCGAGTTTACCGGCCACAGTCTAAAGCTCGGTGTCTCGGAGGACATGCTTGGACGGATATTCGATGGATCAGGTCGCGCCATTGACAAAGGACCAAAGGTCCTTGCGGAGGATTATTTGGATATTAATGGCAGTCCTATCAACCCATACTCTCGGGTAGGCACTCTATTTCTGGCATTTACTGCATCAGGAAGCTGACTTGGCCTAGGTGTACCCGGAAGAAATGATCTCCACAGGTATCTCTGCAATTGATACTATGAACTCTATTGCCCGTGGTCAGAAAATTCCTATTTTCTCCGCAGCTGGTCTACCACATAATGAGATTGCCGCACAAATCTGTCGACAAGCTGGCCTCGTTGCTAAGCCTACGAAAGATGTGCATGATGGGCACGAGGAGAACTTCTCTATCGTATTCGGTGCCATGGGTGTCAACTTGGAAACAAGCAGATTCTTCACAAGAGATTTCGAAGAGAACGGTAGCATGGAACGCGTGACACTGTTTTTGAACTTGGCAAACGATCCAACGTAAGTTTACAACTCCTAAATGTGTTATGAGTGTGATAATTAACCGGTTATAGTATCGAACGTATTATTACCCCTCGTCTTGCCCTTACTACCGCCGAATATTATGCCTACCAACTCGAAAAGCACGTACTTGTTATCCTTACGGATCTATCATCCTACTGTGATGCCCTTCGTGAAGTGTCCGCAGCCCGAGAAGAAGTGCCTGGCCGACGTGGTTACCCAGGTTACATGTATACTGACTTGTCCACCATTTATGAGCGAGCTGGGCGAGTACAAGGGAGAAATGGCTCTATCACTCAAATTCCTATTTTAACTATGCCTAATGATGGTATGACTCCAGAAATCTTCTGCTTTGCGTAAAGCGTGACTTCACTTCGCCGCTTTACTGATACTTCCTTTCTCAGATATCACACATCCTATTCCTGATTTGACAGGCTACATTACTGAAGGTCAGATATTCATTGACCGTCAGCTGTACAACAAAGGTGTTTACCCTCCTATCAACGTTCTACCATCCCTATCACGTCTCATGAAGTCTGCTATCGGTGAGGGCCGCACGCGAAAAGACCACGGCGATGTATCGAACCAGCTATACGCCAAATACGCCATCGGTCGCGATGCCGGTAAGCACTACTCCACCCCCTCCTCTCTCCCTGCTCTTACTAATCCAACCTCCCCTCCAGCTGCTATGAAAGCCGTCGTCGGCGAAGAAGCGTTATCGAGCGAAGACAAGCTCTCGCTCGAATTCCTCGATAAATTTGAGCGTACTTTCATCTCCCAGTCAGCCTACGAATCCCGTACCATCTTCGAGTCCCTCGACCTTGCTTGGTCCCTACTCCGAATCTACCCTAAGGAGCTGCTTAACCGTATCCCAGCCAAGATCCTGGATCAGTTTTACCAGCGTAGCGCGGCGGAGAGGAAGGCAAAGAGGGGCAATAAGGATACACGGGATAACACGGAGGGAGAGCACACTGAGACTTTAGTAGACGTGTAAGCTGGATACTTAGGAAATGGCTTGGAGAGGGTGAGGCTCTTACTGTGGAGATTTGGGTCGTAGTGTGCATTGCGCGAATTGTCTTTGTCTGTATCTATTAAACATGCAAATGGCTACCTCGAGTCACTATCGTCTATTAGTCAGCTTGTTTTAAACCCGAAGTATACGTAAAGGCTTTTCGTAGAGATTTGCCTGCTAGTCACAGCCATGAGTTCCGAGTTGAAACAGTGGAGGAGGCAACGAGACTAATCAAATGAAAAGCTATATAACTAGGATGATATGAAGGGAAAGATAGAGATCATGGTGAGTGACTTGCACAGAGCGTATTTTGCGAAGGTGCATGGAGTATTGATGTGCTTATTGTGCTTCATGACAAAACCGTCCCATTATTTCTATGAGCAGCACCCTGAGATTGTAATTAGGACGCGATTTTTAGATCCGGTGGCTAGTTGCGAGATGATTTTAACTTATTCGGCGAAGACGATGGATCCTTCACGTAATAGCTTCAAAGATATTTATTAATGGCAACGGCGTAAATAGTGCGGTAGAATGTAGCAATTAAACACCCAATTCTAAGAATCCAACGTAATTGTATGTTTGCCTTAGCCCGATATATCCTCCTGCCACTTCGCCCTCCTCTTCACGCCCTCACCCCATTCTTTAACCTCTTGCTCTCCCCAACTATTCTTCCTCCCCATTGCCTCCCCGACCCCTTTCCTAACCTCCCTGGCCATACTCGCATGTCTGCAAATGTAAAACTTCACACCCTCTGATAGTAGCCTGAGCACTTCTGCATCCATTTCTTGCACCCAATCCTGCACATATACTTTCTTCGCCCTATTTACGCGGGAAAGCGCAGTAACAATGCGAAGCCTACCGTCCAGCGCTCTTTCCATTTCCTCGATCTCAGCGCGATAGATGAAATCTTCCGGGTGTCTGCAACCAAAAGAAGCATTTCGCCTACGGGCTTGCCCGTTGCTTTTAAGCGCACACGCTTCGTGATAAAAGCGCGGAAGGGAGCAAGACCCGTGCTTGCTGCTACCATAGTAAGGGGGCATGATGCGAGGGTTGGGAGTTTGAACTTAGACTTGCGGATGTGTGCGAAGAGCTTGCCGCCTTCTGGTGCGTTAGAGGGACTGGTAAGGTGGTATGTGAGACCGTGAGGGTGCGGTTGCGGACCGGATGTGGTCAAGGATTGAGAGAGAACGAGGAAGTAGTTGGTGGTTAGACTGTGTATAAGAGATGTAGGAGCTTTAGGTAGAGGCGAGGTTGAGTCGAGGGCAGTGATTGAGGGGGCACGAGATGATAGAACACTTGAAGAGGAGATAGAGTAGTAGCGGGGTTGCGTGCGCGGCAGAATTTTGATGAGATAGGAGAGTGGAAGTTTGGACCATGTTATGCTTAGGTCGCCGCCTATGGATATTTCAAGGAGACGGCCGATGTTTAGTTAATTCCTACTAAGAAAGTCGGCATAGGCCGACCTATCCCGGCTCAAGGCTGTGAGATATGTTTTCACTGAAGAGTTGGGCGCAAACTGCGCCAGACTGAGGATACTATCGCAAGAGATGGGACCGCATATTTCCAGATGATATCGGAACAGAGTGTCGGGTGTTGGGTACCTTGACCTTAACGGTAGGATCGACCGATTTGATGGAGATGGGAATATTCCCCCGATCGACGAGGCCTAGAATACGAAGAAGTCGTTCCACCTCAATGCCAGGGTTCTTCAGCCACACTGCTAAATGATCTCCAGTCTTGTAATGAAGTTCCGGTTGATCGCTTAGGCCGAGTTCCATATGAATACAGTTACGAGAGGAAGAACTGAAGAGCTCCCGAGAATTCTGAATTGTCAATGCTTTGATGGAGGAATATGCTGCAATGGCTTTGGCGTTATCCCTAGTATGCACTGGTTCGCCATGATATAAATCAACAGGCTCAAGTGATTCACCTTCCACCACTGGCAGTGTTGGTTCATGAGCAACCTCGCGTTCCTCCAGGCGAAGGTCCCCCCGGAAGATAGAGAATAAATCGTCTTTCCATGCCATGAAGTCTTCCTCAGTTGCCCCATCTGTATCATCAGCCTTCCCCACTAGCATTAATAGCCTTGCACCAAACTTTTCAAGTGCCTCATCGACAACATTAGTCACTCGGTTATAGTACTTGTAGTTGCTATTGCCGAGACCAAAAGCCATGTAGCGGAGGTTCGATAAAGATATATCCTGAGATTTGAGAATCCATTCCCAGAAGCTCCCAGTATTATTGCTTGAGCCACCTTCTCCGAATGTCGATAAGATAAAAATGGCGAATTTTGTTTGAGGTATTAGGGCGATTGTCTCCGGATAGCAGCCAGAAAGATCGGCTGCCATAGATTCCAACCCGAAGCGAAGATGGCATTCTCTTGCTAAACGACTCGCGTATCCTTCAGCTGTTCCAGATTGTGATTCCCAGAAAATGACGAGAGATTCCCCCTGTAAAAATCCATCTTGTTAAATCGAAATACAGCAAGGGAAGCTTAGCACCAAACATACTGAATCTTCCAGCTTCTAAGCAATATTTCGGGTCTCCTTCTTTGCATTCTTGCTAGCTGCATCCTTCTCCTACGGTCTTTCAAACCAAATATGGTGATATGGATCTGGTTTATCCTATACAATTCCTCGCAGCAAGTATCCTGTCGAACCGAGCGCGATCAAATCGAGCGCTACCACATCGGCGTATGAGGTAGGTTTTGCAAGCTGTGAAAGTTCTAGCAAAGTATCTGGCAGACCGTTACTGGATAAGTAAGGCCGCCATTGCCGGTACAAATACATCAGAACCAGACATGGTGAAGTTTCAAAAAATTGAAAAGCAGAGTGTGGTACTCAAAATGAGAAGATTGCTTCCACCCAAAACGGAAGGCTCTGAGTACTCAAATATATGGAAATGGATGGGAATGAAGTAAATCGATGTAAATCAGTTTGGGTAAATAAGGCCAGGAATTTCTCCTAGGAGATCTGAGGTATTGATAAAAGCTGCCACTGATCAGAGTAGGCAATCCCGCTGCTTCTCTTGACAACCCCACCATCTCTTCCGTAAGAGAGACCATGCTGCGTCTACCACGCACCTGAAGACTTTCTCAAAGCGTGCCCTTAGTTTTTGTTGGCAATAGGGTAAAACACCGGGGCGCTCGGAGAAAGACGGCGTTTCGGGAATTTATTCTCGTATTCCTTGCCAGCTTAAACAACTCTACTGACACACTTGCCATTTGTAACTGACTCAATAAGGCAATTATCGACGACCTGCATTTCGAGACTCTCAGATCGGCTCTGACAAGGCCAGCTGTAGTTTTTAGACGCCTCCAGGCTTGGGGACATACACCAATTTTGCATGGAATTGCGTTTCCCCAGGTCATCGAAAGCCTGGGGTTGCGGGTAGGCATTATCATTGCTCTTTGACCATGCTGTAAATGCCGGATCTTTTTTGGTGGGGCCATGGAGGGGCATGTAACATCTCAGTCTTTTGCTTCTTCATCCATGGTGTTTTGAAGTATATAGAAGGTCAATTTCGTTCAGCCTTTCGGTATCACTCCATCTTCAACGACATTATTTGCCTCCCACCAATCTACTTCTTTTACATCATAGCAAGTTTGAACTGCCTCTAAGGCCATTTTACTCAGTCCTCTTAATTGGCTAGGCAAGGGGCACAACCAAACAGCATCTAATAGGGACATTGTCCCATTACGATTCATATTACTGCAGTGCGGCATTTTTACGATGTACGGTATCATTCTTGTGGCCACAGCCACCCTGTTCTTCGTTTCCTACTTCGTCATTAAGCCCGTCGTCGACTATTTCCGCGACCATAAAGGTTTCCACAAGTACCCTAATCTCAACGCTATTGCCGGTCTACCAAACATTGATTTTATCTGGGAGGCACAGAAACGTTTCTGGTCGAAAAAGCTTCTAGAAGTGCATAAGAAATACCCTATTGTGCAGATTGGACCCAATTCGCTAAGCTATCGGTCGCCCCAGGCCGTTAAGCTACATTATAGTGATCTATGTATTTAACATTAACAAGTTTGACTGATCAACCACAGGGCATCTATGGCCATGGATCTCCCTGCACGAAAGACATCTTTTACGACCGTCTCGCAGGCACACACTTTCATCTTGCAGATGTAATCGACAAACCTGAGCACGCCCGTAAGCGTAAAGTCCTCTCCAGCGCCTACGCACTAAAAAGCCGGCGAAAAGCTCGACGACTTCTTCCAGGCTCTGGTGGAGGACAAGAACGGCGTACCGAATAACCTCGAGTGGGGCGAGATTGTAGCCGAAGTGTCCATGATGAATGCCGGCAGCAGTATGACTGATATTGCTATGAACAACGTCATGTTCTAGCTGCTGAAGGACCCGACCTGTTTAGCGAAGCTGCGCGCAGAAGTCAATAGCGTGCTTGAAGCCGATGGGGTCGTTGCACCACATGATAAGGTCAGGCATCTTCCTTACCTCCGCGCGTGTCTTGATGAATCCCTCCGCATTACCCACAACGTTCGGATTCCCCCGCCGCACAACGCCGCAGAGTACCTCCATCTTTGGCGGGTTTGTCCCCGGCACTAGGGTTGGTTTTCTGCAAAATCGTATTCACACTTGCCGAGACCTGAGCCTTTGAGGTTTACGACACTGTAACTCGCGTTAGTAAGAACATTACCGCTTAATGTTGATTGATAGGAATCTATGGCATATCTAGGTCGGCCAAAGCGGCTCTGCGGGTTGAGGCTGGCGATTCTGATACTCCGCAATCGATTCTTCGAGTCTCATGGCATTCCTGTTGAATTGGAACCACAACAGGCATCTGTGGGTAGTTTTCTTGACCGCGTTCAGGATACCCACCAGAATTGCCATGAAATTGTGAAACTGCGAAAAAAAGGATGCTTTAGAATTCCTTACCTTGGATTGGAGCCATGCCGAAAGCGAATGTTGTAACCGCGAATGCATTCTATCCTGCTCTTCACACATCTCGAACAAGACGGCCTCTGTTCGTCGCCTTTAGGGTAGTGTCAATGCATTGGTTAATCTGGCCGTGAGCTAGACTGCTGAGTCTAGACTCACATTTGAGATGTGTCGATCGGTAGTCCGTGCACCGATGAGTAAGTAAAGAATGAGGACTCTGTCTATTCAAACTATGAAGAAAAGAAGCTATTTATACATGAGGTAGGTCCAGGCAACTGAGTCAAAATAGGTAATAGAAACGGGTGGTGAGACCTAGGGTACTAGGCATCAAAGACAGTAGTAAGACGGTAGTAAGACGGTAGTAAGAAAACCCGATCTGGACCGACAAGATGCCTTGAGAAAGTAAACCACTTACCTCATACGATAGCTCTAAAATGTGAGAATATCCACATTAGGAACTACACACAGTACTAATATCGGAGAGGAGAACACCAACCTGGCACCAGGTTCTCGTTCGTGGAATAGTGCTTGTGTCGATCGGTAGTCCGTGCACCGATGAGTAAGTAAAGAATGAGGACTCTGTCTATTGAATGTGGCTCTATAGCCTCTATATATACATAAGGAAGAAGGGGCAGTAGACTACGTCGATGACCGAATCGCTGACCGAGTCGCTGACCGAGGCAGTAGTAAGACGGTGGTAAGGAAACCCGATTCAAAACCCGATCTGGATCGACAGCTTGACATTGCGCGTTCTCGCGGCATTTAGGACGACGTTGATATGCGGAGCCGTACATTGGGAGCCCGCAGAAAGGGGAGGAAAGGCAAGAGTAGCTGAAGGGCTGAGCGATGCCCGCTGAAGATATTCTTTCACTTACCCCAAGAAAGTTCCCTATTTGAGCTAATACGGGTGATTATTTGCGGGCTGGATGTGGTGAACTGGATGATGGTTGAAAACGAAGTACTAACTACGACGAATATAGGCCTATATGGTGTAGCAATCAATAAGTGATTGCTACGTAAACAAACCAAAAACGAACAAAGGGAGTTAGCTTATGTAAGCAGGAGACGTTAGGATGGCAAGGAAAGGCTTGATCGTGTGCGCCCAACGCGATGGCTCGTGTGGAGATTCCCCAGCCCGCAAGCTAAGCCTGTTTGCTGGGAGAGATAGAGAGAAGAGGAATGGCCCCTCCTTGGCCCTCCGGGCCAACTAGCCACGCCATGCAGCTTCGTGTGTGGGGAAAGCGCTGGACTTGCTTCCAGCAAGCCCAACAAGGAGGTGAGACGTCTCGCGACATCGTCCCCAGACTCGGGCGAGACGCCAGTGACCATGTGGGCCTTACTTGCATGGAGATGGATCCATCATGCTGCACACGGAAGAAGTTTAAGGCGACCTGAGCCTCTTGATGACAGTCTGGGACATGCGGGACAAGTTGCTTGTCGATCTCAAGCTCCAACTCAGATTTCCATCTCGGCGGGCCATGACTTGCATCTTGGAGGAACAGGCTTGAAGGAAATTGTCGACCTGAATCGGCTATACTTACCCTGTCTCAGTTACCTACCCCTTGACTTGGTCACCGACTCGGTCACCGACTTAGTCTACTGCACCTACATCATGTATATATAATCTCTATTCTTTCATAGATCAATCAACACACGAGTTCGTTTGACAGAAATCTATATAATCAACAAGGGACACCTTGGATATCTAGAGCTTCACTCCAGCTTCTTCAATCATCTCTCCTTCATTTCATCTCGAGTCACTTGTAGCACTCTCTGTTCTACCTAAGTCATTTGCTACCTTAAGATCCTTCATCATGGGTGTCACCAAATTCCTGGATGAGAAGACTGACACGAACCATGCTGAGAATGTTACTGATCCGCCTACACTGGGCTCTCTAGACACCATTGAACAGACAAAGACTGGCAAATTCTCATGGCTGGTGTCTATCACCGCAGGTAATCAGCATAGAACTCGCCAGTGGCAGCGCAGGGCGGATTAGGAGTAGCAATTGGCGGTGTCCTTTTCGGCTCTCGTCTACATTGGCAAAGATCTTGGACATATACCTAATAGATTAACTCCAATTATATTCTAAGAATTACTATAAAGAGAGATCTACAGTAGGGACCGTGGGTCCTTAAATACACAATCGTACTCCTAAGAAATCCCTTTGTATATGTTATACGTATACGTTAAGTACGTGATATACGTGCATACCCGTCATATAACTTATCCTTAGTCACATGGGTCCACAAGATCTATTTCGGTTAGTGAATCCAGTAGGACACTCACGTCCTCCAATCCCTTAAGTACTCGTAACGTCCGGGATATAAGGTCTGTAACAATATTGCTATCGATTTTCTTGGTTATATATAACTTTCTAAGTGTATAGAGTATACACGTTTTAATACTTATACTTTCTATAATATTTGTGCTCGGATGAGAAAGAATTGATTACTTCCATCATTTCTGGAGCTGCCTTCTTCAGTGCCATCTTCGCTGGAACCACTACCGACAAATTTGGCCGCAAGTCTGCAATCTACGTTGCATGCGTTCTCTTCATTATCGGCGCTACCCTTCAAGTTGCATCATTTGGACTTGCTCAGATGACAGTAGGTAGACTTGTCGTTGGTTTTGGTGTCGGTAGCGCCGCTATGATTGTCCCTATGTACATTGCAAAGGTTTCCCCGCCAAATACCGTGGTCGTATAATTGGCCTGGACAATATGTCCATCACCGGTGGACAATTTGTTTCTTATGGTGTTGTGCTGCATTTGCTCATGTCCGTGGTAGGCGGTGCATTTTGTACCTAACGAATGAACTTGTGCTAATGGATGATATAGGCGGCTAGCGTTACATGGTTGGAGGAGGTCCTGTCCCAGCAATCATCCTTTGCTGCTTACTTCCGTTCTGCCTGGAAAAGTCATTCGCCGCGTCTTTCCTAACGGCACTGGTCTTCAAGTCGACCAGAAAATCCAGCATATCACTATCCGCGTTCAGAAATCGAAGGACATAACCGCCGGAAAGAGCGAATGGTGGGTCCTAAAGCAGCTTTATGCGGCTCCAGCGAACTTCCGTGCTCTCGTTGCTGCTTGTGGCCTCATGGCTGTCAGCCAGCTTGGAGGCTTTAATTCTTTGATGTACTATTCCTCTATCCTGTTCGCTCTTGTTGGCTTCTCCAATCCTGTGGCAGTTGGTGAGTGTACCTGAATCCCACGCAAGACTAGCCCAAAGACTAATATTATCTAGGTACTATCATTGCAGGCACGAACTTCTTCTTCACCTAGGTCAACCTTATGCTTGTTGACCGTATCTGCCGCCGCCGCATCCTGCTCTGCGCCATGCAATTCACGAGTCTCTTCCTCATTGTTGCAGCCGTTGCATTCCACTGGATCCTGATAAACCACGTCCTGTCCCTCGCTCAGGGCGCCAAAGTCGGCGGCCCCGCCATCGTTGTTCTCGTCAGCATGGTGTGCTACGTTGCTTCTACTCAGGTATGGGCAACACTGCCTGGCTTAGCTCCGAATTCTTCTCCATGGAAGTCCGCGCGGTGGGAACTATGATGCTTACGATGACCTGCTGGGGCTCAAACATCATCGTCGCTTCCACTTTCTTGACGCGGATGGAAAACACGGCGCCTTCTGGCGCTTCCGGTTTCTACGCTGCTATTTGCATTCTCAGCTTGGTTGCGGTTTACTTCTGCTATCCAGAAGTCAAGGGTATGACCTTTGAGGATATCCGCGAGGTGTTCAACCATCGGTTTGGCGTAAAACGTGCACGTGAGATCCAGAAAGAGATGGAGGAGCGGGTGCGTTAGACATCTCGTATTCATCACCAGTCTCATCATCGATTGAGTATTCGGTGATATTTTTGTCGACCGAGGCGGGATCAAAGACTTGAGTGTAGAGCCATTACATGACGAGTTCAAAGGTCTCTGTGCTTGTATCTACTAGATCTATGTTACAGTCTTCAGCCTCCTTGAACTGTCCTTTGAATGCTGCCTTAAAGTATGGCGAATGTTGATATAACAACTCCCTGTGAATATTGTAGGGTTTTTTGTCGGGCCCGATTTTAAGAGTGACGATGGTCTCAGAGAGATCACCGGCAACGACTAGCGATAATAATTAATGAGGTATGGAAAGAGAAACCCACAAGAATGTAGGGCGCTTGCGCTTCAGAATAGAAGCCGAAGTCATTGCACCGTAGAAGACGTATTGTGAGCAGTAAGAAACGATGGCTAAAGTAGACTGAAGGGAGTTGCTAGATGGAATAAGAGAGGAGAACACTAAATTTTATGTAACTTCACTGCCAATATTCACCAGAAGACAGCCCAGACCATGCATCAATGCGGCCCTAGTCATGGTGGGCTAAACAGCTCCGTGCGTCCTGACTCCACATTTCCACTCACAACTCATCTCGCCAACACCGTTCATGCCGCTCAACTCACTCAGGCCACTCAAATCGCTCATGCCGCTTAATTCACTCAACCCCTCTGTCCAAATGCCTTGTCAAAGTTAACAAGCGTAAACCTAAATCTCACGTTGTCGTTCTTGTAAACCCTCTCCACTGCCTCCTTACAGCCTTGCTCGCTAATATCAATTGTTTCGACCCAGCTCTTAATGTTCTGCTTACTTGCCAACTCTAACATAGCCAGCATCTCTGGCCTATTTCCAATATGGCTAGCCCCAAGGAAGCATCCGTTTGGCGCAAAGTCCTGCGCCATGAGCTTCGGCAATGGATTATCTGGGAACCCAACCATGTGGAATGTGCCATTGACCTTGAGCGTGGAGAAGTACTCGGCCAGATTGAATTTGTCGGTGGCGTCCGCACAATTGAGGATCAAGTCGAAGGTAAATTTCCACGGCCTAGCCCAGCCCTTTTCCCTCGTGTTGATAAAGTCTTCGGCGCCTAACGAAAGAGCGTCCTCTTTCTTGCTTGGCGAGTGGGAAATAACGTACACCTCAGCGCCGAGGGCTTTGGCCCAGAGGACACCGAAATGGCCGAGACCGCCCCTATTATACGTTAGAGAAGGAATTCACAAGTAGAACTGTATCAGTAATATCTCACAATCCCACTATCGCTATTTTCTTTCCTGGCCCAGCTCCTGACCTCACAAGCGGACTATACGTCGTTAAGCCCGCACACAGCATTGGCGCCGCTAGACTCGTATCTAAATTGTCCGGGATTTTAAAAGTGAAATATTCATGCGCTCTTAAGTGGCTTGAGTAACCACCTTGCGAAATCGTGCCATCCGGGTATGGTGAGCCATAGGTGTCGACGCCGTTTGGGCAGTAGTTCTCTTGGTCCGCTTTGCAGTTGACGCAGTTCAGATCAGCGCTGATTTGAGCTCCCACGCCCACACGATCCCCAACCTTGATCGCAGTGACCTTGTCACCGACTCGAATGGCGCGTCCGATGACTTCATGGCCTACGCAAAGCGGAAGTGGGATATTTTCACCCCAACCGCCGTTGATGGTGTGAACATCGGATGCGCACACGCCACAAGCGTCAATGGCAATGTCAATGTCGTGAGGCTCAAAGGGCTTGAGTTTGACCTGGAAAACACGCGACTTTAGCTATCCGAACACGTGAAAGCCGAATTCTGTGAGACGTACTTCTTGTTTCTTGAAATCACTCCACTTCTTGATATCTGTGACTACGAAAGCTTCAGCAGTCTCGGGATAAGGCATAGTGAATCTGGTAGGCTGGCAGGCAGGCAGGCAGGTCCTGGGGGAATTAGGCTGCAGGAAATCTTTGGGCCCGGGAACACCAGGCGCGAGAAGACAGGGCGTGATTCGAGGGGCGACATGGTCTCTGATAAATTATTTATTGTCGGTCCATCGCATTATTCCCGCCAGTGAAGTTATGGTCCGAAGAAGAATTGGGGACGGCTCCGCTACTCGGCGCCCATTTTGACCGATTGGGCTCTCACCATTTCTGACGGAGATTTTTCTGCAGCCCGCCAATGATGACGCATCGATTAGATCAGGATGAGTCGTACAGGAGCCGGGGGAAGATCTGCAAGCTGCAGTTCTGCACCAGAAACTGTCCCGCAGCTGCCATTGCTTTTGATCCAGGGTTTGGGTGATCAGCAGCTCGCCCATGACGTCTTTGGAGCCATTCCACGCCAACGAAGTTCCACCAATCATCTGCCTCATGTTTTTCTGTTCCCAGCCTAACCCGTCCTAACCGTTCGAATTTCTCTTGGCCTGCAGCACCTTCCTTAATGACTTTGGACTTCAAATCTTGGGTTTTCAGCCCACCGCAAAGCCACTGAACTTCGCTCGAGACCTCGCCGAGAGAGCGATTATTTTCTCAGCGTGAGAAAACCAATTGAGAGGTCGGTAGACCTTCCCCCGAGCGGCCGGAGAAAGTCTCGGTCCTCAGCTCACCAACCGCTGAAGTTTCCAAGAAAGTTTAAACATTCGCCAAATACACATCGTAACACTATCTCGAGATTTTTGTTCTCCCTGCTATTGATACGGTAAATTCCTCAACAAAAGTAACCCCGGTTAGAATCATCCGGTCAACTGACGACCCCGCCATCGCCCAAATCTCGGAAAGATAGGTTCTGCGGGGAGACCAACCTCGCATTGCCATATCGGGCATTCCGGGGTAGAATGCCTGCTCTGGACCCTCCCGTCGCCCAGCGGTATTCTATTGCTGATTCTTGATCGCAAAGCGCGGCGAAGGCTGGTTTTACGGATGCCGCGAATTGGATATGGTCGGTTCCTCGGTTCGGTTTATACTACTTGAGGTCCTTTCCATGTGGTAGCTTGGTTCTCGCTCCAAACTCGTGTTATGCAGTGTAAAGCTACTTTTGATATTGATGAATATCTGTTCCTTCTTGTATTGCGATAATGGCCCCCCAAGAACAGTACAAGGCTCCGCCTACGACGAGTGATACCATGAAAGCAGTGCGGTTCCATGGTCAGAAAGATCTGAGATATGAAGATATTGCTATTCCCAAGCCTGGGAAGGGTCAAGTGAAGGTATAGGATTAAACATGTTATCTGGTCATTGGGGTATTGGCTGACCCGGCTCAGCTCAAGCCATCTTGGGTAGGCATTTGCGGTACTGGTAAGTCAACCGACGGCTTCTTCTAGATATTTGAAGTGACCAGAATTCTAGATCTTCACGAATATCTCGGTGGGCCGAATCTCTGCCCTACGACGCCCCACCCAATTACTGGCGAACAAGTTCCTCTTACATTCGGGCATGAATTCAGTGGTGTGATAGAGGAGGTTGGAGAGGGAGTGTATGACTACAAGCCTGGCGATCGAGTAGTTGTACAGCCTATAATCTACGATGGTACTTGTGGCGCGTGCTTGGAGGGCCTCATAAACTGCTGCTACAGCAATGGCTTCGTTGGCTTGAGCGGTTAGTATTTTGCTGAGACTGGGCAGATTGATATCCTTTGGAAAGCTAACAGGTCGTAGGGTGGGGAGGTGGGTTGTCGGAGCATGTTGTGGTTCCTACATCGACGCTCTATCATCTGCCTGATAATGTATCTTTGGAAGTTGGAGGTATGTTGTTGGGCTTACTCTGAAACGACGATGCTAACTCTGACGATTATAGCACTCGTTGAACCGCTCGCAGTAGGTTGGCATGCAGTCAACGTAAGCCCGTATAAGGCTGGCGATGCAGTCTTGATTCTTGGAGGCGGTCCCATCGGTCTTTCGGTAATCCAGGCCCTCAAGGCCCGTGGTGCAGGCAAGATTATCGTTTCAGAGGTATCTCCCCGCCGTAGGGAGTACGCTAAGCAATTTGGGGCGCACCACGTCCTCGATCCAGCCAAGGACGACATTGTTGCTAAATGTCGCGAATTGTGTGAAAAGCAAGGCGTACACGTTGTATTCGACTGCGCAGGTGTTCAAGCGGGCCTAGATCAGGCGGTACACGCAGTCCGAGCTCGTGGCACTATTGTTAATGTTGCGATTTGGGAGAAACCATGCTCAATTCATCCGAATGATCTGGTCTTCAAGGAAAGGAGGTACACCGGAGTTGCGACGTATGTCAAAGGAGATTTCCAGGAGGTAATTGATGCGATATCTTCGGGAAAGATGACACCACATAACATGATCACGAAGAAGATTCACTTAAACGAGGTGGAAGAGAAGGGTTTCAAGACTTTGATTAACGACAAAGACAATCAAGTAAAGGTGCTTGTCGAAGTCGGTGGTGGGCGATAGCAGAGGTTGGTGTGCTCTACGAACCGTGATGAGGTTTTTGTGTATTATTGTAAGAGTGAAACACATTTGATGATACATGATTAGCGGTTGCTTTTAATACAGAACGAAGAGCTGTTTTAACTCTTCAGTTGGTTTTCTACAAACTTTTGGAAGTACTGAGGGGAACTTCCAGGGATTTACTTATTTTCTCTCTTAATTCTCAATGAAGCTATGAAGATATGCAAGAAACGTGCTTGGCTCCCGAACGAATATGTGATAAATCACTAGAGTACTTTGACTAGATTTTGCCTACACAAAGACATACGGAAACTGGGGGGCCTTCACTGATATTATTTGTGCCGTGAGGTGACGACTCCATACGCTTGCGACTTTCTCTATCGCACGGAGCTTTTCGCTCTAAGAGAGATCTTCATTGCAGATTCAGGTGTTACTCCTGTGTATCGAACGGCTGGTGTGTGCTTCCGCGGTTCGATGATTGCACATGCTGGAAAGAGCAGGGTAAAGCCTCACTGTTGGCCAGGCTGGGCGATTAGTGTGGCTGTGATATCTTCCTTTGATCAAGATCAAGGATCTGGAGAGCCTCATTCAAGAGAAGGAATCGGCACTGCTGGGTTGATCGGGACTCGTGTCATGGTTCCCTTTGTGTTGATTTTGCGTGAAGATGTGCTCAGGATGACGTTTAGCGCAGCCACACGGACGCACCAACCTTGCTCTAGCCCCCATATCCCTGACCGTTACGTTCCTTGCTGCTCCACCCGTCGCAAAGGCTGTGCGTCATATCACGCGCAACACGTATAATCCACCTGGCATTTAAACCACCCTAAAAGTCTATCTGGATATTGTGCGAGATACAACCCCCCATTTCTCCTCCTTTCCTTTCCTTATCATTCCTACACCCCTAGATCCCCAGCGCAATTCTTCAACATGGCCATCAGCGGGGCTATATTAAAACTTCTTCAAACTTTCCTCTACGGAATCGAATTTGGCTGTGCTGCCATTATCCTGGCCATCTACTCGTACTTTCTATCAGTCCTCGCTCATCGCAATATTGGCATTCCGACATGGGAGAAAGCCGTTGAGGGAATGTCTGGTGCTGCCGTCCTGTATCTCATTTTCGCTGTCCTCTTGACATGCTTCCTCGGAGGCAAGACCCTTTTTGCATTTCTTGCAATTGTCCTCGATATCCTTTTTTGCGGTGCATTCATCGCTATCGCTGTCCTTGCCCGCGATGGAGCGCGCAGCTGCAGCGGAAATAATGTTCACACCCCCCTCGGAAACGGCCAATCAAGCGCGAAGAATGGAGATGGGACCGGTCGCAACCAGAATACTACTTTCTCGGTTTCTCTCGGTACGGCCTGCAGATTGAATAAAGCTGCTTTTGCTGTCTCGATCATCGGAGCGTGAGTGCCACCGAAACCATCCATTCCATCATCACCGACACTAACTGATCTGTAGAATTCTCTTCCTCATTTCTGCTCTTGTACAGCTATTCTTAGGTCGTCACCACCAGAAAGAGAAGCGCTACGGCCCTGGTCCGTCTAACAACTACGCCTTTGGCAGCGGCAACCATAAATTCTGGCAGCGCCGCCGAAAGAACCGAGGTGTTCGCGATGCTGAACTTGGTGCCGTTGGCGGTGCCACCGCAGGCGGACTCATGGCCGACAAGCATCATTCTCGCCCATCTCATGAGACCGGTTACACTGGCTCTACTGTTGCGCCCAACAGTGCAACATACGAAAACCCTAACAAGCCACTCCACGGCGGATATCATACTGCTCCTACCGGGGGAGCTGTGAACCCTTACGGATATGACAATACTCAACTTCATCACACTCCAGCTACTAATTATTAGATTGGCGTGGATGGAGTAGACATGTGTTGGTAGATGAAAATATGTTTCTTTATCTTGAAATATTGCACGCGTTATACCATGAAACGGACCAGAATACGGTTTGATACTGATGATTGCATAAAAAAAAAGGTGAGGGTTATCGCTATTTGGGCCTACCAGAGCCTGCGGTTCCTAATGAGATTTTATGATACGAGGCCAAAGATGTGATACACTCTTAATACTTATTAGCGAAAATCATTTTAGTTGATTTGCGATCTCCAGAGACTGCCTTGATTTTGCTTTAATTGCAGCACAACCAGCTTCAAGACAAATGACTATTTTATGTGCTAGATTACTGGTCTTCAAATTTGAGTCTAAAGAAACCTCATATCATGACCGTAATCGTAACTCTCTGAATCGAACGCCATCCTCTTCCATACCCAACCCGTAATCCCAGACCGTTTCTCTCACACCCTCTCTTTCAAAATATTACCGCCTGCCTTTCCATTTTACTACAGTAGTGGTCTTCTTCCCGTCTTTTGCTCTCATTTCTTCCACAAACCCTCTCAGCACAGTCTCCAGGCCCTCATTTCTCCGGGCAAGTAGCATTACATCTGACGTATTCACAGTACTGCGAGAGGCGTGCTTGGCGAAGGTTTCTAGGTCGCGGGATGTATTTGCTGTAGACATGCCCGGCGATTAGCAAGAACTTCTTGTTCCGTAGTAGTGCTAGGTCTCCGAAAGAAAGACACAGTATTGTCTGAGGGGAGTGTCTGTTGTACCTATTTGCGTCCATACCATCTCCGTCAGCGCGCCGATGAATTGAGGCGTAGCATTTAAATTTTGACGCAAGCACTCTTCGTCGACGAACTGGCCTATGCTGTACCATAGGGCTGATTTGAGACGCTGGAGATGAAGTTTAGTTCGGTGAGGCGTAATGTATATGGAAAGGCAGCAGGACTTACCTCTTCCCGCAACGATGCTTCATCATCTGCCATGATGGCATGCCTAAAAGGTGCAGTTGTAATTGATGCTCTGAAGTGGGGGATGGGATCGTCATTGTTAGTTGGCTGGAAGACGCGTCGCGCGATTTCTGCCGGGCGGTGGTGCCCCTCCGTATGGGAATCAGTATCTAATGCCCGTGCACTTTTCCTCTGCTCCGAGATGTTTATACTCTCTTCCTCATTAAATACTGATGAACGCTCGCAAGAATGCCATCAATCCCGCTCTACCTCCCAAGCCCACGAACCTCGAATCCTCCTGCAATCAATGCTGCCCTAAACCCCCTCCCTCCACTCCTGCACACCCCCGGTGGCCGCGCTATACTAGAAATCCAAGGCACAATCCATGCGCCAGCTGTGCCGGATTCCTCAGTATCATCCGAGCGTACAGGAATTCCAACTGGAAATCTTGTTTTCCCTCTTTACTCCGAGGGTATGAAGGAGGATGACACACAGTGGATGAAGAGAGTGTATTTGTACGTTGGGAAACATCAGAGACTTACAGGGGAGGTAAAGAAGCTTGCAAAACCGCTTGGGGTGCTGGGCAGACGAATGAGAGAGGAGGGCGAGAATATGGAAGGGGTTGAGGGGCCTGGTGGTACGGAGAACGGATCTAGGGAAAACAGAGATGGGGACGAGCTGGAGATTTTGGAGGTAGTGAAGTATAAGATTGTCTTCTCAACACGGCCGGAACCTGTTGGAGGCGAGATATCGGCGTCGTGAGTGGTAAAAGGGGAAGACCGTGAGTATATGACATGATCAAGTACCTGTTTTCGATCAGCAGTTCATTGGTGGTGGGCTCCACGAGGATGATCAGAATCACTTCAAGCGTGGTGAAGAAGGTAAGTCAGTAATTCCGTACTTTTGTTCTAATTAGGTCTAACTTGATATCTAATGAATGACAATTTTGTAGCAGTCGAACATCCCAAGGGTTCATGCTTTGTAGCAGCAAATATAGCGCCCTAGAGAATTTCTCATACGAGACGCTCTTCTCAACCAAAGCAGTTAGGATGGCTATAACACAAAACCTAGGATAGGAGGGGGCTCGGTCATGAAAGGTCATCTCTGTTCTCACACAAGCATACTGGATACATTAGTGCAACTCTACTTAGCGTGAATATTGCCGCTTTGTTACACGCAATGCAAGAGCGTGCCACTATAAACAAGCTGGCAGTATAAACTCATTTGGTCAAAGGGCTAGATCTGTTCCCGGGTGTCTTCTTCCGCAGGTACCACAATCCCATTTGTATTATATCCAAGCTTCTTATGTATTAGAAATGTTCACGTGGATATCTTAGAATAAACAAGCTTCGTTCTGATATTAGACCTCCGTACATTTTTACTGGAGAGTACTATGTTTCGAGCAAACCAGGTTTCGTTTGCTATTTCTCCACTCGCTTGTCTTTGGTGTAATTGATTCATCTGTTTGCGGTGCGGTACTCGGACTGACGGTTTTGTATAGTGCTCTCGCGAGATTTACAACATCAATTGAGGACACCTTGGGGATATCGAAGATCTAGGGTCTGCCATCATTTATATTCTACCCATGTCTGCCGAATTTTAATTCTTGGCCTCCGAGCCTTCTTTCGATTCTTTAGTTTTTCTGGCTTCGCCTTGGGATTCGTACAAGATGCATTGTTCAACCTTAATCGCGGCGTCAGTCGGTCTACTCGCAAGATTAGTTTCCGCGCAGGTATCCGGTTATGGACAACGTAAGCCAGGTTTCTACAAAAGCTTTGGATCTTTGCTGATAGAGCGGGCGGCGGAATTGGATATTCGGGGAGCGCTTTCTGCGTCTCAGGTGTGGACTGTAGCATGCCCACAGACGATGGTTCCTAACACGAGCGTATCCTAGGTTACGGTTGTGTTGTTGTTAAGTGCGTCTTTCCTTCTTGTTTATGGATAGTGCTCTGATAGTAGGCAGTGATCGTATGAAACCATGATATCAATTTCCTGATGACATCAACCGATGAAAAATCGGATAGACTATTCCCAATGCCAACCGGGAGTCGCAGTCGTAACTACAACTGCTGCATCAACAACTCTTGTAACCACCACCGCGGCTGCTCCCACCGGAACAAGGTCCACCCAAACGACTAGGACGGAACAACAGGAACTGGTCTAGGCACGACACTTCAAAGCGACTACTACTGAATTTGCGCCGCCGAATCGTCAAACTTCCGTAAGTATTTGCAATCTAACCCGCTATACTCGACTGGACCAACTGTCATGGGTGATTATACCACTGCTAGCCAATTTCCAAGTTGTTGACGGGCAGTTGGTGCAGCTTATCAGCGCACGTGGTGCAATTGCACAACTTCTGTACGGAGTTGTAAGCGCTGGGACGTATAACAACAACCGTACGTTCACTAGCTTTACCTCTTATCTCCGAGTGCAAAAAGAAGTTGCAGTTCCTGTGATCCATACTCTAAATATAGAGATATATCTAATACTGTTATTTTTATCTCTATAGATATCTTTCTCGTTATCCTTATTATCTTTATTGTCCTTATTATAAGCTTTCTCGTAATTATATATAGGGTCTATAGGCGCTTTATTAGACGGAATCTCTAAACTAAGCCCCTAGGTAGAATAATATGCCGTTAATTACCCAAGCTTCTAATACTTTTGAACTTTTTAGAGGGAAAGAGGTATTTTATACTTTGTCTAAGGTATGCTACTTACGCCTTTTTTGAAAGCAGTAATTATATAATACTAAGGCAAAGCTATCGATTTTCTAGGGGGACTAGTATAGAAATTGTTCTTATTAAACGAAATTTTATAAGGGATATAAAATAAAGATTAGGATAGTGTTAACAATAATAATATTAGAGTTGCTATTGCTTTATACCTTTTAAAAGCTTTAAGGAGGAATTATAGGTCTTTTTAAGGGTATATTAGTCCTCCTTTTACTACTAGCTTTTACCTATTACCCCTTACTTAGGCTTTTTATTAAATTAAAGTATTTAATATATACGTCTTTAGTATAGACTAAAGTAGATTGCTGTTTGTAAGGGCTTAAATTCCTAGCGCCTATAGTAAATTGCGATTAAACTGTATCTACCTATCTAAGCTAGTATATTTAGCCCCTTATTAGGAGGTTAATAGCGTAAATTCTTTACTCTTATTCCTTAGTAAAGGGCAGCGCTAATATATCTATTTACTTCCTAATAATATTAATCTAGCTAATCTTTTACGCTACTGTAATGGGACTAGCCTAGTTACAGTAGGAATGTCTTAATAAAACACCCGACAGACGAATTTCGACGCTTTAACCAAATTCTGCCGAGTTTTGCTAGCTTAATCAACTTCTACTAAGTTCTATTAAGATCAATCAAATTCTACCAAAGTCCGTCAAAGACCGCGTGCGTGTATGCGCACGTATTGACCACTAAGACCCCTAACTATTTAATTATAAGATTCTCTTATTATTCCTTTCTTTTCTTTATACAACGTTTTATTCTTTATAAGAGCTATACTTCTAGATTTAGATAAAATATATATTATTCCTTTAAATTGGCTCTAAAGTCTCTTTAAACCCTTATATTACGTTACGTTAATATAACTACTATTAAAATAGCAAACGAACTTAAACCCCCTATGTTAACTATAGGTATTATAGCCCTAGTTAGAGAGTAGTTAACCATAATATAATAGTCCTTTATAGATGCGTTAGCCTGGTAATAAACTATATTAGGAGCTTAGTACTAGTAATTAATAGAAGTAATCTATAAAGAACTCTATAATATAAAAGCACTTATAATAAAGACCCTAATACTACCTATAAATAAAAGTAAAATAACTATATCTAAGCCTAGCCTATTAAATATAAACCTTAAACTAGTAGTAATAGCCTAACCTATATCTATAACAAATTTAATACCTATTATAAAATCTAAAAAGCTTACTAACCCTCTAATATTTAATAAAAACTAAAATAACCTACGTCCCTTTGTAACTAAGCTCTATTTTAAACTTTTAATAAGCTATAACTAATACCTTATTAAAGCTAGTAAGGTTAGCTATAGAATATCTTATTTAAGTAAAAACGCTATATAAACTATAGACCTATTCTTCTATAATAGCACCTTTATTAATTTTAAAATCTTTATCTCTCTACTAAAATAAATATATAATAACGCTAGCCATAAGTATATAGCTATTACTAAACTTAAAAACCTATAATAATAGAACTAAGACTTTACTAGTTTCTTTTTAGAATTTCTAAGCCTAGTTAATAAACTAGATTAGAATAAAGCCGCTAAAGTTGCCACTCTATATTAAGCTATTTTAGATAAAATTAGAGCCTAGTTAATAGGTAAGAAACTACTAAAGAACTTACCTAAATTTACTATAATATGCTAATAAATTAATAAAGACCTTTAATATAATAAATAGACTTATTCTTTAAATCTAATTATACTTTATATTTAAAACTCTATTATTAGGATACTTTAACACGGTGTAATAGACGTAATATACGTGCAGTGCAGTGTGTAGTTGGATTCTTGAGGTTCTATTCTATAATGTAGTATTTAATAATATATACGCGTCTCGCGTAGTTTATATACTCTATATACGTAAAACGTAAAACAAATAACTACCAGCCATGCTGTCCCCTTTATCTATTCCTATATTCTAATACTAGTAACTCTTTAAATGCTAGAAAACTAATAAAACCTTTTTTTATAATAGTAAAGATATTAAGCTAAGGAGAGGAAGAAGAAGAATTATTAGGTAGTAGGTGGATATATTATAAGGGCCGCTAAGGCGCTAGTGTTAAGCGAGCCAATAGAAAATCCTAATTAGCTAGTTAGACTTAGGGTCCGTAGAATATAGTAGGTAGCGTGCCCTAGCACTGTTATAACGCTAAGCTAAATCTAAGTTTATTTATTTAACCTACTCTATAGCTTATAGTTCTAAGTAATTAGTATTAATTAACTTTCTAAGAGCCGTAGATGCCTTACTTTTAGTTATTAAGTTAGTAGGATTACTATTACTATTAATCTACTTAACTTCTATAATCTCTTTACGCTTATATAACTAATAAAGACAAATAACGTCTATTATAAGACGTTTCTCTTATATAGTGCCTAGCTTAACAAGATATTTATAAAGTAATTTTAAGTTAGTGTAAAGTATAGGTAGGAGTTTAATCTATAGGAGTTGTTTAATGGTTAACTTAATTGCGGCGCCAATATTAAATTTATAGGCTATTGCGTAGAGTTTTAAGGCTAGTACGCTTCTGGTAACTCTTTTACACTTAATTAATAACTAGTAGATAATATTAGCTTTATATAATATGTCCTCTAATACTAATATATATCCTATTTGTAATAAAAGGTCCTTATTATTAGCAAATAAGGTATTAGTAAAAGTAAGTAGGCGTAATATATTAATATCTAGTTTAATAAATATAAGGCCTCTTATTAGGTTATTAATTTATAATTACAGTTATTTATTAAGTGCCGTAATATTTTTCTTCTTAGGGTTAATTACCTAGGCGGTAAAAGAGAAATTAAAGGAAGCTTTTAGTTAATATATAGAGGTAATATATATACCTCTTATACGTTACGTAACGTATTATTCCTTTATAGTTAGTATATTATAAACTATACCTCTTAAGCTTATAGTTATGGTTACTTTGCTAGGATAAACTATATTTAGGTTCTTACACTAGCGTTCCTAGGTTATTATAATATTGCCTTCCTAAAAGAGTTAAATAATATATCTGTTAATCTTAAGTAGCTATTTAACTATAAGTTGCTCGCGCTCTTTTATAAGAAAGTAGGCCTTTTTTTAGCTACTATTGCTCCGTATCTATTATTATAGTGCTATAATAAAGTAGACTAAATAACTACGTTATAGTATAAAGAGGGGAAGAAGGTGGAAAGGGGGTATTATATATAAATAGTAAGGCCGGCCGCCAAGTCACTAGTGGTGGGCTAGCTAATAGTAGGAAACAGTATAAGACAGTATAAAATAGTATGCGTTAAGTTAGTGCCATAACAATACTCCTCTCCCCTAGATAGTTTAGTCCCTAAACTAAATAAATAACTTAAAAATAGGTAGTATATGGGGTTACCTGTTTTTTACCGCAAAGATATTAGCTTTACTTACCGCCCTTAACTAAATTAATAGCGATTTTTTATGCCGGGCATAGAAAATCCTAATTAGTTAGTTTAGTAAGTAAGGTTAGTAGAACTCTATACCGCCACCTAAATTAGTCTGCATAGCGTTTCTTAGCAAGAATTTGGCTAATTAGATAACTTTAACTACTGGTTAAAGTTCTATAACTGCTGGTTAAAGTTCTATAACATCTTAACCACCACAAATTTTAATACGGTGGTCGGCCGCGACCTTAGTGTAACGGAACCTTATAGCAGGAACTACGATGGGCTCGTTAATAGGCTAGGTGTATAAGTGATGCAAATTAAAGTTAACAAAGTAATAATAACTGGTAGAGTAGTTGCCTAATAGATTAACTCTAATTATATTTAAAAATTACTATAAGGAAGAAACTATCTAGGTAGGGACTAAGGGTCCTTAAATACACAACTATACTCCTATAAAATCCTTCTTATACGTAATATACGTCTTATACGTAAGGTACGTAAGTTCCTCTTATTCCCCTTATTTAATACATAGCATATTATATAACCTTAGTTACTATTCCTTATTATATAGTTCTATTGGCTCCATTTTAGACTATACCTAAATTAACTAACTAGCTTCTTCTATCTCTTTTCTAAGTAGTTATAATATTATACTTAAAGCGTCTATAACACTATCTCCCTCCTCTTTATCTTCGTTTTTAAAGATTCCTAATATCTCTAAGTTGTTTACTAGAGGTATAATATCCGTCTAATTAATTTGGTTAATATTATTACTTATTATACCTAAAGCAATTTCTTCTTTATACGCCCAACGTTGTGCTCGCACTATTACTATAATATTATCTCTTAGTAAGATTATACTGTCTCCATATTCTTATTGTTTAAAAAGAGGGTTAGTTTATATTACGCTAGCAAACCTATCTTTATAATAACCGTTCTTTTATTTAAAGTGTACTAAAGCGAATATTTATTTATCCTATAACGTTTGCTTTACCTTTAATGCTAAATATACGCGACCTATTACTCTTAATAGTTGTCTAGTTCCCTAATTAATTTATCTTAGGGTTTTATATTTAATCTACTACTATACGGCTAGATAGTAAACTGTCTTAAGCCCTTACTAAGTTAAAATATTCTTAGGATACGGAATAGAAGGCCTTAGATGCTTATATCGCGGCGTTTACTTATTTACTCCGTCTTAAGAAGGTTTATAAGAAGGGTTATTCTAAAGAGTAGAAACTTATAGAATAGGGTCTAGAGAAACTTAGTAATAAAAAAATAGATTCTCCTTTAATAGAGAAGGAAACAGATCTAAGTAGTTTGGCAACTACTCTTTTTAGGTCCCCTTTAGGTAACTTATTCTTTAGTAATCCTTCTTTATTAATACTACCTAACCTAATTTCTTTTAATACTCCTATACCTTTTTTATAGCATTCTTTAAATCCTCTAGTGGTTTTTAGGTAGTCTTAATATAGCCTATCTACTTAACCTTATACTATATTTTATTGTTAATGTCCTTATAACTAATAATCTTTAAAACTTATTATTTATCCTCTTCCTATCCTCTATATGTGTCTACTTTATAGACTAATAGCTTAATATTCTTATATACTAGCTCTAGCATTATAATATACTATATAGGGTAGATTTTTATTTTAGCTAGTAGGTTTAATTTAAACGTAACCAGTAAAATCTTTTATGTAATTTTAAAAGGTCCTAGTCTAATATAGTCTAACTTCTTACTTAGTTGTCGACTTTTAAAATTTTTGTGTAGTAGCTATACTTTATCTCCCTCCTTAAGATCTGGTCCCTTAGATCTCTTAGCATTATAGTACCTTTTTATTTTCTTTTATACTTTCTTTATTAATTCTATAAGGTCTATATAAAGATTTATTAATGTCTTTATTCTTTCTTTAGCTGTACTACTTATTTTCTTCACTTACTATAGTAATAATAATGTTCTTGGCTTGTATCCGTAATTTGCCTTAAATAGTAATATACCTATACCTTCCTATAGCGTTATATTATATATAAATTATATAACTAGTAATAGCAATACCTAATTATTCTATATATAATTAATATAATGCCTTAGATACTGCTCTAGTATCTAATTTAATCTTTTTATTTAACCGTCTATCTGCGGATAATATACGGTAGAAGTTGCTACTCTAACTTTTTACTCTACTAAGAATACTTTCTAAAATACTACTATAAATCTTAGATCTCTATCTAATATAATCTTACTTAGTGCTTCGTATTTTATAAATATTTCTTTAATATAGATTTTAGCGACATCTTTTACTAAGATTTCTTCTATATATACTATAAAGTATCCCCACTTTATAAGCTTGTTTACTATTACTAAGATTATATTATAATCTTATCCGGTAATAGAATCTTTTAATTTTAGTAACTTAATAATAAAGTCCTATAATATAACCTCCTATAGTCTTTCTGGTATTTTAATAGGTTATAGCCCTCCGTATAGCTTATGCCTTATTAGTTTATTTCTTTAGCAATTTAGATATTCTTTTATAACTTTTTACACTAAGCTTTAGATTCTATTAATAATATACTCCTCCTAGAGTCTTAATACTAAGCTTATAGCTCTATTATATCCTTAAGTTAATCCCTTATAGAATTCTTCTATAAATTGCTCTGCTATATTTCTTAGGATATACTTAGCTTTTTAATTTTCGTATATATCCGTCTATAGATCTTTTAGTTATACTTTTAGAATTCTTTATACCTAAAAGCTCTCTAGTAACTTATAAATTCTTTCTAGTTCTTCCTAAGTTACTATAATTTTTAGATAATTATACTTAATTAATCCGTCTGTGTCTTTTTATAGTAAAGCCCCTAATAGCTTTTTATTATTTTATAGTTTAGCTTTTTAACTTAGAGCGTCTACTTATATATTATCTGTACCCTTAGTATACTAAATCTTAAAATAGTATTCTATAAGTATCTCTGCCCATTTAACCTATCTTTAGTTAAGTTCCTTTATTATTAGGAACCCTATTAGGTTTTTATAGTCCGTCTTAACTATAAATAG
>Ga0307515_10004740_pt1 | contig 27856 bp, 27 predicted proteins | sample 17_EM_MG_FD_194513 | JGI IMG/M metagenome (GOLD analysis project Ga0307515, IMG submission 194513) | Populus trichocarpa ectomycorrhiza microbial communities from riparian zone in the Pacific Northwest, United States - 17_EM | ecosystem: Host-associated > Plants > Roots > Unclassified | place... | reverse complement strand
ACAGTATCACGGTATGTTTACGATTCTTCTCACCTAACAAGGGGCACGGGTGGAAAACAGGGACAGAGATCAGAGAAGAGAAAAAGTTCTGCCCGCTCACTGTTGGAAGTGGGCACATACCATGGAAGATGCGAAACCCCTGGGCCCAGCCCCATCCCGCTTGACAGGTTTCCGGGTGAGTGCGTCACTCGGAGGAATATCGCGTTTGGTCGTTCCCGAAACAACAGGTGGTGCCTTCCATGTGTTCTAGGTCAGCGCGTCCGCATCCGCGGCTACGACCGTGCAAGCCGAAGAGAAGTGGTTTTCCTTCTCGTCATCCCTTTTCAGGATTCTAGCTTCGTTGATGCATGGGATTGATCGGCGGCCTATTTCGGTTTCGACAGGCATGGTGTGCTCACCTCTCAGCGCCGCACAAGCCCGGTGCAATAAATACCACGACCCGCTCGCCGTTTTCACGGGTTTTCCATTTCCGTCGGGATGTCCATGACTGTTGGCGGGGCAGAGCGGAGAATGATGAGAGATATGAACAGCAGGCTCCGATGTCGGTCTCCCGGACGTGCGGCACACCACTACCTGTTTCGTTCATCACACCCAGTGGGTCGTTCCAGGGACGGGATAAGTTCGGCTGTTCCACGGGAAGGATCAACGTTTTCCTAACGTCAAGCCCACCCCCACGACACGCGACAACGCGGCCGGGAGTACAAATACGAGATAAAGCTCAGACTAATTCGAGTTAGTCGACCACGGGTTATCGATCATCCTTTACGGAAGGTTGAAAATACGAGCAGTGGTGGAGTTAAAGCGCTGCCATGTGTAGTTGGCGAAGCGGTTTGAACATGTAGTCAACCCGGTGAGCACAACGTGTTTTTTGTCACCCGGGATTTTACCTGGCGAAATCAGACAGAGACAGATTCCGTAAAATATTTGTATGCGAAAGCACGTCCGTTCGCGGCAAATGGCCCCATGTGGAGCTGCGGACTCGCGAGGTGCCTTTGTTGACGAGTGACCAATGACGCCGAATTCAGTCATCTCAAAGCGATTTCTTTCCGAGGTTCCCCCTGCCGTGATAGGAGTCGAATTTGCACACGGAATTAGCTCAAAGCTCGAAACAGGCGTTTGAAGAATTCAGCGGTCCTCGCCACCATCAGGAGGTGTTCTTTAAGTTATTCCATATGAGAAGAGCAAGATGGCGTGGCGTCTGGGTATGCACTAGGTCGGTCAGAAGCTGGGGATGTTGCTCACAGAAAAGAAGTGTTTGATCCCTGGTGATCGCCGAGGCCAGGCGTTCGCAAGGAGGACAATTCAATTGCGGGGTTCCTATCAGCGGTTTCTTTAGAAGTTTCGAATAAGGAATGATGAATGTTCAAGCCAGCCCACACGTCAGGCTTTCAGGGGTTATCACCAATGACCATGATAGGGCGAGCGTTCCATCACGTTGAGCGGACACGAAAACAGTTGATTGTATCGAGTAACATAGAGCAAGGTTAAAGCAGGTCATAGACACGAACAACAGGTGGGAAGGGTGCAAACAGCTGTGATGTACGTAGTCGAAAATAGAGGCACGTAAGGTAGTACAAATTACATTCGCGGAAGCAGAGGGGAAGAACGAAACCCGAAAGCACAGTAACCCAGGAGATCAGAAGGTCGGCAGGGAGGGCAAGAGGCGTGTGGTATATTGTCTGGAGAGACCGTGAAAAGGAGTAATCATATATGTATCGAGTGGTGGTATGGGGCTTGGATCGGTGAGGTCGAAGGTAGTGCAGGAACGGAGAGGCCAGAGTACATGCAGGCCTTGGTCAAGTGCTCATGCAACTTATCTCGTACCACCTCCATCGCTAACAAAACATGGTCAGGGGCAGTCGACTACTCAGAAGCCAGCCAGCCTCACCTTGGCACGGGAACATAGTAGTGAGGGTGTCAACAGGGAGGAGGAACATTTTCGCGACCTCCAAAGCCTCGGTCATAGACCTATCGTAGTCCCAAAGGTGCAGACATCTATAAACATAGTTAGAATTCCGCAAAGAGTGAAAGATGTCAAGGGCGTACATAGAGACCTGGGTCGTGAACCACACGAGTTGGAGAGGGTGACGAGCCAGAGACTGGCCGCCCGACTCGAAGACAGAGGATTGCACACGTTTCGCAATCGTGCGTTGATATGCCACTGTAATAGTAAAAGGATCATAAGAGCTTGCAAACTCTTTGAATACCGGTTCACTTACACCAATCACCGGCATGCCTCTGGTTGTTCAGTCCACCAACGCCTTGTTCAACGCCTTGCAAACTGCTACAGGTGAATTGAATATCCAGGTATGTATTTTGGGGGGAATAACTTACCGCCGAAACTCGGTGGTGATGCACATACGGGTACTGAACGAACATTAGGGCCTGGGTATCTAAGGAGAGAGAAAGATAGGCCTACTTGTAGAGGTATTCGCGACTCGAGTGAGAAAGGGCCGTGTTTGAGCTGCAGACATGGACCTCCAGGGAATCCTGGATCGCTAGTGATTCTCTCCAGGCCTCAATCGCAAATTCTGCCTTCTCTTTTTCGTTGAGACCTTCGATTTTTTGTCGGATACAGCTGTTCCATAGCAACATGCTTCGGCAATGCAATGCCCACACAGATTCTTTCGGTGAAACCGCAGCGTCGTCCATGGGGTAGGCACGTAAAGAAACCTCGCCGGGGAACAGGATGGTGTACTGTGGCAGCAATCAAGACGACCTTCTTAGGGGAAAGGTGGAGTCAACTTACATTGGCGGGGTTGGATAAGAAGAAGTCGGGAGGGTCCTTGTCAAAGGCAGAAGAGGTGACCGACTGGCAGGAGATAATCGAGAGTGCACTCCAACATAATCGACGGCATTCTTCCTTTTCGACTTCCGCGGGGCTCCAGGATGGCTCCCAGGGGGGAACGGAAGCCCATGAGGGTAAGAGAGCGTGAGCAACGGGGCCGTCCAACGGTGATCGAGGGCAAGAGCACTTCTCAGGGGGATCGTACATCCGCTGATCTTGGACGACGGGCACGGCTTTAGGAGTGAACCTACTGACTTCAGGATCGGCCCCATCAATGAATGTAAGTTGCTGAGAGCGAATAAGTCTGTCGAGGAACAAAACGTGATCGTTGGCACGCTGGGGTGAGTGCCCTGGATGCGGACACAATTCGAACAGCGTCAAAACCTGGAGCTTAATTCAGCACAGGCCAATCGGACTGTTGGGCAAGGTGCTTACCAAAAACGCCTGAGCTAAGGTGGGATCGGTCGACCCATCGTTGAGCGCCGCCTGGAGAACACCATTTGCGGATTCCCCCAGATTCCTTGCCCTCTCTCGGCCGGCCGAGCCCAGTTCCATATGGCTGGACATCATGATAGTGGCTAGAGCTAGTGCACCAATCACGAGCGCTGGCTGCATTTTCATTCGTTCGTTGGGGTCATTGAGGTGTTGGAGAAAAGTCGAAGAATTTATAAAAGGGATCCAATAGCCATGGGTGGAAAAGCTTGACATAAAGTGAGCTACCGCACATTACAATTAAACGCGTAGTGTATCTTACAGAAAAGATAAGTTAGATCTGATGTCCTTAGCCCTAGGGTGGTGTCAAACCGAGGCCTCGTGGAAGGATTTGGGAGTGGGCACGTACGCTTGCGCGCGAGAGGGTGCATAGGAATCAAGAAGATTGTCCCACCATGTCTTTCGGGGGTACTCCAGAGAAGGGGATGGGATGATGGCGCTGGATCTGCGCAGTTGTTGGGTGCCCCGTAACTGAGCTTGGAAATCCATCGTACGGGGCATTGCCGACCGCATCGTATCTTGATCTGGGGAGTGATGTGATGCCGACAGGGGTGAGATTGACTAGGTACACATGTTAGCAACGTTGGAGATAACAAGGGAAGGATCGTCGTACACCGGTAGATGTTGAACCGAAAAAATCGCGAGAAACCTCAGTGTTAATTGAGAGGTTGGAATTTGGTACAAGTGGAACGGGGCTGGCGGAGAGGTGATATGACGGTTCGCCGGACGGCCGAATAATTTCGTCGTTCCCATCCGACCGTTCGTCGTCCGTCTCCGTTCTCCGACGTTTCCGAACGGTCGGAGTTTCTTCCCCTTCGACTGGCCGTTTCTTGCAAGACCGACGACGTGTCCCTGGGCGCTTGTCTGGGCCACGTCGCTTTGGAACTGCATCGTATTCACACTGGCTTGAGCGACGCGCACAGTTGTCACACCCGGGTCTGGTAGAGTCACAGCGGATCTTTCGTGCTCGGCTGTAAAGAGCGGTCGTTAGGCAGAACACGAAACAGACTTGTTCGCCCACGTACCACTGCCTGCACGCTACGACGCCGTTCGCGCTGCTACGTCTCGGGGGTCGCGTCTTGGTACCGTTTCCGGTGGGTTTGGATGCTGACTGCGTCGCCTTAATGGGACTTGAGGGATCGTACGGTGAAATCGGCGATTCTTCGTTTCGGTAACCGCCATTGTTCATCTTGTGGAGGGGAATGTCATCATGTACGAGAGGTTGGAGGCTGTGTGGAACTGGAATGCGGTCGAATTCTTGCTTCGTAGAGTGCTCCGGGATGGCAGCGATAGGCCATCCTGAACCGTGGCCAGGCTGAAGGATTGTCGGTGGCGGCAGTACAAATCCCGCGGCAGCATTGTTGCGATATTCCATGCTGGTGTTATGATACCGGACTTTTTAAAGGTAAATGGTTAAAGGGTGCGGGGAAAGCGAGAAGTACACGTACCGGGCTCGTGAACGAATGTCTGCTCGTAGATCACAGGGGAGTGGAGATCAGAGCCCTCTTCACTTGTCTGGGACCAGTGGGATTCTTCGAGTGGTGAAGGCTGCTGGAACGCGTTCAAGTGTTCTTCGTGATGTCTGGCGACCATATCCAGGACATCCAACAGTGCTTGAGTTAATAAGCAGAATATAAAGAACTGTCACAGCCGCGGAAGTGTCGTCCCACGCTCGGGTGACAACAAGATTCTGGAAACGAATCGGATTGGTTCCCGCTGTTGATACGCTGAGCACAGCATAAACTTCTGAACGAAATACAAATTCATCGAAGAAGCCTCGGATAAGCTCCAGCCTGTAAAATACCATGTCTGCGAACAGACCGTGCTTTATACGGTCGATAGGGCTTGGTAGTGGAATGCTGGACTTCCATTCCGGATTTACCTGCACTTTTCAGAGACGAGGAACGGGTGACGAGACTGCATTCGCTGCTGGAAAAATCAGGGAAATTAGAACTCAATCAGGTACGGTCCTTGATACCAATCGAGAGAGGGGCACGTCGGATCTTTCCAGCAGAAGAAGGTGGGCGGCATTGCCCGACAGTTCGCAGTTCGGCGCCCACCTCGCTCGTCCACTTTTTTCCTTTGTGACGGAGCCGTCGCGTTTTGTCGCTACGCGATCAAGAAAAGATAGGCCCGTCATTCATTTTTTCTATTGCAGTCCGTCACTGATGCCGGCACGCTTTCAGGACATCGTAACGAGCTGACTTCCGTAGGACGTAATCCGCCGAGTTGGTTCGTTAATCTCCACCGGATTGGATCATCTGTTCTAGCAGCAAATCTGATCCATCCCACGGCATACACGGTTGTCGTGTACTAATCATTCCAAGGGTCCTTGTGCGCCTTTTACTGTGTGTACCCCCTTCTCTTTTTGTCCCGGCCAAAGGTTCTTTGTGGGCAACAGTGTCGCGGTCTGGTCGTTATCGCGCCTCGTGTCTTCCAGCTGGGTTGCGTTGGGTGCCCACCATTCATATTGACCCTTCTTGTGCAGATCTCCCCCTTTATCTCAGAGATGTCGTCAAACAACTTCCCAATGCATACTTTTCTATTTCATATGATTCCCTCGTGGATCAGATGCTTTCACCAGCTCATAGGTGTCAGTTTTCGGGCCCCACCGTGGTTCGAGCATGTCCCCATGTTCGCTGCTGGGGGCGTTTGTTCCCAAAACTGTGAGTAAATCGGGGTGCCTCGCAGCGCACCGCAAGCACGTGCAGCTTCCCTAATGCGGGGTTCTCCCGAGTCAAAGGCAGCCCTGCCGGTCGAGGTCCTTCCTGTCATCCCTCCATATGCCTTCACTGTTTGCCGACGCTCTGTGCTGTTGCTGTCTGCTTCCTCGATCCAAAAGTCCCGTAGGATCTACGCGTTAGCCTGCACTATTGGATGCGTACTAATTGGGTCAAGTAGGCTTTTGATGACGAACACTCGAGGTTGATCCCACCGGAATCGGAAGTGCCTAGGTATCTCTGTCCTCCTCCAGATTTTTTGAATTGGGTTGGTAATTCTGAAACCTCCGAGTTACACTCAACCCCACCCTATCGTGATCGACCATCAGAAACTGAAGGAAAGGCTCGGAGCAATAGTCCGCACGAAAGAAGGGCTGGTATCAAATTACTTCGTCATCCTCCTCGCCACAATATTCATACTTTCACAGAAAAATGCTCAACGTGGGGTCGTCTTCCCCGCTCAATCTACACAGGAAAGCACTGCAGGCGAAACTGAATCCCTCCGCGAGCAGTTCCTCGCGTTCTGTGATGGGGCACCGGTCGTTCTACAGCAGCAACAAGTCAATGACGTCGGACGATCATGGTGCCACTGATCTCGAAGGAGGCAATAACGATCATCCGCACTCGATCCCCCAGAAACCTTCTCTGATGTCCTTCCGGAGTGAGGAAGCCTCACCAAGCAGAGACGGCCATGATCGTGGTCAAGACCCACCGACAGTGTTAAACATCCGACTCGCAAGTGGTGGAATCTATGGTTCGGAGCGCAGTCGCAGCAGAGGACGTTCCACCCAGCGGATCGCTAAAGCATATGTCGATATTGCCTCCGACTCTGAAGAGGGAAATTCCAGATCCTCGACCCCGCCTCACACAGTATGCAACCGACCTTTCCGGCTGGGCGATCTCTTTCTGAACACTACTCCAGACATCTGTTTCGCAGTCTCGTTCACCGTCGTTATCGAGGGTGCGACCCGAGGTTATCATAAAGGAGCCCGTCACAATCGCACGGAGTTGGAAAGACGAGTAGCTTATACCAGAAAAAAATTGTCCCCAATATTCACGTATTGTTCAACCCATCGGTTGGGTCCTATCGTGATAATTATGTGCCTACCTTGGTTGATGAGGACCACAACTATGGAGGATTCGTCGATGTGTCAAATCCTGTGACCTCTCTCGGCCTGCTCGGATGTTTTACCTCGGACGATCCGGCCCAGAGCGCGGTCGGCTGTTAGGAAGCCTCTAGGAGAACCAATAGGAATCCCGCATTCTTGATCTCGATCAGTACTGATTCGGTGTCATGGACTCGGCACCCTTATACTTCGTTCCCCGCTGGTCTCAGACCGCTCCCTCGTCTTCGCCCGACTTACGATGGTCAGATGGTTTCGCACGATCGCCTGCGAGGCGCTTCGACTTCCCTGACGCCTCCCGACGCACTCTCCGCCGATTCTCGGGCTCACCGATGGGTGCGACTGAGTCGCCTGGACGCTGCAAGGCTTTGCGGAGAGTGCGGGGATCAACGCGTTGATGCCTCCCCGCTGTCCAACGTAATGATCTGGTGTCACAGACTCCCGTTTCTCGTTCTCTTGTGGCGCTCAACAATTTGATCCTGGGGCGTTTGCTGGGATGTCGTTACACAGGACCGTGCACGTTTACGATATCGCTTGCAGCATCCCACTCGGCACTGGGGCCGATCCGGGATAGCTGTCAGTGATTGCTTATCACGGTAAAAATGCTTCGCGAAGGGAGCCGGGCGCCGGCGGCAGGGTAGGCTCCAAACGCGCTCTCGGTTTCGGTTCCACCAAGGCAACCAATGTCTCTCTTTTGTTGCTAATCATGGCGTGTGGTGGTTTGCATCTTAACCTCGGAGTCAAGGACACCTTTTTATTAGGGTGGCAGGATCAGGATCTGTGAATATCCTCTTATCGGTGTTCCACGAGCCACTTGCAGAATCAAGTATCCGCTTCTGGCTTCCTCCCAGCATGCCATCACGGCGATGATCGGTCAGCGAAACCTCGTGAAGTGTCCGTTCTCCTGCTCAAGCGTGGGTTTCATGTTCAGCGGCTCGAGGGTAGGGTGTCCTAGCCTGCTTCTCGCCGGCCTAACTGGGTGTATAACCCAGCTTGGAGATTACCTGCACAGGACGGGAATTTCCATGCTTCATCTCTCAAGAACGGCTCGCAGTCTGCGGGGACCACCTCGCTATGGCCAAATTACTGTATTGGGCCTTACGGTAAGTATCAGTCACGAATTTCGCGTGCTCCTATCTCAAAGCTCCACCTGCGGGCGGAAGTTTGACCAAGGGAAGGCGGCTGATACACAGTGATGCAGCCACATTAAAAGGGTTTGAAATTCAGACACGGGGCGTAAAGTTACGGGAACGAGAAATTTCGCGGGTACTACTTGTCCCTAGTCTCGGCCATCTCCTGTCTCGTGATTGTTGTTGGCTGAATGGGCTACCCGAACTTGAGCCTGAAGCCAGTCGCCGTGGTTGCGGGGTTGCTTTAACATCTGCTAAATCCTGGTCCCTGAATAACCCTCATCCTTATTGTTCAGCCTGCTGGGGATGGGTCATCGTCGGGGTTGAGGGGGGCCATTCCGGACTTCGTTATATTCGACGAATTCTAGAAGTATATCTGCGCGAACTCGTGACTACGGAAGCCTGGCATCCTCGTGCCCCAGCAACCCTCCCGTTTTGAAATGAGAGGCCTTTGAATGGGTACACCAGCGTTTCACCGTTGACGATGGAAATCCCGTCGACCCAGGCGGGCCCAAACAGGGGATAAGCGGAACCTCGAGGTCCGGATCACCATCACGTTCGGCATTCGATGTTCAGTAGCGGGTAAACATTTGCAGCTCACTTGTTATTCGGTGCGTCCCTGGGTATACCCACTCCTCGAACCAGAGGGATTCGGAAAAGGGGCAGACACTTCTTCCGGGCATAGGGGTCGGTAAATGCTTGCACCCTTCGTGTAGTAGGAATGGGGTGGAACTAGAAGTCTTCCGATTTGTTGAACTCGGTTGTGAATAGATGTAAAGTCTGAAATTCACCGAATCGGAGTGTTTCGTCGTGAACCCGTCAAATCGCCCACACCTCGGAACCCTTTTCCACGTCCTTGAGTAGATCTAGGTCGGCTCTACCAAGAACACCCCTTTACCACAGGGACGACACACGCTACCATCAAAGTCTCGTGATTGGCTGGGATCGTAGATGGCTGTCGACTTGTTCATCCAAGTGGGCCGCATCTCTCAAGCCGACCATTGTTGCACTCGAACTCTACTTCCATGACTGCTGATTTGACGAGTACAACGGATCCAATTGTTTCTTTACCCTCTCTCTCTCTCTACGAAGGGTGTGGGGCCTTGGGAGTGCCGATGAGCCGTCGCAGCCCACTACGCCTTCTCATTCCGAAACAGCGATGATTGCGCATGGTATTCACGCTCGCGGATCTCATTGCAGCTGGAGTGCGCCAGGCTTCCAACTTCCGCCCCTTCTGCCATCTCGCTCTCTCTGTGCGCAGGCTAGGGATATTTTTCTGACCTTGTCTGCAAATTGAGTTCCAAGGGACGATGGGGCGGTCGGCAATTGCCGCCGCACCCATGCAAAGTTGACGTTTGTTTGCCGGCACTGGTTTCTGTTCTCTTACTCTCATCGCACCGCTGTCTGGCTACATCCTCATCCTCTCCGCTTTGGCCAAACGCGTTGTCATGAGTAAGAAAGGCGCTGCTAAAACCCCTCGAGAGCAGCCTCATTATGAATATCGCGATATTGTTCTCGCCAAAGTTCGCGGCTACCCGCCATGGCCATCCATGGTACGCCGCAATTTCACTCGACATCCCTTCCGAACGCTAAAACGCGTGGTTTGTGCATTAGATCGTTGATCCTGAGTCAGTGCCAGACTCAGTCTCGAAGGAGCGACCGTCTGGCAAGAAGTCGACCTGGTACTGTGTCAGATTCTTCCCAACCGGAGACTAGTACGTGCGCACGATCCCTGTCACTTCTTTAGCCTCTAACGCGTTGCTCAACAGTGCCTGGGTTGTTCCGAAAGACATGTCAAAACTGAAGGAGCACGAAATCCAATCATACATCAACGAACCCCACAAGCGTTCCGGCGAACTGCTTGCTGGATACAAAATCGCATTGAACCCTGTGGACTGGGAGAAAGAAAAGGCGATAGAAGCTGCTGAGGCGAAGGAGAAGGCCGAAAATGCTCAGGTTGACGAGCTGGATGACGAAGACGCCCAGGGAGACGAAGACGACTCGGAGAAGAAGACGGCGACCAAGTCAAGGAAAAGAAAGCGCGAATCGGAACCTACCCCCAAGAAGGCTACAACAAAGAAGACAAAGGAGTCCACCGAACCCTCCTCGAAGAAACGTTCGGCCGCAAATGGCAAGGGTAAGCGGAATGGTGTCAAGTCGAAGGCTATGGTTGAATCTGAGGACGATGCACATGAAGAAGAAGCTGGTCCAAGCAAGAAATCATCACCTCCTCCAGCGAAGAAAGCAAAACGAGATGAACGTGAGCAATCTTTTCTTCTGGCCTTGCGTTTCCTTGGTTGACGTGACTTTGTCTATCCAGCGGAGGACCCCGAGGTCCTCAAAGTGAAGGAGTGGAGACACAAGCTGCAGAAGGCATTCCTAAATAATAAAGTGGAACCCAAAGAGGAGGTGCGCCACATTCTTAACTCCCTTTTCTTCTTGTTTATGAAGCCCTTTGATGATAGGATATGCCTGCCTGTGACGAATTATTCAAACTGCTCGAAAACTTCAACGAGATGACGATTGCTCATCTATCCCAGTCCAAGATTGGAAAGGTTATGCGACATATTCAGAACAAGGAGAATATCCCTCGCGACGAGGAGTTCAAGTTCCGGGATAGGGCAAGGGCGCTTGTTGAGAAGTGGCAACAACAGATCCCTGCGTCAAAGGCCAACGGTACCGCGAAGGATGTTGACGCCAAAGGGGAGGACACCATGGATGTTGATGCTCCAGGTGAACCAGCCACTGAAAAGCCAGATGCTCCTGACACTGAGGATGCCGTCGGTGATGTGTCCACGTTTGAAGGCGATCTCACCGTCGATGCCACCACTGCATGAACAGATCAGCAGGCTTTGCTCAGACCTAACCTGATAACACCTCGTACGCCATCCAGGCGCGTGGTAGTTTGCTGGTGAAGGTGAACCGTGCTCCGTTTCACCCACCTCGTTTCGTTGCATCTTGACTGTATCTTGCTCGCTCTTTCTCCCAGCATCATGGGAACAAATTTCCTGTCGCTATATCTTCCCCGCTTGTGCTCGTGTTTCTGTTGTTGTTTTTACTGTTTTCTCCTCTACGAATACATCCGTACATGTCTTTTCACCTATCTAACTTATGATCCGCCGATTCGTGTGAGTGAGGTTGATTGCAACCCAACCCGAACGCAGTCCCGACCCACTCGATCAGTACCATCGCGGTTTCCTCAGTAAAGCCTCGGTTCGCTACATCGATGTGATATGCATGCACTCCGCCATGCTCAACGACGACACATCATCGCATCGGTGCGTGCTCATGGAACATGGCCTGCGACCAGCCGCCTGACTTTCGCTGGTTAGCTCGACAATCTGTTGTACCAATTCCACACCATTTCCTTCTTCTTGTCCCCCACTTTGTTGGCCTACCTCAGCCGATGCATCGGCCAGTTCCAGCTCGCAAGGCCAAGGGACTTTTACCCGAAAAGAACCCTCCGATTCTGGTACCTCATGGTCCTCATCTTCAATTTCCCGAGCATATGGGATCACGCTCTCTTCGGCGCCGCGAAAGGACCGTCACTTATACTTGACTTCGTCGGGCTGCGTAAGGCGCTATCCACTTTTACACGTTCACATCTGACATTGTTGTAGCGTATCGCCCAAGCCGGTTACACGTGTTGTTGCTCGACCTGGTCATCATCATGTTCGGTTTGGTCCTCGTCACAATCTCATACGAGCATTCCCTCCCGGTCGCAAACACATCCCAAGCAACCACGAGCGTTCTCGGACCTCACGAGTCAGGTGAAAACGACGACCCCTTCAAGGCGGAGGCATCACCATATATCATTGACCTCAGACTGGGTCCGATCATCGACAGAATCAGGAACCCGAAACCCCCACAAACAGCGGAACAAGCACGAGAGGAACTACTGCCATTGCCTAACACGATGCCGACGGAGTTGAGACACAGTCTGAGGATGTTGATGAGGGCGAGAGAAGATATTGCTGCTGCGAGAGGTAGTACTAATAGAGAGCAGCGACGTGCGGATCCTTCAGAGCCAAGGAATAGGGTGGTTCCTGGCGCCATTGAATCCGACGACGAGGGTTGAGCAACACAGGCATCGTGGTGTCATTTAGGCAGTATTTAGGTATTATATAATCCACATAATTCGGCGTGAACTTCGCTACCATTTGCGTTTCATCTAAAGCGTTCGTTAACTTAGGCGGTACGCGGTGGAGGAGATGGCCGAAGCGCACGGCGGTCCTTAGGCATTTGCCAAACTCTGCAAACTGTTCTGCACACGCATCTTTCTTCGCGTCGGTATATGTTGCAAGGATACATTTCCCATAAGAAGCCGCTTGCGACCCACACGTCGACGTCGAGTGCAAGGCGAGCCTCTGCAACGGCTTGGTGGCGGTCGTGGTCGCGGATGGTGAGGTCATGGCGGCGGTTGAGAGGAATCAAGCACGAGGCGATCGACACAATCCCGGTTTGGAGACAGACGGCCACCATGCTCGACGTCGTCTTCCTCATCATCTGGATCCTGGTCGTTCTCGGTCTTGTCTTGTATCTATTCTACTGGAACAGGGTCCTCGGCTTCTTGTTGTCGCTCCTCGTCAGGTTACTGTCATGGAATCAAGCCTCCGCGAGCACTTGGGTTGACGTTGGTGCGCACTCGACTTACACAGTGCGTTGTTCGGAGGGTCACCGACAGTTGCATATCACCAGGGTCGATACAGTTTTCCCTTCTTGCCGGAAGAATCCTCTTCAAGGACCTACGATATCACACCAGCAACCAGACAATTCGCTTGGTCAAAGGCCAAATATCCTGGAGGTATTGGATCAGGAAACCTACGGAGGAAGATGACTTGAGGCATGCACGTGTCGGTGCTGAAGAGGTTGATCGTGAGTTTAGCTTATCTTCCGTGTCGGTACACGATTAATTGTGATCAGGAAAGGCAACATGGCCATTAGCTTGTCGTGTCCATTTGTCCGTTCAAGGAGCAGAATGGTTTCTCTATAACCGCACCGCTGCGTACGACAGTATTGTATCTCAAATGCCAGGAGGGTCTCTCCATAGATCTGACACAGCGGAGACTCGACATTCCATGGCGCCTCCAAAAGGTAGACAAGCTCACATGAGAGCGAATTATTCAACACCTGAACTCAATTTATTAGAATCAGACTTTGAGTACCCTCCTAGAACGCAAACCGGGTCTACTTCTTTATTGGCCGGCGCACCGTCAGCCCTCAGGAAGACACTCGAATGGCTTAGATCCCAGCTTCCGAGGATTGAATTCAAGGACTTGCTGCCGATTAGCATGGAGGTCGAGAAAGGCGCTATTATATGCGGCAACGCTTCTACTCCAAACCTACTGGTCGCAGAATACAAGAAGGCTGAAGGTACTTATGGAGTTGTTCCGGTTAATTTCCCGTTTCTTCAGACCGAAAAACCGATAGTTGATTGTTTTTGCCCATAGTCACGATCCAAGTGTGACCTTTACAAACAGCTTCTGAGCGTCAAGTTCCGTGATGCTTCCATTAACTACGTGGTGAATCCCAACTATGCCTCATCTATGACGTCCACGGGTGAGAAGCTTCATAATCGGATTCATAGATCGAAGTAAGTCCGCAACCCTGGTGTCAGCTGTCCTTCCACTTAGAAACCCCAAGGATATCTCGTCGGCATTTAACCTCATACCTGCAATATGGCGTATTCCTGAAGTTATGGCGCCGCCTGTCCCTTGGCACTATCCTCGCTTCGTTCTCTCAGCCTTCACATCCCCGGCCGCCGACTCAGCCCCACATTTCGGGTTTTCGAAGGAGAAAGGCCGATATCAATACCGAAGACGACACGCCCGTCGGCGCCGATTTTTCTGTTCTAGAATACGCAATCGAGAGGAAAATACTGGAGGCCCCCGTTTTGGAACTGTCCTATTACGTGGATGTCGTTGGGGTTGTACCACACCAGGGCTACGAAGCGGCGCCAAACCCGTCGGATCCTTTCGACATTGGGAACGGTGATCTACCTCCTGAGTGGGGTGTCGACTTAGTTATTCGAAATGGTGTTCTGAGATATGGGCCGTGGGCAGATAGGCAACGGTAGGGATACAAATCAGTACCGGAAAGAAGATGTCTCACCGTGATATTAGGGTGGAACTGCAGCGAGTTTTCTTCCCTCCTGTTTATCAGGATTCCAGTCCGACCCCTCGATTGAGACCTGGGGATACCCGAGTGTGGCCGTCCCTGAAGGTCTTCGTCGAATTGAGGGATACGACAACTCTGCAGATACCATTCAGGGAAGCATCAAAGGTGAAGTACGCGTTATTGTACCTTAACGCTGTTTACTCACCCCCACCGGTAGGATTGGCAATGGGACGGACAAGTCGAGTACCGGAGACCGCGGAAGCGCGAAGTTGCCTCGCTTTTCCTCAAAGCAGGGGAGAACTCGACGGTCAACTACATCCTACCCATGGTTGTTGGGTCTGACGGCTATGAACCAGTCCTGGAGGTCACGTTGGATACAGTTACGTTGACCTCGAGCATGGATGACTACCAGCTTCTGTCCGCGGAATCTTGTAGCGTACGTTCTGAGGTGTGCGAGTGTGACTTGAATCTCACCCACATCCCCTCAGGTTCGAAGCACGATGCCTTCCCCTACCAAGTGGAACGATCGAAGGCAATGGGACTTCCAGATCCGTCTTCGTAAACCGGTTATGTACCTCATTCGGGAGCATATCAACATGTTCACGGACCTTGGTGGTGATTGGTCGGCTGGTCCTCCAAGTGATCACTATCGGTTCATCCCGATGGTTTACTCTGTCGACCTCGAGCTGCGGATGTTCGAGTTGAACTTTTACGTCAACGACCACAACATCATCGACAAGCCTTCAATTAGGGAAGAGAATGGTAGGCTCTAGCTCCACGTGTTGTGGAGACGTGCTGACACCCCATATTTATAGGACTACTGACGATACGTGGGATCAGTCTCAAGACTAGCGCGGAGGTCGACTCGACCACCTTCCGCCCTATCTCAAGCGTGGTTCCGTTCTCATTTATGACGCCCGATATCTTGATTTCCCTGACACTCCCTCGTTGGAATACCCATTCTATGAACCTGCGGCCCGAGATCGGAAGGATAGGAGAATTGAGCGTGACCGGCTCTTATCGATACTTCTCCGACGTTCGGCCGGACAATGTAGATAAGTTGCGGCTGGTCGTTGATGTGAGGACATGAGTTTGGATCCCTCTGACGATGTGCTGATCCCATATTAGGCTAAGAACGTGGTTTTGAAGACATTCGGTTGGGTGATCCGGCACTTCATGGTGTTGCGCGAAAATTATTTTGGCTCCTTCACCCAATTCTGTACCCTTTTCGAGTACATCCAAAAGAAGGATAGAGGGCTGCCGATAAGCGATCCTACAGAACTCAAGTATCGGCCTGGGAAGGTGTGATGTTGCCTTTTACCATTGGTTGCATGAGCTTACTACTCAGTTGCAGTCAAACCTCTTTGAGGTGGTCCTCGAAGTCAACGCTGACCATAGCCTATTTGTTCTTCCCGCGAGGCTACCTGGTTTCGATGCGCCGCCCGAGCTTCAGGACCTCAACGCCACATCCCCAGGACTTGGCCCTAGCTTGGTTCTCTCTGTTCCCAATATTCAGGTGCACCTGAGAACCCACGACTATGTTATGGGTGAGTGAGAGAATTGACAGTTTACCTTTGAGTTTTCTGAAACCATTTTAGAGATGTCACTCAACGCTGAACCCATATCCGGATCAATTGTGGATGACTTTCCGGATATATCCCTCAAACCTAACTCTCAGTCAAGATACGGACGTGAAAGTATCTTTATCGATGGCGTTGATATCGTTGCAAACCGTCTCTTCGGACCTCAACCCAAGACCTCAACTTACCTTTGTATCTGGGAGATCCACTTTGGGCGTGTCAAATCCTGCCTTTCTACACCCCAAGCGAATGTGGTCCTTGCAGCATTGAGGTCTTTTGATTCCGGGTTCGATGACGTCCTTGACGCACCGGCCGAAGAGGTTAACCTCCCTTTGGACCCAGATGGTGAGTTTTTCTCCCGCGCTAGCTTACTACGACGCCTCACATCACCGTAGTCACGTTTTTGAAGGTTTCCGTCGATGGTTTGGACCTGGTTTGGAAGGCTGGCGGTGCCGCATTCCAATTTTGTGCTCCCAGGGGTGTCAGGATCGACTTTAACGACTTGGCTGGGAAGACGTATAAAAAGGTCAACAGTATAAGGCTGCGTCAGGGGATCCTCAAACTCCTTTTGGCATCGGGACCAAACCAGTCATCGTGGCTGGAAGCCGCTCACGCGGATGTTGACTGTTGCATCGACCTTTATGGAGCCCCGAAGGGTTGGCAAGAGGCAGCTCAGAGCCAGGCAAAGTTCATTGTCGAGCAGGACGCTCCTACCGGTCGGGCCAAGCAGCTTATAATTCTCCACGGCTGGACGGAGAAGTTTGGACGTGAACCAGCAGGTCTGCCGCCCGACTTTCCGCGGGTTATGTCCGAGGCGTTAATTTTGTTCTATCATAGCCGGGTACAGCGCCAAAGAGTTCCAATATACCGAACTCCAGCTCCCTGTGGTTTGTGACCCCGATCCTGCGCACGTGGGACGCGGTTCTTGGACACGTGGGGAAGAACATTCGGAATCTGAGAACGACGAGCACATCTCTTCGGCAGTTAGGGATGCACGTTTAGCGTGAGTGCATACTATTTGACCATGTGGGGGCGCGACCTCAATTGCGTTGTCTTTTAAATAGGAAATCGCGCCCAGTCACTCCATTGACCTCACCGTTAGAGGAGTATTTCTCAGAGAGTAGCATGGCTAGCGGTGACGAGTCCGACGACGAGGACTTGACGGAGCCCGATGACTGCGAGAGTGACACTGAAGGTAAAGAAGGCCTTCGTTTGTTGTTCATCGATTGACTCTCTGTGGCCAGGGGACGTGAATCAACAGGTGATTCTCCTTATCTCCAGGTACCGCAGGTGCGCCAGGCTTTACTGGGGGAATACCAACAAGGTCCCATCTTCTTGGGACGATACAGCATACCAGATGTTCAAGGTTTGTTGCCCAAGCTGTATGCCATTGGTGCAGTATCTCAGTTATACTGTTGAGCAGGATCGAACGCCACTAGTTGAACCCTCCACGGCCGTTCACCGCAATGTGCCCAGTAACGATGATGGTGGATTTGCGGCCAATCACAACCGGAACGCTGACGGGGGGAAGACTATCATACGATTTCGTGTCGTGCACGGGATTCAAGTTTCCCTCAACCCCCTTGTGGTACTCGTGGTTAAATTACTGCTGCAAGACATGGTCGTGAACGTGAGTCAGATGTCCCCCTTCCAGCGAATGTTGTCTCAATCATTTTAGCATACAAGTCCCGAGCTCTATCTCGACGCTGTGATTCAAGGATATGTTTCTTCCTTCTCAGATAAAGATGCTCCAGAAGAGCCTTCGGTGACCATTTTAGACATCCACTTGCCTTCGGTACAAGTGAACTACCTACACATCATACCGGCTGCCAAGCTGGAAGGCCGTTCTCAAGCATACATGAACATGATGTTGCTGTCACTGAGCGGTCTCCAGTTTTCCGGAAGTATATCGCCAGTTCCTAGCTATTCCGCCGCCGTTGATGGGGCATCGCTATCGGTCCTCAGCGCGCCGCGGCCCACAAGCACACAGTCTCGTGCGCTACTCAGCAGGGTCTCTGGACTAGATCTTAGGACGTGTCGTGTATCCACTTTCTCCGGAGCATTGGCGTGCCACATTTCCTCTTTGATTCCCACCTTCTCTCAACACTCCCCCTTCCATGTCGCCACCGTCTCCGCTTCCCTGGCCAGTTGCATCAAGAGGATTCACGCCCAGCACCTCCGGTGGCGTTTGCAATCTTCTTCCGTCACGAGGCAAACCATCGGACACATCCTCCAGGCCCACCAGGGACGTGACATCCTGGATCCCCTATCTGCCCACCGTCCAGCATACTTGGTACACAGGGGAAAACCGTATCGATTACGCCTAGATTCTTCTTATAGGTTCCTGTTCCACTTGCGCTATCTATTGGGACAACTCGACACCACTCACCGAAAGGAAATCGACACATTTACACCGAACGACACGATCCCATGGGACGACCTCCTTCTTCTCCTGTCTGGTGCCTCTGTCGGTGGGCCGTTGGCAGATCCCGACAACAGTGATTCGCGGGACATGGGAGTACTGCACATTTTGTTCCCAGATCTCCCCCCGCCCGTAGAGGTTGGAAGTGGCGATGATTCTCCGATCGGATCCTTCACTTTCTCCCTTGATCACTTCGGCATTGATGTCTGGGACTCAGGGAATCGGAGTCGCAATGAAGTGATTGTGAAGTCTTTGGTCATTTCTTGCAGCAAACGATCATCCACCCTCGTACAACCGTCCCTCTCTAAGAGCCCAACCATGAAGGATCGCCAGCAGCACAATGCACTTCGCCATGTAGTCGCAAGTATAGCGATCGATGACTGCACGGTCACGATCTTCCCTCATGCGCTGGACTTTGTACACCAAGTCCTCTCCGCAGCGCGCATCCACCACCCGTCCTCCGCGGCACCTCCGGGAAGCCCTTCGATGTCCATCGAATCCTCCCCTCGTCAGGAGCGGACGGCAACTTCTATCGATGTCGCGTTCAATCTCCACAGGTCCAGCCTTCGAGCAGCCACGGAGAAGCTGATCATAGAGATCCAGGCTAATGGCTTAGCCCTAGCTTCATCTGTGCTGCTCGAACCTTCCACCTCTGACACTGCCTCCGCTGGATCCGCGACTTCGATGAACCACTCTTTACTCTTTTCCAATATCGTGCTCAGGGCGTGTGCTGCTGGCGTATCCGAAGCACAAGACCGACATGTGTTGGCATCGCTGAGCTTCGAGGATGGGAAGTCCAACGCTGTCTTCCGCCAGGAACAGCATTCCACTCTAGCTAGTCGAGTCGTGGCGTCGCTCGGAACGCTGGAACTGAGCGTCCCTCGAAGCGCAATGCGTCTCTACAAGTTTGCTGAGGAGTGGAGGGCTGACTACCTACCCGGGTTGGAGAGGGCTATGCGAGCGGTGGTGTCGGAGGCCCGTCGAAAGCCCGAGAGCCCAGCGCCGAAGAAGCCATCCAAACCGGTTGCTATCCATGTCAATGCACTCTTCCCCTCAATTCGGGTATCATTACAGGTCATGCACGGCACGTGGCTTGCATGGGAGATGGCCGATACAACAGCGTTCTTCAGGTCCTCCGCCGCAGCACGGCTCAAGAAATCGTATTCCTTCGGTATTCAAACTCGCCAGCAAGTCTTTAGTATCTCATCTCAACCCCACTGGCTACACGGGCTTCGAAAGCGGACAAGGGTCAAGTTTGCCATTCCCATGATTTCTGTCCAAGGGAAATATGACGGAACGGAAGTCCAACCCATGGTGCTCGTGGAGTTCTTCGAATTGACCTTCCGACCGTCGCACTGGGACACAGTCCTGACCGTTCAGCAGAAGTTTGGACAAGATTTCAGCGACCTGATCTCATTAGTGAACGAAAAGCGCACGGTCACTTCCCCCAAGACAGGATCCGTCCCCCTATCTCCGCGCCCGCGACCTCCTTCTCGTATCAAGCTGGGCGGTGTCGTCAAGATGAAGGGCTTCCGGATTGGCCTCGAGGGTCCTTCTTCCGTTCTATTCCTTGAGTGTCAGAACATTGGGGGTGGAATGCAAGAGAACTACGGCCGTTCGTGGAAGCTTTCCGTCCTGGATCTGGCGCTTTCCCTCGCTCCAAGAACCCACAGCGAGTCTGGAATGCATTCTTTCGACCGAATTAACAGGACCGCATTCGTTAGCATCGACTTCCACGTTGGCGCGACTCAGTCGCCATCATCTTCCACCCATACCTTGGATATCACTGTTACGAAAGTACACGCTGTGCTGCAACCTAGTTCAATCGGACAGCTCGGGGACTTCATCGACCACATCCAGGCAGAACTCAAGTTGCGCGCGGAGCAGCGAGCGAAGGAGTTGGCTGCGTTCAAGGAGAAGACCCGGGAATTCATCCGAACCTTTGAGCCGAGCAAGCCTGTACCGGACGCAATCCAATCCTGGATCTCAGACTTCCTGATAAACTTCACTTTCAAGAATATCGGGATTGCTTTCCCACTCGACTTCGACCCCAGCCTTAGGGTGGAAAGGACCGAATCGGGCAAGGATCGGGCGACGGGCGCATTCCTCCTTTCCGTCAAGTCACTGTCCTTCAGCCTACAGCGCGGCGAGAGCGGTCAGGCAGTGGTGAAAGGGACTGCCCTCCAGTTCGTTTCAAGGTTAGCGTAATAGAGTGACCTCATCCATCATCCGGTTTTCCTGATCGGCTACCAGATTCCGACAGACCATCCCCTCAGATTTCATTGAAGAGAGTCACCAAACGCGGAACAAACTCCTGTATCCTGAGGTGACCGCCCAAGTCAAGACAGACCGCTCTCCTGACTCCAGAACATTACGAGTCAACGCAGACGTCAGCGGGTTTATTCTCGACATCGATTCGTCTATTCCGCTTTACGTCTTTTCTCTGATCGACGTGTACCAGAGGGGAAAGGAGCGTTTCGATAGGATGGCGGAAAGTATCGAAAGCATGCCACTCTCGTTCTCAAGTTTTGATGCTACCCCACGCATTCCAATTGCGACCTTGGAACCCCACTACGATGCCCTTCCCACATCCAACATCGGAGGCTCTCTTATCTTTCATAGTGGAAAGGTGCGATTGTACTGTGACGCAACGCCGACGTACTCTCGCATCCGGTCCATCTCGGTGTCCGGGTACGAGATTGGCGAGGACTACTCTGTGATGGAAGCCAGTGCAGATGTATTCAACCTTCCTGAGGTATCTCTAGGCGCAGAGTACCGCGCAAGGTCTGCTGCAGGCAAAATCAGGGACCTGGGGGGTGTTTCAACCTTGATGTTCAAGACCACCATCCACTCGAGCTCGAACGTGTTCAAACCCACTATCCTCCCATTCCTCCGAGAACTCGTGGATCACGTTGAGAATCGGCTGAACCACTCAGCTCCAACGCACGTCAAGCGACCTTCGGGATCGGTTCCCCGTCCCTCCCCTTCCCCTCTCATCCCGCACGTAGCCGTCGGGGATCCTGGCTCTGTAACAAGCATGCAGATCAGCTTCAGCCTTCGGATAGACCAGTCAAAACTCGAACTGACTTGCCAACCGGATGCCAATGTTATCGCCGGGGTTCACTGGGAAAGTGGTGGATTTGTTGTCAATGTTTCACCTGGATTCAAACAAGTCGCGTTCACCGGCAGCATTGGCGGGCTGTCTGTTGGACTCAAGCATGGCTTCCTGAGTGAGGATTGTGTTCATTTGAACGCCAATAACCTCAGCTTCAACGTCGCTCTCACTGAATCCGAGTACGGGGGCATGCAGAAGTCATCGTCGGCGGTGATTGACACGGAGTTTACCGGAGGCGTGCGTTTCTCGCGGTTACAAGATATTCTCTGCTTCAAAGCCGTCTGGCTTGACCGTATCCCAGTGTTCACCAGCCGTAACGAAAGCCCCACACCATCGATCGACGAAAGCGCACCGGTTGTAACCTTCAATTCGGATCATCAACACCTGGACGCCGCTGTGTTAGTACGGCTTCGACACGTGAAACTTGACGTGGACTTTGGGCAGTCGATATCCTCCACAAACGTGGAATTCAAGGAAGCAGTGCTCCGGACAAAGATCACGAGGAAGATATACGAATTCTCCCTTGAAGTCGTAAAATCTTCGATCGTGGCGACAGGCAACATCTCCGGTCACGGGAATGTTCCGGACTTCTTGTTCAGGACGAAACGGAAGCGGGAAACCGTGACACGGGTTGTGGACGTTATCGAGATGCTCAATTTGACCATGACCAGTGGACCCCTCGATTTGATCATTGAATCTGACCATCAGCGGATTTTGCAATATCAGTGAGTGCAGGGAAATCGCGCGGTCGAACTCCCATTGACCCATCCCTTCTTCAGCGCAGAGCCGATCCAAGTAATGATCTTCGACGACTGGACAATGATGTCTCCGATCTACCCAGAAATCGAGCGGAGGTTGCGGTTGTCCTTCACCGTCTTCGGAAAGGAAGTCGTTTTGGTCACCACGGTGGAGACCATCCCACAACTGGTATCGTATGCGAATAAGTTCTCCGCGAACCTGGAAGCGCAGAGGGAAGGTGCTCTCCGAGAGTCCAAAGCCTTTAGGATATCTGCTTCACCAAAGCCGGACAACCCGCTGTCTGACGTTGCCAACGCGATGTTCCAGTCTGCTCGGTCCAAATTCAAAGAGGCAGAGGATGTCCTGACGTATGTCATTCGTCAACAGATGAGCCTCCGCTTGGACGCCCTCCGACTTATCGTTTTCCCTCGCACCATGCACGATCACGAGATGGTACACTTCCTGGGCTCTACCATTCACGCAAAGTTGGACCGAGTGGTTGAATCGGAAAACTCCCCACCGAAACGCGATCTCCAGCTTTCATTCGCCTCTTTAACGATCTCGAAGCTGAACCAGACTCGTTATTCTTCGAACACTCCCAAGGACAACGAAACAGCGAGTGCCTACATCCTAGACGCGATCCGCCGTTCTCAAGAAGCGATCATATTTGGATTGCCGTCGATGAAGATTAAAATGGTGACGGATGAGGAGAAAGGTCAGGGTTTGAAGAAGATCTACTACAGCTTTGCGAGCGAGTTCACACGAAGGGAAGGGATGGCGGACGCGGAGGATATTTTCATCACGCTCAACGTCGCGCTCTACTCTTGGTTGACAATCTTACGGAAGAACTTCACGAAGGAGATGAACCAGGTTCAGGCTGTGGCTGAACGCCCTGTGGGTGCTCCTAACTTGATGAGGAAGGTCGTGAAAACTGTCGATGGTATCCCTGATGACCTTGGAACCCCTGCCATCGCCGTCTCATCCGAAACCATTCCTTTCCCTCCAGCCCCTACTCCAATCGAGGGTCTCCCTTCCGCCCCACTTTCTACTTCGGCAAATCGTAGCTTCACGCCGTCCCAGTTCACCGCTCCGACACCTCCACTGCCTCAAGCAGGAGTATCCAGCAGCACTTTCAACGGCATCGAGTACATTCCCCAACACACTTTGATCGAGAAGTTGACGATGAGGCAGCTCGGAGAAGCCACTCCAGACGTCATGCATCCGTTTTTCATGAAAAAGGCTGGCTTCAATCTCGAGGAGTCTTTGCCCCAGTACGTCCACGAGTACGCTACGTTACCGACGGAGGAGATCATGAAGGCGTTGTTGAGGTTGTACAGCAAACAGCTGAAGACGAAACATCTCAACTAGTCTCGGTAATTTAATCCTGTCCCCTGTTTGAGTTTCGGTTCCTCGTTTTGCATATCGTATTGTTTTCAGTTTGCTCGTATTACATCATATTACATTGCACAGGGACACTAATACGCGCTCGTGCCTACACTCATCACATCTCCCAGTATACCCACGAATCATTCATTTCTTCTTGGATTTCTTAGCTTCCATGATCAAAAACTTCTTCGCCTCCTCCTTCAATGCGCCCGGTAGAATGAAGCCCGGCAAACTGCGGAGGATCGTGATCACAATCCTGTGTCCGACGTAAGGAACCACTTCCTCCCTCCCACTCCCAAAGGTCTTCACAACGTATACCGCGTAGTCGTCGGAAGACGGGCGGGAGAAATCTACGGGCTCGGTGAGGGTATTTGATTGTACGGATGCAGTATGGATGTAGGTGAATTCGACTTTGGATTCACCGGCGATGAACTTTTCATCGGCGCTCAGGCTGGACGGAAGTCGACGGACAAAGGCTTTCGAGGCGGTGTAAAGAGGGAGACGTGGGATGGGGAGTTCCGCGGCGACCGAGCCGTGGAAGGCGACGAGGACTGGATTGGACAGGGAAGTCTTGCGGAGGGAGGGGAGGAAAGCACGGGTGAGAAGAGTCGGGAAGAGAGCGTTCCACCTGACGACGGAAAGGTGGTCATCTTCAGACCATTCCTCAAACCTGATGGTTCCACATATCTCAATACCGGTATCAAAACGATTATGAGGGGTTACGCATTACCTTTTGTCCTCGAGGAAACTCCCGCCAACGTTGTTGATGAACAACGTGATGTTCAAACCGCCAAATCGCTTTGCGATAGCAGTGTAGTCAACGGTAGGGCTGGTTGCGTCTGCGATAAACGACTCGACGATTCCGTTCACCCTGAGGGCCTTGATCTCGTCCACGGTCGCCTTGAGTTTCTTCTCGTTCCGACCGTGGACGATGACGTTGAAACCCTTGCGGTAGAGGTTCTTGGCAAGGGCCTTTCCTATCCCATCCGTGGCACCGGTGATAACCGCATAAGAGTGTGGACCTCGTTGATACTTTTTGTAGCCGTCTGACGGCCTAAGGAAGTAAAACCAGACGAAATCCGCGAATTTGAAGAGATAGTAGAGGAAGATAGCTGCGCCGAGCAGAGCGAAGAAACCCATGAGTAGTTGACGGTGGTGGTTGTTAACAGTGTGCTCGTAATCGTGGGATGGAACTTCATATCTATAATTGCGGGGTAAGTACTTATGTTATAGAGAAGCGCCGACTGCGGTCGGCACAAACCTTTGCTTGGACAAGGCTGAATAATTGTCTATAAATAGTTTCCTCTACGGCAAATCCGTGCACACTTGGAACTTATCTCCTGAGAGTGGGTCGTTGAGTGGATGAGTGGGTTACACCTGGGTAACGGGAGAGGGAAGTAGACGCTTTTACAGTAATGCTCTCGTGGACATGATAAGCTTGGAGTAAACGTGTGGGGCGAGAAACATGGAAACAAGTCTCGTGATTGGTTGTTAGTACATGTTGGACAGGAGCCCATGCTTGTAATGCGGCAAGATTCAAAACGATGAAAATTAACCGACACAGCGGCGTAGTACGAAAACAAAGCGTAAGAACTTGAAGCGCTTAGAAAAAGTTCAGACAACTGGGATACATTCGTCAGAAATTTCCGATGGAATATTAAAAACGAAGAAGACGCACGTAACACAGCGTTGATACAGCCGTCGTTTTCCGGGTTGTTTGTGACTTGCGCGTACTTTCCAAACACGACCTTTCCACCAGCGGTAACCATACCCAGTTCTGAGACGTTGACCTCGATAATGGTTCCTTTTGTCAGTACTCCTAGTTGGGTATACATGGGAGACTGTGGGTTCTTCTTCACTCCGAGGATCTGCAGCTGGAAGGTTGCTTTTAGATCAGCTGGGTAAACAAAGCGATAAGTTCCACGACAAGAGGGAATCAGGGTGAACAGGAACGAACGATGAGTGACGTTCGCTTTCTTGTACCGTAGAGCCATAGGTCGGATAAATCTTTCCATCTTGACCGGCTTTCTTGTGAATCCCTCCCCAACGAATGTTGCCTTTGTCACCATCCGTTTCCAAGCCTTCTTTTTGCTCTTTCCTGTACGCATGACCTTGAACATCTCCTCTTCAGCGATGCCGCGAACCTTGGGCAAAGGTACTGCATATTTTGCAGCTTTGTCTTTCCGCTTCTGCTTGATCGCAGAGGAAAGGGCTTTGGCATCCTTTTGGCCCTCTCGGTCCAAAAGATAAGTAGGAAGAGCACCGTCGGGGGTGGCGGAGGAATCTGCTTGCTTGACGTTCCGTTCGTCGTGTGCTTTGAGAGTCTTTTTAAGTTGAACTTTCTCTGCGTGTCGTTTGGCATGCAAAATTTTGGCTTTGAGACCGAAGGCCTTCTGGGCGACAGCAGATGCCTTGTGGGCCGTTCGAGCCTCTCGTTTCCGCCTGCAACCCGATTAGTTTCCAGTGGAATGAAAATTGGATGGACCTACTTTCGCTCGAAGTAGTCGAGCCTGCGACCGTGTCGCTTTATGTGTTCCTCGATGTACTCATTCTGAGGCTATAGAGCGAGAGAAAAGTGAGGAGAGTCCAGCAGGACGAGGATGAAAACTGGACGAACCATGATTAAAGGTTGTCGATCAAGCACATGGGATCGAACACGACATCACCCACACTTACACCCACGACACTACAGACAACAACGAAGGACCGACATGTGGCAAGACAACTACGCCAGCTCTTCATCCCAGCAACCCTACTACCAGCAGCCGCAACCATCCCAGGCCGTTCCTCTCCAGTTTTATCAGCCACAACCAGGGCAGGACGGATTCTATGGAAGCTCCCGACCGAGTCTCGATGGGAACGTCATACCACAGGGTTCAATTTCTAGCCAACCGATCCAATCATACGGTGGAAATATTCAGCCAGTCGGAGGGTGGCTCTCTGCCTTTGGAACGGGTGGTTTCGAAGGAGAGCCACCTCTGTTGGAAGGTGTGTACGTTGCGCCTGTTTTGCGTTGCCGCTCACTTCACCCTGCCTCTTAGAGCTCGGGATCAACTTTTCGCACATCAGGAGCAAGTCCTTGGCCGTTCTCAATCCCTTTGAAAGGATAGATGCCCGGATAATGGATGACGCTGACCTCGCCGGTCCTCTGATCTTCTTCCTCTGTTTTGCAACCTTCCTGCTCTTCGTGCGTGCCCTTAACCTTCCCGGTTGCATTTTATCAAACCTATCCCGTCCAGTCCGGAAAACCCCAGTTCAATTACATCTATGGTGTTGCCCTCTTGGGTTCAGGGTCAATTTACGCCCTCTTGAACTTGATGGCTGAACAGGGGATAGACGCATTCCGAGTGATGTCGGTCCTTGGATACTGTCTTCTACCTATCGTTGGCGTAGGTGCACTTTCTGTTGTCGTGACTCTTGAGTACGTGTGCCACTTCCTCACAGTATGACCGTGCTGACTAAAGAACCCAGCGGGTTGCTTGGTTATTTGTTCTCATCCCTGTCCGTCCTCTGGTCTACCTATTCTGCTTCCGGGATTTTCGTAACGGTACTGCGCATGTCTGACCAGCGTTTGTTGGTAGCGTACCCTGTTGCGCTCTTCTACGGATGTTTTGCGCTCTTCAGTGTCTTCAGCGTCCATATCACCGGAAAGTAGACGGTATTGGGCAGCCGACTCTACACAGTATCTACAAAGTACAGCTCAGTAGCATATGGACGTCTCCTGTAATTTGCCACCAAACAGCCCGGGCCGGTGTTCCCGGTTTTGCCCTTTCTCGTCGATCGCGTCGGCATCGGACTTACAGCTTGATCCACCTCTCCACGATTAACCCGACCGCGGGAGCTATCCCTCTGTGTCCACAACGACATGGCACCTCCTGCGAAACGGAATAAGGCTGATAAACCAGACAAGGCTGAGCGGCGGTTCAGCTCTGCCGCAGAGATCTCCCAGAGTCTGAGAAGCCAGGATGAGCAAGGTTTGCTTGGAGGTGCAGTACGACACGGCCTTTCCAATTCGCGAATTCCATGCTCACCCTGGACAATGTTAGCCCTAACGGGCCTCCGGAATCAGCTTACCGTGAGATACAATGAGCCTGCGCTCCCGCCAGGTGATGAACGGATTCGACTCGCAAGGGAGTGGATGGAAACATCTCCGGGGGTAAAGGAGCTCTTCGACCTGTGGATAACTATCAACCAAGTTCGTATCGTATACTTTCAGTTCTGTGGGAACCTAATTTACCCCCCCT
>Ga0307515_10004739_pt1 | contig 27867 bp, 29 predicted proteins | sample 17_EM_MG_FD_194513 | JGI IMG/M metagenome (GOLD analysis project Ga0307515, IMG submission 194513) | Populus trichocarpa ectomycorrhiza microbial communities from riparian zone in the Pacific Northwest, United States - 17_EM | ecosystem: Host-associated > Plants > Roots > Unclassified | place... | reverse complement strand
GGTCCACGCCGCCCACGGGTGGGTGCCCGGCACCACATCTACCCCGTCCCCGGTGGAGGTGATCGACGAGCAGACCAACTCCGTCCCCACCGTCCGCGACGTCGGATCCCGGTAGTCCAGCTTCAGTTCGTCGGCCCAGTGCGCGTGCACGTCACCGGTCAGTACGACCGGGTTGCGTACCCCCGCGTCCACCCAGCCTCGGGTGATCCGGTCGCGGGAGGCCGCATAGCCGTCCCACGAGTCCATGCTTACCACCGTCGCCGGGCCCGAGTTGTTGTCCCGTTGGCCGAAGAAGACCTGCTGGCCCAGGATGTCCCAGCGGGCCGTCGAGCGGTGGAAGCCGTCGAGCAGCCAGGCTTCCTGCTCCGCGCCGGTGATCGAGCGGGTCGGGTCGGTCGCGGCCGGGCAGTCCTTGTAGCCGTCGCCGCAGGCCTGGTCGTTGCGGAACTGCCGGGTGTCGAGCATGTGGAAGGTGGCCAGCCGGCCCCAGCGCAGCCGCCGGTACAGCTGCATGTCGATGCCGCGGGGGATCGAGGTGCGGCGCAGCGGCATGTTCTCGTAGTACGCCTGGAATGCGGCCGCGCGGCGGGCCAGGAAGTTCGGGTCCGGCTGTTCCGGGACCTCGTCCGCCCAGTTGTTTTCGATCTCGTGATCGTCGAAGACGACGGCCCAGGGCGCGACCGCATGGGCGGCCTGCAGGTCCGGGTCGCTCTTGTACTGGGCGTGCCGCTGCCGGTAGTTCGCCAGTGTCACCGTCTCCGGGCCCGCGTGGTCGCGCGGATTGCCGCCGGGAATGTTGTACGTGTCGGGCGCGTATTCGTACTGGTAGTCGCCCAGGTGCAGGATCAGGTCCGGCTCGTCCTCGGCCAGCCGCCGGTACGCGGTGAAGTAGCCGTGCTCGTACTGCGAGCAGGACACGAACGACATCGCCAGCGTGCCGCCGCCTGCCCACGGCGGCGGCGCGGTACGTGTTCGCCCGACCGGGGACACGTACCGCTCGGCCTTGAACCGGTAGAAGTATTCGCGGGCCGCCAGCAGGCCGTGCAGTTCGACGTGCACAGTGTGCGCGGCGGCGGCGCGGGCCAGGGTGGCGCCGCGTCGCACGATTCTGCGGAAGCCGGGATCGGCGGCGATTTCCCACAGCACCGGCACGTCGCGCGCCGGCATGCCGCCGTGGCCGTCTTCGGCCAGCGGCGTCACCGCCAGCCGCGTCCAGAGCACGAAACCGTCGTGTTCCGGGTCGCCGGATGCCACGCCGAGGGTGAACGGGTCGTTACGCAGCGGTCCGCGGTAGGGCGCGGCCGAGGCGGCCAGCGGCCAGGTGGTTGCCGCGCCGGCGGCGCCGACCGCGGCGCCGCTGAGCAGGAGGGTACGTCGCGAGAGTGCCATGCCAGGCTCCCAGCATTCCGAGGGTACGGACGCTGAACAGCCTTATGAACGTGGATGTCTCGGCCGCGTGGCCTGCATTAATATACGCGGAAGTCGGCACGAACTCAGACAATGACGCGCTGCGCTCCGGTGTAGACGTTCATGGACGGCCCCCGGAGAAAGCCGACGAGTGTCATCCCCGCCTCGTCCGCCAACTCGGCCGCCAGCGTGCTCGGCGCGGAGACGGCCGCGAGCAGCGGGATGCCCGCCATCCACGCCTTCTGGGTCAGCTCGAAGCTGGCCCGCCCGGAGACCAGCAGCACGTGCCCGGTCAGCGGCAGCCGCCCCTCGCGCAGCGCCCAGCCGATGACCTTGTCGACGGCGTTGTGCCGGCCGACGTCCTCGCGCAGCACCAGCAACTCGCCGGCGGCGGTGAAGAGCCCCGCCGCGTGCAGCCCGCCGGTGCGGTCGAAGGTGCGCTGCGCCGCGCGGAGCCGGTCGGGCAACTCCGCGAGGACGCGCGCCGGCAGCGCCAAGGCGTCCGCGGCCACGTCGTACTGCGACCGGGTGCGGACCGCGTCGATGCTGGCCTTGCCGCACACCCCGCACGAACTGGTCGTGTAGAAGTTTCGGCTCGGGTCGGTGACCGGCGGCGGCACGTCGGCGCCGAGCACCACGTCGACCACGTTGTACGTGTTCGGCGTGTCCGTGCCGGCGCAGAGTTGGGCGGTGACCACGTCGCCCGCGGCCCGGATGATGCCCTCGGTGAGCAGGAAACCCATGGCCAGGTCGATGTCCTGGCCCGGCGTTCGCATGGTTACCGCCAGCGGCGCCTGCCGGAGCCGGATCTCCAGCGGCTCCTCGGCGGCCAGGTCGTCGGGTCGCCGCCGCGGCTCGGCGGCGCCGTCCAGGTTGATTTTCCACACGGGTCGCCGGTTCATCGTGCGCGCCATCCATCGAGCCTAAGGGGTGTTGCCGTCCGCACAGTCACGCTCACGTCCCCAACGGGATACGGTACGTACGTGGGGGGATTCGCGGCGGTGGTGTTGGCCGGCGGTGCGGCGCGTCGAATGGGTGGTGCGGACAAGCCCACCATTCCGGTTGCCGGACAGTCGATGCTGACGCGTGTCCTGGCCGCGGTGCACGACGCCGACCCGCAGGTCGTGGTCGGCCGGGTGCCGCCGGACCTGCCCGTCCCGGTCGCCTCGACCAGCGAGAATCCGCCCGGCGGCGGCCCGGTGGCCGCCGCCGCGGCCGGTCTCAGGCTGGTGCCGGCGGACGTCAGCTTCACCGCGCTGCTCGCGGCCGACCTGCCGCTGCTGACCGGCGAGGCCATCGACGTGCTGCGGCTCACCGTCGAGTCGGCGCCCATGCAGGGCGCGGTCTACCGGGACGCCGAGGGCCGCCGCCAGTCGCTCTGCGGGGTTTGGCGTACGGCCGCCCTGCGCGCGGCGCTCGACAAAGTCGCCGAGGAGCGCGGCAGCCTGCACGGCGCGTCGATGCAGACGCTCATGGGGCACCTGCGCTTCATCGAGGTGTCGTGGCGCCGACCGGGCCCGCCGCCCTGGTTCGACTGCGACACCGACGACGACCTGCGCACCGCGGAGGAGTGGGCCCGGTGAACGTCCTCGACGAGTGGATCAGCGCGGCCTGCGCCGAGTTGGGGCTCACCCCGGCGGCGGCGGCGGAGTCGAAGGCGGTGCTGGACGTGGCCCGCGACGTCGCGCACAACGTGGTGCGGCCCGGCGCGCCCGTCACGGCGTACCTGATGGGGATTGCCGTGGGCCGCGGCGCGGACCCGGCCGAGGTGGCCGCCCGGCTGAGCGCTTTGGCCGTGGCATGGCCCGCCGGCAGTCGGGAATGAGACGGGGCCGATGGGCCGGCCGTCCGCTCGATAGGGTGGCGGGGCGGAGGTAACGATCATGACGGCGGAGAACACTGCTGACCAGCCTGAGGGCGTCCTGCTAGACGAGCCGACCACGGCCGACCTGCGGGCGAAGGTAACGGAGGCCTGGCGGGAGTTCGCGGGGGCGCTTGCCGCGCTGTTGCCAACGTTGTCCGACGGCGCGTACGTCGACATCACGCTCGACCCGACGGCGTCGGGTACCGGCACGGCGGTCTACTCGGTGAGCATGCGGGTGCTGCCCGACGGGGTCATCGAGGCCCTCGCCGTGGGCAACGCCGCCCTGCCGCAGGGCTTCCGGATGGATCGGGCGTCGGTCGCCGACCTGATCGCGCTCGGCTGGTCGCCGCCCGGCGTGCTGCCCGACTCGGGCGACTCGTTCGGCCTGCGCACCACCGCCGGCGCCGCGAAGCAACTGGCCGCCATCGTGTCCCGCACCATGCGCGACGTGTACGGCGCCCCGCACCCGGCGTTCCTGGTCTACCTGGTGCACGACGTGGAGGACGAGCCGATCGTGACCGTGCCGCTCGGCACGGCCCGGCATGAGCCGAGCATCGATGCGGAGCTCAGCCTCGACGACCTGGACGAGGACGGCGTGCTCTCCGCGGCCCTGGCGAACGCCGCCGACGAGGTCATCCCGCTGGACGAGCGGGTGCGTACGGTCGTTGCCACGATGTCCAAGACGACGGTCGACCAATTGCAGGTCGACACCGACGGCGACATCGGCATCCGGGCCGGCTCGGCGATGGTCTTCGTGCGGGTCCGCGACAACCCGCCGCTGGTCGACGTGTTCTCGCCGATCCTGACCGAGGTCGAGCCGACCGAGCAGCTCTACGTGCGGTTGTCCGAGCTGACGAACAGGATGCCGATCGGCCGGCTCTACTGCGCGCAGGACACCGTCTGGGCGTCCATTCCGGTCTTCGGCCGCAACTTCCAGGCCACCCATCTGATGCTCGCCGTGCAGGTCATGACCGGCCTCGCCGACGAACTCGACGACCGGCTGCACGGCGAGTTCGGCGGCAAGCGCTTCTTCGGCGAGGGTGACAAGCCGGCCCCGGCCAAGGACGCCAAGGACGGCGACGACCACCGCACGGGCATGTACCTCTAGTTACCGAACGGCAGCCAGCCGACCCGGTCCATCGTGGCGAGGTTCGAGGCCTGCAGGCCGGTGTCGGACAGCGTCCAGAGCACGTCGCCGACGACCAGCGAGCGCTGGATCATCGGCTGGTCGCCGGTTGCGGAGGGCTGCGCGACGCGGTCGGTGAGGGCGAGGTCGTCGGTCACCCGCAGCGCCAGCGCGACGCTCTGCGAGCGCTCCGCGGACCAGGTCGTCACCGGTACGACCAGCAGGCTCGTGGCCGGCCACCAGAGCAGCGCGTGCGGGTCGTACTCGGCGTCGGAGTAGCCCTCGGCGAGGTGGTACTGGGCGAGCCGCTTCGGCTTCGCCGGGTCCGCGACGTCGAAGAGTGACACCTGCAGGCCCTGCGTACGCCCGTTGCTGTCGGCCTCCTGGCCGATGCCGATCAGGCGGTTCTCGCCGACCGGCTGCAGGTGCGCCGAGTAGCCGGTGATCTTCAGCTCGCCGGTGACCTTCGGCGCGGCCGGGTTGCTCAGGTCGAGGCTGTAGAGCGGATCCGTCTGCTTGAACGTGACGACGTAGCCGCGCGCGCCGACGAAGCGCACGGAATAGATCCGTTCGCCCTTGCCGAGCCCGTCGACCATCCCGGTCTGCACCAGCTTGCCGCCCTGCTCCGTCAGCACCCGTACGGCCGACCGGTCCGTCTTCTGGTCGGTTGTGGCGACGCGCAGGTGTCCGTCCCATTCGGACATCGCGTACTGGTTGATCAGGTAGCCAGGCACGGTGCCGGCGGCGGCGTACGTCGGCGGTTGGGTGCCCTGGATGGTGAATTTGTAGAGGTCCGTCTCCTGGCGCGTCGGCGGCAGCGCGGCGCGGTCCCACATCCAGTCGAACCGCCAGCGCTGGTCGCTGGCGATGTAGAGGCTGTCCGCGGTGGCGTAGACGGTGTCGCCGTCGGCGACGACCGTGACCGGATCGCCGCTGCCGAGCGTGGGCTTGGTCAGGTCGAAGGTCAGCACGCTGACGAGGGAGGTGCCGGAGTAGTCGGTGGGCCGGCTGACCCGGCCGCAGTCGACCCGGCCGCTCGAGGTCTGTGTGCCGTTGGTGACCTCCCAGCCGGGCAGCCACGCGGTGGCGGACGCGTTGTCGATGGCTTTCCGGTTCGCCGCGATCCGCTTCTTCTCGTTCGACACCACGGGTAGCTCGGGGAAGCTGATCCGGGGCGTGGTCCGCAGCACGATCCGCGCGGTGCTGCCGGTCATCCGGGCGTCGACCAGCGTGCCCTCGCCCCGGTAGCGGCTGACCACCTTCGGCGCGCCGCTCAGGTCGACGAGCAGCAGTTGCGAGCCGTACGGCATCAGCATCCGCTTGTCCACGATCTGGTGGGAGTAGCCCGTCGGCACCAGCACCAGCGCCATGTCGCCGGTGAGCAGCAACTCGAGTTGGCCCATCTCCGGGAGGTCCAGATCGACCTTGCCGGTCTGCGCCCGGGTGGCGGCGTCCACGACGCGCAGCACGCCCTGGCTGATGGTGACGATCCGGCGCCCGTCGGTCTTGATGATGTCGGGCTCGTCCGCCCCCTGCTCGTGCACGTTGGTGCCGGAGTAGCTCTGGGCGGCGGTGTCCGTCCCGGGCGCGGCCTGGGCGACGTCGGCCCTCCGGGCGCCGTCGGCCGCGATCATCGCCTCGGGCATCCCGCTGCCGGGGAAGCCGTACGGCCCGACGCTGGCCTTCGCCGCCCGGCGCAGATCGGTGATCAACTGCTCGCACGAGTCGAACGCGACCAGCCGCATGTTTGCTATCGAGGGCGGCGGCAGCGGAGGTGGCACCGGGTCCGGCGCGGGCCGCGAGGTGCAGCCGGCGAGCGGGATCGTGACGGCGAGGACGGTGCAGAGCAGCAAACGGCGCGACATGGAGGTGGGACGCTGGGTAATCGCCCGCGGTTCCGGATTAGTTTGGGGCGGGCACCGGGGTGGGGATCTCGACCAGCCGGGACAGCACCACCATGCTGCGGGTGGAGGTCACGAACGGCTCGGCGCGCAGCCGCTCGAGCGCCTGTTCGAGGTGCCCGATGTCGGCGGCGCGCAGGTGCACGAGCGCGTCCGCCTGTCCCGACACCGTGTACGCCCCGATGACCTCGGGGTGCCGCCGGGTGGCGACGGTGATCTGCGCCGGGGTGGTGCGGCCGGTACAGAAGAGCTCCACGAACGCCTCGGTGGTCCAGCCCACGGCGGCGGGGTCGATGATCGTGGTGAATCCCTTGATGATCCCGGTGGACCTGAGCCGATCGACCCGCCGCTTCACCGCCGGGGCGGAGAGGGAGACCTTTGCCCCGATCTCCGCGTACGAGGCGCGGGCGTCCGCGATAAGCAACGCAATGATTCGCTGGTCAAGGGCGTCCATCTGCAACGATTCGCCTCCGACGAGCAAGACTTCGAGCTGTTTCGGTCGTGCCAGCGTACCTACCCTTTACCTCATGAGCCACACGGAGCGCTTGCCGCGAAACAGGACATACCTCATGTGTCCGCCCGAGCACTTCACGGTCGACTACGCGATCAACCCGTGGATGGACACCACCGTCCCGGTCGATCCGGCCCTCGCGCTCAACCAGTGGCATCTACTCAGGGACACCCTGACGAACCTGGGCCACGCGGTGCACGTGCTGGAGGCGCGTCCCGGCCTGCCCGACATGGTGTACGCCGCGAACGGCGCCTTCTCCGTCGACGGCACGGTCTACGGCGCCCGGTTCAAGCACCCGCAGCGCTCCGCCGAGGCGGCCGCGCATCAGCTGTTCTACGCCGGCGGCCCGTGGACGTACGCCGACCCGGTGCACGTCAACGAGGGTGAGGGCGACTTCGCGTACCTGCCCGGCGCGTACGGCGGCCTCATCCTGGCCGGCCACGGCTTCCGGACCGAGCCGGCGGCGCACGCCGAGGCCCAGGAGGTTCTCGGCCGCCCGGTGATCTCGCTCAAGCTGGTCGACCCGGCGTTCTACCACCTGGACACCGCGCTCGCGGCCCTCGACGACCGGCACGTCACGTACTATCCGGAGGCGTTCTCGACGGCGTCGCAGCGCGTGCTGCGGCAACTCTTCCCGGACGCGGTGATCGCCGACCGCGCGGACGCGGAGGCCTTCGGCCTGAACCTGGTCAGTGACGGTCATCACGTCGTGCTGAACACCGAGGCGACCGCGATGGCCGCGAAGGTGCGCGCGGCCGGCTACACCCCGGTGCAGGTGGAGCTCAGCGAGCTCAAGCGCGGCGGCGGCTCGGTGAAATGCGCGGTGGCCGAGCTACGCCCCTGACGAGTAGCTGGCCGGCATGCGGGAAGATGGATCGCATGACCGACGACACCCGCACCCCAGACCAGCAGGAAGACGGCTCCGTCATGGTGGTCGGCCCCGATGGCCGTCCCCTGGGCACGGTGGAATCCGACGGCACCCTGAAGCCCGAGGAGCCCGGCAACCTGATCGAACAGCCGGCGAAGGTCATGCGGATCGGCAGCATGATCAAGCAGCTGCTGGAGGAGGTCCGGGCGGCGCCGCTCGACGAGGCCAGCCGGGGCCGGCTGAAGGAGATCCACGAGCGTTCCATCAAGGAGCTCGAGGACGGCCTGGCGCCGGAGCTGCAGGAGGAGCTGGAGCGGCTGTCGCTGCCGTTCGAGGGGGACACCCCGCCGAGCGAGGCCGAGCTGCGGATCGCGCAGGCCCAGCTGGTGGGCTGGCTGGAGGGGCTGTTCCACGGCATCCAGGCGGCGCTGGTCGCGCAGCAGATGGCGGCCCGGCTGCAGCTGGAGCAGATGCGTGGCGGCGGCGCCGGCCGGCCGGCCCTGCCGATGGGCCCGAACGGCGTAATCCCCGGCATGCCGGGCCAGGGCGCCGGCGACGGCACCGGCCGGACAGGCCAATACCTCTAGAGGTCGAAGAGCTTTTCCAGATAGACAGCCACGCCGTCCTCGTCGTTCGTGAGCGCCACCTCGTCGGCGATCGCGCGGACGGCGGGATGGGCGTTGCCCATCGCCACGGAACGGCCTGCCCAGGCGAGCAGGGGCAGGTCATTCGGCATGTCACCGAAGGCGACGACATCCTCGGCGGTGAAGCCCTCCCGCTCGCAGAGCCAGGCCAACCCGGCGGCCTTGGTCACGCCGGCCGCGGAGATCTCCACCAGCGCGGAGGAGGACGAGTGCGTCGCCTCGGCGAGCCCGCCCAGGGTGCTGCTGACCAGCTCGGCGAACTCGTCCGGCCCGTAGCTGGTCGAGCGGGCCAGCAGCTTCACCGCCGGCACGGAGATCAGCTCCTCGGGCGAGGCCAGGACGCGTACCTCCTGGTGATCGCCGGCCCAGCGCAGCGGCCACTTCTCCTCGTACCAGAAGCTCCGGCCGTCCTCGACCTCGACCGCGAGCGCGATGTCCGGTACGGCCGCGCGCAGCTGCTTGGTCACGTCGAGCAGCAGCTCCACCGAGAGCGGCGTGGTCCGCAGGACCTCGTCGGTGTCGGGGTCATAGACCACGGCGCCGTTGGCGCAGACCGCCGGCAGCGGCTCAAGCATCTGGTCGTAAAGCTGGCGCAGCCAGCGCACCGGCCGGCCCGTCACGAGCACCGTGGGGATCCCGCGGGAATACAACTGGTCGAGCACCCCGATGGTGCGCGGGCTGAGCGTGCCGTCGGAGTGGATCAGCGTGCCGTCGATGTCGGAAGCGACGAGGCGAAAGGGTGGCATCACCTCGACAGTAGCCGGTCCAGATAGACGGCAACGCCGTCCTCGTCGTTGGTCAGGGTGACCTCGTCGGCGGCCGCGAGCACCGTCGGGTGTGCGTTGCCCACCGCCACCCGGCTCCAGCCCGCCCAGGCGAACATCGGCAGGTCATTGGGCATGTCGCCGAAGACCAGCACGTCCGCCGGATCGACGCCGACGGCCTGCGCGACGACCGCCAGGCCGGTGCCCTTGTCGACGCCCGGCGGGCAGATCTCGATGTAGTTCAGGCCGGCCTGGGTGACCGATGCCACGTGCGACGGCACGATCCGCTGCGCCGCGGCGAGCAGGTCGTCCACGTGGTGCTCGAACGAGCGCGCGAACGCCTTGATCACATCGCCGGTCAGGCACGCGGCGCGCGGCCGCCGCTCCAGCACGACCGGGTAGCGCCAGGTCGGATCGAAGTCGCCCCACAGCGGCGCGTCGTCGTGTTCGAGCGCCTCGACCATGACCGAGAGCGGACCCACCTCGGCCTCGAGATCCGCCAGCGCGCCGGCGAGATCCGCGCCGGGGAGCCGGGTGCTCCGCAGCAACTGGGACTCGCCCTGGTCGAGCACCCAGCCGCCCTGGGCCAGCACGAGGAAATCGGCGGCGCGGATGTCGTTGCGGGTCAACTCGGTCAGCCGGGGGCCGCGGCCGGTGGCGCCGACGATCCGGATGCCGGCGCCGCGGACCCGATCGAGCACCTCATGGGTGTACGGGGACACGCTGTCGTCACTGCGCACGAGGGTGCCGTCAAGGTCGGTCGCGATCAGCTTCGGCAGACCGGGCTTAACCATCAGAACCTCCGGGGGAAGCGACTACCCCCGCGGAGGGCGGAAGGAAAACGTTACACCGGCCCCGCTACCTGCGGCTATGACGTCAGGTAACGGGCCGGTGGAATAACTGTTACCGGACTGGTTCGAGCACATCCCGCCCGCCGAGGTACGGCTGCAGCGCCTTCGGCACCCGCACCGAGCCGTCCGGCTGCTGGTGGTTCTCCAGGATCGGAATCAGCCACCGGGTCGTGGCCAGGGTGCCGTTCAGCGTCGCCGCCGTCTGGGCCTTGCCGTCCTCGTCCCGGTAGCGGATGTTGAGCCGGCGGGCCTGGAACGTGGTGCAGTTCGAGGTCGAGGTGACCTCGCGGTAGCGGCCCTGCGACGGCACCCAGGCCTCGCAGTCGAACTTGCGGGTCGCGCTGGAACCGAGATCGCCGGCCGCCACATCGATCACCCGGTACGGGATCTCGACCTTGGCCAGCATCTCCTCCTCCATCGCGAGCAGCCGCTGATGCTCGTCGGCGGCCTCCTCGGGACGGCAGAACGAGAACATCTCCACCTTGTCGAACTGGTGCACGCGCAGGATGCCGCGGACGTCCCGGCCGTGCGAGCCGGCCTCCCGCCGGAAGCACGACGACCAACCGGCGAAGCGCTCGGGGCCGCGCGACAGGTCGAGGATCTCGTTCGAGTGGTACGCCGCCAGCGCCACCTCGGACGTGCCGACCAGATAGAGATCGTCGGCCTCCAGCCGGTAGATCTCGCTCGCGTGCGCGCCGAGGAAGCCGGTGCCCTCCATCGCCTCGGGCTTGACCAGCGCCGGGGTGATCGACGGGATGAAGCCGTGCTCGACCGCCTGCGCGATGGCCAACTGCAGCATGCCGAGTTGCAGCAGCGCGCCGACCCCGGTCAGGAAGTAGAACCGCGAGCCCGACACCTTGGCGCCGCGCTCGGTGTCGATCGCGGCCAGCGCCTCGCCGATCTCCAGGTGGTCCTTCGGATTCTCGATCTCCGGGCGGTCGCCGACCTCGCGCAGCACGACGAAGTCGTCCTCGCCGCCCGGCGGCACGCCGTCCTGGACCACATTCGGCACCGCGAGGTGGGCCGCCCGCAGCGCCTCGTCGGCCGCGGTCGCCGCGGCCTGGGTCTCCTTGACCTCGGCGGCCAGTTCCTTGGTGCGGGCCAGCAGCGCCGCCCGCTCGTCGCCCTTCGCCTTCGCCACCGCGCTGCCCAGGGACCGCTGCTCCGCCCGTACGGACTCGAACCGCTGCGTGGCGGCCCGGCGCTCCTCGTCGGCGCGCAGCAGGTCGTCCACCTTCGAGGTGGACTCCCCGCGCACTCGCTGGCTGGCGCGGAACAGGTCGGGGTCTTGGCGAAGCAGACGCAGGTCAATCACGACGACGAGCCTACCGGCGCCGATGCCGCGCTTTCACTCCGATATCCCCCCACCGGGCTTGTCGCGGTTGTCGATCGAGGCCGTGAACGGCTTGGCCGGGCTCACGGTGAGGTCGAACGGCGCGTCGGGCGGACCCTCGTCCTCGGCGGCCGGCGGCCGCTGCCACGACCAGACGGGCGCGGGCTCCGCCTCCGCCTGCCCCGTCGGCCCCCGGCCGGCCAGATACATCGCCAGCATCACCAGCGCGACCCCGACCACCGCGCACCAGACGCCCCGGCCGGCGGAGAGGCTGAGCTGGCCCTCCTCAAGCCCGGACGCGCCGAACTCGCCGATGATCAGGCTCGTCTCGCCGAGGTACGACGCCAGCGCCGCGAGCATCCCGAGCAGGACGCCGCCGACACTGAGCGCGACCAGCCGGCCGTACCGGCGGCCCGCCGGCGGACCGAACAGCGTGATGGCCGCCCCCGCCACCAGCAGGAACAGCCCCATCAAGTAGCCGCTGCCCCAGCTGCCCAGCTCGGCGACCCGGGTGACCAGCGTCCGGGTGCCCACCTCGCCGTCGCCCCAGAACGCCGCGTCGTCGACCGTGGTGACCTGCCACTCGGAGACGAACGAGCCGAACAGCGCGACCCCGCCCAGCACCGCGGCGAGCGGCACGAGCCGCCGGTCGCCCGCGAGCCCGGCTGCGAAGCCGCGCACGCGAAGCCGGCGGCTCGGCGCCCGCACAGCGTCCTCGGCCGGGCCGAACTCGATCACGGCCTCTGATGTCTCCGGCATGAGGTCCATCATCGCCCGTGCCCCGTCCACCGACCAGCGCTGCAGCACATGGACTAGCGTCTGGTGTATGCCTATTCGCATTGCTTCCGCCCGCTGGTCGGGCAACCTCACCGAGGGCTCCGGCACAATCAAGACCGGTAAGGGTGGGTACGAGGGGAACTATTCCTTCAAGTCCCGCTTCGAGGAGGGCGAGGGGACGAACCCGGAGGAGCTGATCGGCGCCGCGCACGCCGGCTGCTTCTCGATGGCGTTCTCCAAGGGCCTCGCCGACGCCGGCTTCACCCCGACCTCCGTCGAGACCACCGCCAAGGTCCACCTGGACAAGGGCGACGCCGGCTTCGGCGTCACCCGCATCGACCTCGAAACCGTGGGCGACGTCCCCGGCATCGACGAGGGCACCTTCCTGAAGATCGCCGAAGGTGCCAAGGAGAACTGCCCGATCTCCCGCCTGCTGTCGCCCGGCGCCGAGATCACCCTGAGCGCCAAGCTCGCCTGACGCCCGGCTGTGCTCCACCCGCGCCGGTGCGCGGGTGGAGCACAATTGTCGGCGTGCCCGTCGACATGAGCCGTGAACGCTTCGAGGAACTGGTCGGCGAGGCCCTCGACGAGGTGCCGCCCGAACTCCTCAAGGTAATGAACAACGTGGTCATCCTCGTGGAAGATCTGCCGCCCGGCGGTGGCCTGGGCCTGCTCGGCCTCTACGAGGGCACCGCGCTGACCGACCGCGGCTGGGACTACGCCGGCGTACTGCCGGACCGGATCACCATCTACCGGCTGCCCACGCTCCACGTGTGCGACACGGAGACGGACGTCATCGACGAGGTGGCGATCACCGTCGTCCACGAGATAGCCCATCACTTCGGCATCGATGACCAGCGGCTACACGAGCTGGGATGGGGCTGATCGGCCGACGAACGCCGTTGCCGCAGGCGCCTACCCTGAGAATCCACGCTTACAGGAGGACCTTCATGCGCAGCGAACTGTTCTCGGCGGAGAACCTGGAAAAGGAGTCGACCCAGCCCGGGCTGCGACTGCAGAATTCCAAACTGCTCAAGGCCGAGTTGAACGGCGAATTCATGGCCCGCGTCGGCTCCATGGTCGCGTACCAGGGGCAGGTCCAGTTCGAGGCGCTCGGCTCGGGCGGCATCGGCAAGTTCCTGAAGCAGAAGCTGACGGGCGAGGGCGTACCGCTGATGAAGGTCAGCGGCCGCGGCGATGTCTTCCTGGCCGAGAACGCCGCCGACATCCACATCATCGACATCGAACACGGCGACGCCCTCTCCATCAACGGCGCCAACGTGCTGGCCTTCGACTCAACCCTGAACTACGACATCAAAATGGTCCAGGGCGTCGGCATGATGTCGAACGCGGGCCTGTTCAACTGCGTCTTCTCGGGCTACGGCCGGATCGCGGTAACAACAAAGGGCACGCCGGTCGTGCTAAGCGTCGACCAGCCAACCTACGTCGACCCACAGGCGGCGATCTGCTGGTCGGCCAACCTGCAAACCGGCTACCACCGCGCGGAGCAGATGGGCCTGGGCACGCTACTGGGCCGCAGCACGGGCGAGCGCTTCACGATGAGCTTCGCCGGCCAGGGGTTCGTGGTCGTGCAGCCGTCCGAGGAGCCACCGGGCGGCCTCGCCGGCGCTGCCCAAGGCCAGCAACAACAAGGCGGCATCCTCGGCAACCTGCTAGGCAACTAAAACCGCAGATCAAGAGCATTTTGTCGTAGCTCGGTGGGTGGCGCAGACCGCCGCTCCCGCCGAGGCCGGGCGGGGGCCCACCTGCGGTGGCCCTCGCCCTTCATGCTGCGGAAGTGGCCCCACGCCTCGCTCCGCCTCGGCCCGACGCGAGAGGAGAGCTAGGTGGGGTTGCCGGTGCGGAGGCGGGCTAGCCAGGCTGCGCTGTCTGCGAAGTCTGCGTTTGTTAGGCCCGGTTGCGATGGCGCCGGCTCCTCGGCCGCCGCCCTTGACCAGCGGTGGCGGGGGTAGGAGCCGAGGAAGCGGACCTCCGCGCAGATTCGGCGCAGGCCCTGCAGCGCCTCGCCCAGCCGGGGCTCCGCGACGTGTCCGGTGCAGTCCAGGAAGAACACGTACACGCCGAGTTGCTCGCCGGTGGGGCGGGACTCGATGCGGGACAGGTTGATGCCGCGTACCGCCAACTCCGTGAGCACCGACAGCAGTGCGCCCACGCGGTCGTGGTCGATCATTACCGCCAGCGAGGTTACGTCGTCGCCCGTCGGGGGGCCCGGCGCCGCCGGGCGGGAGAGCAGGGCGAAGCGGGTTACCGCGTCCGCGTGGTCTGCGATCTTGTCGGCGAGCACGGTCAGGTCGTTGCGGGGTACGCCGATCGGGGCGCAGATCGCCGCGTCGTGCTCGCCGGCCGCCGCGCTGATCGCCGCCGCCGCGTTGGACAGCACGTCGACGACGATGGCGTCGGGCAGGTGCGCGAGCAGCCAGTTGCGGCACTGCGCGGATGCCTGCGGGTGCGCGGCCACCGACCGGATCTCGGCCAGCGCCACCGGGGCCGGCGCGGCCAGCACGAACTCGACCGGCAGCACGACCTCACGGGTGATCACCAGCGGCCCGCCGGTGCCGAGCTCGTCGAGGGTGACCGGCACCGCGCCGCCGACCGAATTCTCCAGCGGGACGAGCGCCGCGTCGGCGTCGCCGGCGCGCACGGCCTCCAGGGCCTCGGGCACGCTGCGGGCGGGCGTGCGGATCCCGTGCTCGGCGGCGGGGATGGTGCGCAGCGCCTGCTCGGTGAAGGTGCCCTCCGGACCGAGGTAAACGAAACGGGTGGGCGGGGTTCCGGGCATGCCCCCAGCTTAGAGCGACCGACGGCCTGGACTCCCGATGCGGGTTAGGCCCCGCACGCCCGTACCCGGATTCCCGGCGGCGCCTCGTTCTGGATCTTGACGCTGCACACGTCGGCGCCGGCCTCGATCACCTTGAGTGTCGCCGGCGCGCCGTGGCTGACGACGAGCAGCGGTTCGTATTCGTCCTCGGCGTCCGTCGCGGCGATTTCCAGGATCGAGAATTGCCAGGTGCCGGCGCAGAACGGCCCGTCGATGATCTTCAGGTCGGCGCCCTCCGGGATGCCGGGCCGGTTTTTCACGACGGTGATGACCTGCTGCGCGGTGGGCCCACTAGTGCACCTGGGGGCCGGCGACGGTCCCGGCGGCGTGGTGGTCGTGGTCGCGGTCGGCGGCGTGGTGGTCGCGGTGGGATAGGTCGGCAGGCCCGCGGTGGGATATGTGGGCACCGGGGCGGTGGGCAGGGCCGTCGCGATCCCTACCGGCGGATACCCGGAGGCGGACACCGAAACGGTCCCCGGCGCCTCGGGTGGGGCGGTGAGCGACGGCTGCGGTGGCTCCCCGCAGGCGGCGAGCAGCGTCAACGCGGTCAGCACGCCGGCCACCGGCAGAAGCCGGGTGGCGGCGCAGCGGCGGGCATGGTGCGGCACGCGCCCATGGTATGGCGTGCAAGGCATCGAGGATCGTCTCGATGCGCGCCGAAATCAGGCCGCTACGCGGTGGCCCGCTGCCGTCAGCGTGTGCACGGCCTCGCTCAGGCGTACGGCCGGGACCAGCAGGTAGTCCGTGTCGTAGGTGGAGAACGCGACGATGTTGACCCGTGCCTCGGCGAGTGGCCCGGCCAGCGACGCCAGCACCCCGGTGAGCGCGAGATCCAGCGGCCCGACGACCCGCAGGCAGCGCCAGGCGGCCTCGATCGTGGCGTTGGCCGGCACCCGGTCGGCCGGGCAGATGATCGACAGCTCGTCGGGCGCCCAGGTCACCGAGATGACGCTCTTGTCGTCCGGACCGCTGCTCAGGGAGGCGGGCAGGGCCGAACCGGCCGGCAGCCGGCACACCGCGTACTCCTCTGGTAGCAGATCTAGATCGAGCATGAGGGGAACACTACGGTCCGGACCCCCACGATCCCAATGGGTAGCGGGTGCGGTGATCGCCACACGAACGGGTGACTAGTACCGGATTGCGGAGAGGAAGGTCAAAGAGGCCGCCACTCGGCCGCCCTCCAGTAACGGCGTCGCGATCGCGTCGACGGTGAGGTGACTTTCCTCGCCGGCCGGCTGGACCCGCATGAGGCCGCGCGCCAGGCGCTCGCTGGTGAGCGCTAGCAGCGGCGGGATCTTTTCGATTTCCTGCTCGGTGAGGTCACCTCCGCCCGCCGTGAAGTCGATTAGCCGCAGTGCGCCCTCGCCGCCGAGCAGCGGCTGTCCGACCGCTTCGGCGCCCTTGCCGAGGCCCAGCAACTCGCTCGCCGAGGGCGACACGGCAACGATCCTGAAGGCCATGTCGATGACCAGGCATGGCTCGACCGCCTGCCAGACCGTCGCCGCCCAGCGGTCGACGCTAGAGACGAACTCGGACTCGGCCGGCGTCCGTGCCTGCGGCACAAACCCTCCCGAGAGTGAGAGCTCGACGTGCGCCACCCGCACCTCCCTCATCATCCGTGCCGTCGATCTGACCTGACTCCGGCCAACCTGACTGGCTGACTTGACTCCGGCCGGATTGGCTCGGGTCCGAAGCTTAGCCTCGACTCCCAAGTGTCCGGCCGGCGTCGCCTACGTCAACCTCGACGGCAAGCGGTGCTCCGGAAGGAACGTTACCGGCGGGTCGCCCGCTTGTCAGCGGCCGTTTGGCCGCTCGCGTACCACCGGTAGTCGCCGGCGGGACGATAGGGCGCGTTTGCCCAGGTAGCGTGGCGTTGGGCCACGGCTGAGAGTTTGCTCGCGGTTGCGGGTGAAATCCGCGCACCGCCGGCAATCAGCAATCGGTCAAGCTCCTTGTGGGTGGCCACGAGGCAGTCCTTCGGCAGACCGTGCACGCTGATCACCCCGGAGCCGACGAACGCCAGCACGGGAGTGACGGGCACGCTCAGGCCGACGGCGGAGCTCATGGCCCGGCCGGCACGCTTGGCGTCCCGACGGGCCTCGGCGACGTACGCCGGGCGCTTTCCGTTGATCTGGACCACATCCCCGGCGATGAGCACGCGGGCGCGGCCGTGGTCGGCAACCGTGACGGCGTAGACGCCGCCCGGGCCGATCGCGAGGAATCCGGCGCGGTCGTCGCTGGGATCGTGCTCGTGGCCCTGCGAGTCGGTGCGCGGCCAGTCGACGATGTGCCACGCGGGTCCGAGCCGGTCGAGGCGGGTCAGCGCGCGGGCGCCTGCTGCCTCAAGTCGGCGGGCGTCGCGCTCGGCGCGACGACGGCGGGCCCACTCAACGGGATTGGGTCGGGGCTCAAGCGTCGCGGGCGGTGCGGCGCGTGGAGGCTCGACGGCTGGTGGATAGGTACGAGACGGTAGGGGCAGGGCGGGACGTGCGGAGAAGACAGTCACTGCGACCTCCGGCAAAAGGTCCATCGGGCTCTCTTCCCACTACCGTAAGTGTTGGACCCGGTACTCAAGCAACCCATCGGACGGGAAAGAAAGCGGAATGAGTGGGGATGAATGCCGCATTCACGCACAAGTTCTTTTTCCGTATGGTGCATCACGCGACCTAGGGCTCCCCTGGAATCCGAAACGTCCCCGCCAAGTTAGCCTTGCCTACCTTCCGGGCACAGCCCTGTCCCAAAAGTTTGCGCAACGTCACATCACGGATGCGGGGTGTGCGACTCGCCGAGCGGTCGCGCCGGATCGATCGGACCCCTAGGCTCGACCCGTGGCCCACTACGTCGACAGCGAAGTGAGCCGGCTTGCCACGGTCATGCTGCACCGGCCGGGCGCCGAGCTTGCCAGGCTTACCCCGCGCAACAACGACTCCCTGCTGTTCGACGGCATCCCCTGGGTGAGTCGCGCCCAGGAGGAACACGACCGCTTCGCCGAGGCCCTGCGCGAGCGCGGGGTCGAGGTCCTCTACCTCGGCGAGCTGCTGGAGGAGACGCTGGAGGTGCCGGCGGCGCGGTCCACGCTGACCGAGAGCGTGCTCGACGGCCCCAGGCTCGGCGACACCCTGCGCGAGCGGGTCGCGGCCCACCTCGCCGACCTGGGCCCGCGCGAGCTGGCCCGGGTGCTGATGGCGGGCCTGGCGCACGAGGAGGTCAAGCCCGGCGCGGGCCGCCCGGGCGGCCTGGTCTACCAGCTCATGGATCGCCACGACTTCGTCATCGATCCGCTGCCCAACCTGCTGTTCACCCGCGACTCCTCGGTCTGGATCCGCGGCCAGGTGGCCGTCACCAGCCTCGCCATGCCGGCCCGCAACCGCGAGACCACCCTGACCCAGGCGATCTACGCGCATCACCCGCGCTTCGCGGGCACCACGCTGCTGTACGAGCCGGGCCTCGAGCACGTCGAGGGCGGCGACGTGCTGCTGCTCGCCCCGAACGTGCTGGCGATCGGCGTCGGCGAGCGCACCACCCCGGCCGGCGCCGAGCGGCTGGCCCGCCGGGTCTTCGCGGCCGGGCTGGCGCACACGATCCTGGCGGTGCCGATCGCGCAGGAGCGCGCGACGATGCACCTCGACACGGTCTGCACGATGGTCGACGTCGACGCGGTGGTGATGTATCCCAACATCGCGGACACGCTGCGGGCGTACCCGGTGACGGCCGGATACGACGGCGATCCGGTGGTCGGCCCGTCCCGGCCGTTCCTGGACGCGGCCGCGGAGGCGATGGGCATCGACCGGCTGCGGATCATCGACACCGGCCTGGACCCGGTCACGGCGGAACGCGAGCAGTGGGACGACGGCAACAACACGCTGGCGATCGCGCCCCGGCTCTGCGTGGCCTACGAGCGCAACGTCGAGACGAACGCGCAGTTGGAGCGGGCGGGCATCGAGGTGATCGCGATCAGCGGCTCGGAGTTGGGCTCGGGCCGCGGCGGCCCCCGATGCATGAGTTGCCCGATCGAGCGAGTGCCGCTCTAGATGAGCGGGTGCCCGGAAACCTGCGAGACGATCAACTCCGGCACCGGCGCGTCGCCCAGCACTTTGTCTGCTTTGTCCGGGAAGTCGAAGACGGCGAGCATCAACTGCACCGGGTAGTTCGGTGACTGGCCGATCCGCTTCACCACCGCGCCGTCCACGGTGAACACCAGCGAGCCGGGGGTCCAGTCGACCGCGTACGTGTGGAACTCCGCGACGTCGATCTCCAGGGGCTGCGCCGACCACTCCTCGGTCAGCCCCGGGTCGCGGAACTTGTGCAGCCCGATGCCCACGTCGGCGGACCCGGGCCGGACCGCGTCGCCGAAGACCTCCATTACGCAGATCTCGCCCGAGTGCTGCGGCTTGTCCTCGATGCCCGACAGCCAGAAGGCGATCATCGACCGCGGGCTGAGCACCCCGCGGGCGCGCACCTCGACGTGCTCGTAGAGCGGCGTGTAGCCCCAGAATCCGGGCTCCTCCGAGGCGACCAGGAGGCCGTCCTTGAACGGCTGGCCGCCGACCGGGCTGCCCGGCGGACCCGAGAAGCTCGCGCTCTGCAGGCCCGACACCCGCAGCGGCCCGTCGTGCAAGCCCGCACACCACAGACCCTGCTCCGGCGGGATACTCAGGCGCAACTCGCCATCGGCGACCGCATACGTAGCGGCCGTCGACGCGCGCGAACTCCAGTGCGGAAGGTAATACGGCAACCACAAATCAAGATCGAGCGCATCGCCGGCAAACTGCTCCTCCATGGAGCCAAACTAGCTACCTGAGCGTTAGCTGTCGTCCTACCAGGCCTTGTTTGGCGCGGCGGGCTGCGGCGTCGAGCGGTGCGGTCTCGGCGAGGATGTCCGTGTACCGCTTCGCGAAGTCGGCCAGCGGCGCCTCCCAGTCGGCGCCCTCCGGCTCGCCCGGCACGTCCCACACCGGCACCAGCAGGCCGTGCGCGCGGAACATGCCGGCGAACTTGGTCCGCTCGCCCAGCAGCAGGTCACCGCTCGCGGACAGGCGGGCCAGCGCGTCCAGCGCCGTGTCCTCATCCTGCGGCAGCACCCAGCGCACGTGCGACTTGTCCGGCTGCACCCGGCACCAGTACGCGGCCGGCACACCGAGCCGCGCGGTCGGGTAGATCGACGCGTTGGCCCGCTCCAGCGACGCCTTCACGTTCGCGTCCTCGGCCTGCTCGGCGTCGAGCCAGTATTCGAAGCCGTCGTGCATCGCGATGTCCAACGGGCCGTCGACCAGGATGTCCTGCAGCCGGAGGCCCTCGCCGGGCAGCGCGGGCACGGCCACGGTGTCGCCGGGCTCGGTCTTGAGGGCGCACAGGATCGCCACGGCGATGTCGCGGGACACGTCGCCGGACTGCACGTGCCGCTGCAGGCCGGCGAAGACCCGGCCGTCCTGGCGGGTCATCGCGGGCCAGGCCATCGGCAGCACGGTCGAGAGGGTGACGGGACGGTCCCCGTACTCCTCGATGATCTCGGGCTTGAGGATCAGCGGCGCGGAAGCGGCCGGAACCAGCTCGCGCAGCGCGATCCACTCGGGCTCGTCGGCCAGGCCCTCGAACGGCCGGGCGACGAAGATGTCGCGCACCTTCTGGCGCTTGGGTGCCGCGCTCGCGGCGGATCGGGGGTTTCGACGCTTGCTCACGACGAATCACCCTAGGCGGTGGCCCGCCGGCCCGGGCACCCCGGTCCGCCCCCACCCGTACCAGCGTAAGAAACCCCCACCCACAAGGCCGCAAGCCAGGGATCACCCGCGCGGCAGCCGGACCTCAGCAACCGTCCCGCCGCCGCTGCGTGGGCGCAGCGAAACCCAGCCATGCTGCCGTTCCACAATGCGTCGCACCAGGTAGAGGCCAAGGCCGGCGCCCGGGTTCCGGCCCCGGTCGTGCGCCTCGCCCTGCCAGTAGCGCTCAAAGGCCCGCTCGACATGCTCGGCCTTGACGCCGATCCCGCGGTCCGCGACCCGGAACGTCACCGTCGCCTCGTCGGCCTCCGCACTCACCTCGACCTCGGTATCCGGCGCGGAGTACTTGTCCGCGTTCGTGGCCAGCTCGGTGAGGATGGTGGCGAGCGAATCGCGGTCGCCGAACGCCTTCGGCAGCTCGGTGGGCAGCCGGTCCAGCACCAGGCGGCGGCGCAGGTCGGCCGGGAGCTCCTCGGCGGCGGCCCGCAGCCCGTCCACCAGATCGAACGGCCCGGGCGGCGAGCCGCCCACCTCGCCGTCGTCGCTGGTCGCGGAGAGCAGCCGGTCGACCAGCCGGGCGAGTTCGCCGGCCCGGGCGCCGATCACCCGTACGGCCTCCTGGCGGCCCTCCTCGCCCAGCGACTCCCAGTGGTTAGTGAGGGTGTCCGCGTACCCCTTGATCACGGTGACCGGCGTGCGCAGCTCGTGGCTGGTCACCGCCACGAACAGGTCGCGGTCCTCGTGCCGGCGGTCCTGGTCGGTGGAATCGCGGAAGGTGACGACCCGCATCGCGGGCGTGCGCGGCAGGTCGCCCGCGGTGACCTTGAGCCAGCGGCCGGACGTCAGCCGATGCACCAGCACCTGACCGGGCGGCGGGACCGGGAAGGGCAGCTCCTGTTGCAGGGCCTCGGCGGCGCTGCGGCCGGTGAGCTGCTCGGCGGCCGGGTTCCAGAGCTGCACGATGCAGTCGCGGTCGATGATCGCCAGCCCGTCGGAGAGCGCGGCCACCACCGGGCCGTCGCCGTGCACCGGCAGGCCGGCCTGGGCGCCGTACATGTGGCCGATGTTCGCGGCGAGCAGCTCCAGCACCGCGTGTTGTTCCTCGCTCGGTTCGTCCTCGTCCTCGCCGTAGTAGACGTGCAGGAAGCCGACGACCAGTCCGCCGATCTCGCATCGGGCGCCGAGCACGCGGTGCAGGGTGCCGCCCTCGATCTGGCTGGGGAAATCGTCTTTGTGCGGGTCGAGGCGGATCAGCACCGTGCGGCTGCCGGCGGCGAGCCGGGGGTCCTCGCGATCGACCCGCCGGCCCAGCACGCGGGCGCAGGCACCGCTGGCGGCGATGATCCGGCCGTGCCCGGGGCTGTACTCCGTGAAGCCGGCGCCGCGCCCGCCGAGCACGTCCTGCGCGAGGCGAACGAGCTGATTGAGGACGGCGAGGCCCGTCTCGCCGGCGTTGATCCGGTCGAGCAGCGCGATCTGCCCTCGCGTCAGCGCGGCGTAGTCGGGTCGTTCCGGCATGTCTGCGAGTCTGCCTCGCTTACGGCGATTTGGGCAGAGCGGTTGGTGTCGATCTTGTCGCTAACCGGGTTGGGAGTGTCCGGCGTCACACCGGGGAGTGCCTTCGCCAGCCGGTCGAGCACGAACTTCGGGCGGTCGGTGATGATCCCGTTGACCCCCTGCGCGAGCACGAGATCAAGATCCGGTTCGTCGTTGACCGTCCAGACGAAGGTCTGCTGCCCGGCGGCGCGCAGGTTCGACACCAGGGTCGGCCGGGCCCGGATCAGGCTTACGCCGGGGCCGGCGATCCGCGCCCCAAACGGCAACCGGCCGCCGCCGACGCCCGGCGGGAGGATCTCCAGGAGATACACGGTGGGGATCCCGGGGGCCAGCGCGCGGATCCGGCGCAGCGCGAGCGCCGCGAAGGACATCACGGTCACCCGTACGGGATCATCCGGCCGGGGCTCCGCCAGGTCGTGCTTGCGCAGCATCTCGACGAGCCGGCGCTCCACGTCCGCGCCGTACCGTGTCGGATGTTTGGTTTCAATGAGTAGCCGAACCGGGCGGCCGTGGTCACGTAGCGCACCGAGCAGCCGGTCCAGGGTGAGCAACTTGGTGAGCTCGGGAACGCGCGGCTCGTCGGTCTGCGCACCCTCGGCGAGCGAGCCGACCGCCGCCGCCGGATGCCAGGAGCCGAAGTCGAGCGCGTCCAACTCGGCGAGCGTCTTCGCGCTGACCAGCCCGGTGCCGTTGCTGGTCCTATTCAGCCTCCGGTCGTGTACGCAGACGAGGTGCCCGTCGCGGGTCAGCCGGACGTCGCACTCCACGCCGTCGGCACCCTCGTCGAGCGCCCGCAGGTAGGCGGCGAGGGTGTGCTCGGGTAGCGCGTCGGCCCCGCCGCGATGGGCGAAGACCAGGGGGCGGTCGCGGATCACAGGACGCGGGGCGGCTGACCGTTCTCGCTGACGACATCGCGGCCGTCGTCGGCCCACGCCTGCATGCCGCCATCGAGGTTGCGCACGTTGTCCCAGCCGTTGCCGATGAGGTACGAAACGACCTGGCCGGAACGCCCGCCGGAGCGGCAGACCACGACGACGTCGCCGTCGTTCGGGATCTCGGCGATGCGCGCCGGGATCTCCATCATGGGCAGGTGGTGCGCGTCGGGGGCGTGCCCGGCCGACCATTCGTCGGGTTCCCGCACGTCGAGCAGGTAGGCCGACTCCTCGACCTGCGACGGCGTCACGCTAGGTACCTGTGGTCCGAACACAAGACCAGCGTAGAGCTACTTCTCCTTGGCCACGACGTCAGGGTTGGTGATGATGAAGTCGGCGAGTTTGTCCTGCTTGACCGCTTTGTACATCGACAGGCTCTTCTGCGTAATAGTCTCGCGGCCGGTGCCGTTGCCGGCGAACGTGCCGTTGTTGCTCCGCAGCAGCACGAGGTCGTTCGCGGCGACGCCCTTGAGCGTGAAGATGAAGTCGGCGACCGGCACGCCGCCGGTGTCCAGCACGAACGCCTTTCCGGCGGCCTTGATCAGGCTGTTGATCTTAAGCGGGTTGGTCATGATGCCGCTGCTGCTGGCCTTCTTCGCCATCGCCTTGATCAGCTGCTGCTGGTGCCGCTGGCGGTCGTAGTCGCCGTTCTTGAGGCCGTAGCGCTGGCGGGCGTAGTCGAGGGCCTCCCAGCCCTCCATCTCCCGGCAGCCCTTCTCGTGCCAGATCGGCGTCTGCGTCTTGCCGCTCTTGCGGGCGTCGGCCAGATACATCGGCTCGCCGCCGACCATCATCATGTGGTGCGACTTGACCCGCTGGTCCACGCACATGTTCACGCCGTCGAGGCTGTCGATGACGCCCTTGAAGCCGTTGAAGTCGATGATCGCCGCGCCGTCGAAGCTGATGCCGGTGGTGTTCTTCAGCGTCTGCGCCATCAGCTGCGCGCCGCCGGCCCAGCCGCCGCCGTTCTGCGCGCCGTGGAAGAACGCTTCCGTGGCCTTCGCCGTGCCGCCCGGATACTTGCTCTTGGCGAACGCGGGGACCTGCACCTCGGTGTCGCGCGGTATCGAGACCAGGTACGCCTGGTCGTGGCTCGCCGGGATGTGCAGGATGATGATCGTGTCGGCGTGCAGGTCGTCGACGGCCCACCGCTTACGCGCGTCCACGCCCATCAGCAGCAGGTCGATCGCGCCTTTGAGGCTGTCGCCGCCCTCGGCCGTCGTCTTCTTGGTGTCGCCGATCAGGTTGTCCTGGGTGACCGCGCTGGTGGTGCTGCTGATGACCCACTTGGTGCCGACGATGCCGGCGCCGCTGCCCAGCATCAGGACCGCGCCGAAGACGACCGTCAGCTTCGCCCAGAGCGGGTCCTTCTGCTTTTTCTTCGTGACCTTCGGCGGTGCCGGCGCGACGGGCGGCGGTGTGCTGATGCGCTTGGGGGCCTTGACGGCGTCCCGATCCAGCGACGGTGAGCGTCGGGGGGCCTGGACGGTCATTCAGCACTCCAAGCGTTTCGGGGCCAAAGCAGAGCAACTGTACGTTCAACTTCGATCTCACGCGAGGTCTTGTCTGTTTCAGATCAATGACACGCAGTGTTAACCAACGGCGCGGGCCGGCGATTACCGCCGACCCGCGCCGTTTGTCCGAATCAGTGCTGCTAGCTGCCGGCTTGGCTCGACGGCGACGGCTTGGTCGACGCCATCCACTCATCCATCTTGTCGGCAGCAATTGCCTTGTACAAAGCCAAAGCCTTCTCCCGATCCGCGACCACGACGCTCTGTCCGTCGACGGTGTCGCTGCCCAGGTTGGGGCTGGTGATGAAGGTGAGATTCTCGCTACGCAGGCTGCGGAATTGCACGGCCATATCGGTCAGCGAGAAGTCCTTGTCCGCGGTGATCGCCTTGGTGACCGACTTGAGGAAGTCGTTCAGCTTCGACGGGTTGCCCAGCGTGCCCGAACTTGCGGCCTTGTCCATCAGCGCCTTCAGGAACTCCTGCTGGTGCTGCATGCGGGCGAAGTCGCCGCGGGCGAACTGCTTGCGCTGGCGGATCCAGTCGAGCGCCTGGGCACCGTCCATGTGCATGGTGCCCTTCTTGAACTTGCGGAACGGCTTGTGGATCGAGGTGATGCTCTGGTCCACCTTCAGGTCCACGCCGCCGAGCGCGTCGGTGACCTCCTTGAAGCCACCGAAGTCGATCGCCAGCACGTGGTCCAGGTGCACGTCGGTCATGCACTCGACGGTGCGCACCGCGCGGGGCAGGCCGCCGAACGCGAACGCCGCGTTGATCTTGTTGCGGCTGCCGCTGCTGCAGTCGGCCGAGTTGCCCTCCGGGATCCGCACGTACAGGTCGCGCGGGATCGAGACCAGTTGGGCGGACTTGTGGTCCTCCGGGATGTGCATGACGATCATGGTGTCCGCGCGCCAGGCGTTGGTGTCGTCCTTGATCGCGTCCGGGTCCCGGGAGTCGCTGCCGACCAGCAGGATGTTGATCGCGCCGTCCACCGTCTTGACCGGGCGACCGTTAGTGATCTCCGAGAACGCGTCGGTGCGCTTGAGGTCGTCGTTCAGCCCGTTCGCGTAGCCGTACAGCGAGACTGCCGCGACCAGACCGGCCACCACGACCACGGCGCCGGCCACGAGGGCGATCCGGCCCCAGCGCGGCTTGCGCTTGCCCTTGTACGGCCGCCCGGGGCGGTTGCCGCCGGGTCCACGCGGCGGCGGTCCGACCGGTCCGACGGGGCCACCACCGGCGCCGCGGGGCGGCCATTCGTCATATCCACCGGACCCGCCGACCCGGCCCGCGGGGGGCCGGCTGGTGCCGACGCGGCCAGCGCCGGGCACGGAAGCCCTGCTCATGGAGCCCGGCAGGCTCATCGAACCCGGCACCGAAGCCCGGCCGGACGAGCTACCCCAAGGGGACGTGGTCGCAGACATGACTTCAGATTACGTACCCGGAACCCGGCAAAGCTTGCTTCGACCCGCCTCGGCACGAAGGGAGGAGACAATTACTGTTCGTAAAACGTTCACTACCGTGCCGAAATGCTCAGCTCCTGAAGAAGTCGATCGTGCGGCGCAGGCCCTCCTCGGGGCCGACCTGAGGCTCGTAGCCGAGCAGCGTACGGGCCAGGGTGAGGTCGGGGCGGCGCTTCTCGGGATCGTCGGCCATCCGCTCGACCAGGTCGACCTTCGAGTCGCTGCCGCACAGGCGCACGATCAGCTCGGCCAGCTCCAGCACGGTCATCTCGTCCTCGGTGCCGCAGTTGATCGGGCCACTCTCGTTCGAGTCGAGCAGCAGCAGGATGCCGCGCACCAGGTCGTCGACGTAGGTGATGGACCGGGTCTGCGTCCCGGTGCCGTGCACGGTGATCGGGGCGTCGCGCAGCGCCTGGCTGATGAAGGTGGGGATGGCCCGGCCGTCGTCGGGCCGCATGCGCGGGCCGTACGTGTTGAAGATGCGCACGATCGCCGTGGAGAGGCTGTGGAAGCGGTGGTAGGCCATCGTCGCGGCCTCGGAGAACCGCTTCGACTCGTCGTAGACCGCGCGGATGCCGATCGGGTTGACGTTCCCCCAGTACGTCTCCGGCTGCGGGTGCACGAGCGGGTCGCCGTACACCTCCGAGGTCGACGCCATCAGGAAGCGGGCCGCGTCGGACACCGCGCGGTCGAGCAGCGCGATGGTGGTCACCGAGCCGACCTTGAGGATCTCCACCGGCATCTTGGCGAAGTCCGTCGGGCTGGCCGGCGATGCCATGTGCAGGATCGCGTCGAAGCGCTCGGCCATCGCCGGATGCGCGGGCAGGCCGTCGGTCAGATCGGCCTCGATCAGTGTGAAGCGGGGCTCGGCCGCCAGGTGTGCGACGTTCTCCTTCGCGCCCGTGATGAAGTTGTCGATGGCGACCACGGTGCAGCCCCGGGCGAGGAGGGCATCGACGACGTGGGACGGCACGAAGCCGGCACCGCCGCTGACGAGAATCCGGTGACCGGCGCCGTACCGCTTTTGCACTGACATGAACCAACTCTAAGCGACAGGGGCCGGCGCGCATTTCGCACGTCGGCCCCTGCTCGTTTTGCCCTGCCTAGTGCGCGCCGTGGCCCGTCAGTGCACGGACCTCAAGCTCCGCGTACTTGTCCGCGTCGGACTCCTTCGAGATCACCGTGCCGATCCAGCCGCACAGGAAGCCGACCGGGATGGAGATGATGCCCGGGTTGTTCAGCGGGAACCAGTGCCAGTCCGAGTCGGGGAACATGGCCGTGGCCGAGCCCGACACCACCGGCGAGAAGAACACCAGCAGTACGGCGGAGGTCAGGCCGCCGTAGATCGCCCACAGCGCACCGGAGGTGTTGAACCGCTTCCAGAACAGGCTGTAGAGGATCGCCGGCAGGTTGCCCGAGGCCGCCACGGCGAACGCGAGCGCCACCAGGAAGGCCACGTTCAGGCTCTGCGCGAAGATCGAGAGCACGATCGCGACCGCGCCGATGACGAACGCCGCGATGCGGGCGACCCGCACCTCGTCCCGCTCCGAGGCCTGGCCCCGCTTCACGACGCTGGCGTAGAAGTCGTGCGCGAGGCTCGACGACGACGCCAGGGTCAGGCCCGCCACCACCGCGAGGATCGTGGCGAACGCGACCGCCGCGATGACCGCGAGCAGCACCGCGCCGCCCGTCTCGCCACCCAGGTAGTCGATGCCGAGCGCCTGGGCCAGCTGCGGTGCGGCCGTGTTGCCCGCCTTGTCCTGCGCGGTGATCGCCGCGCCGCCCACCAGGGCCGCCGCGCCGAA
>Ga0307515_10004738_pt1 | contig 27867 bp, 2 predicted proteins | sample 17_EM_MG_FD_194513 | JGI IMG/M metagenome (GOLD analysis project Ga0307515, IMG submission 194513) | Populus trichocarpa ectomycorrhiza microbial communities from riparian zone in the Pacific Northwest, United States - 17_EM | ecosystem: Host-associated > Plants > Roots > Unclassified | place... | reverse complement strand
TATATTAATAATTAACTCCTATAAAGCGCTATATAAGCCTTTAATACTAGGACTATTAGCGTTACCTTTTATACGCTTAGTAGCTAATATAAAAGGCTTTAGGATCTTAATAAGCTGCTCTACCTACTACCAATCTTTATTAGTAAGCGCGTCCTAAGATAGATTATAGCTATTATTAGCGGGCTTCCTTTAAGCTAGTAGATATTTATTAATCGCTTTATAAAGAAGTAATGCACGGTAGAGTATAAAGTAGGTTAAATTCTACCAAACGCCTCCGTCCTTAATAAGTAGAAGCTCTGTTTAATTAAAAAGATCGTCCTTAATATAGGCCTTACTCTAGTTCTTAGTAAAGTCCTTACAGCGTCCTATTAATCGTATAATATATTTAATAATATTATAAATCTTACCTACGAAGCCTCTCTGCCGCATAAGATTAAATTTAATATAGTTACTTACGCCGATTATTAAGCGCTTAAGCTTGCTAACGCCTTTGCCGTATATTAAAGCCTTAATAATAAGGTTAATAATATAGCCAACGCACCAAAGCCGCTCCTTTTTAGGCACTAAGAGGCTTTATAAGAGATGGTTATAGAGATTATTATTATTACTAGCGTTATCGGCTATTAAGGAGCTAAGCTTATAATTAAATTAATACTTTTAAATTACCGATACTAGGGCCGTTGCTATATTCTTAGTAGAGTGTAATCTTTATAGTTGTAGAAGGCCTAAAAGCACTAATTAAAGCTTTCTGTCTTTATTAATGAAATAAGCCACTATACTAAGTAGTAATATTCTATTTATAGATATCCAGATATTATAAGTAAGATTAATTTTACTAAGTGCGGTAAGGAGGAGGTCTTTAATATTAACGTGCCGCTATTTAAATGTGGTTTTAATCTAATCGCTTAGTAATATAGGCGCCTTTATAAGACAGTCTTAGATTTAAGGATAGTTAAATATTAGCAGAGCGCGCGTAAAAGGACTTATAGCTTAATAAAAGGTAATATCTTATAAAATTGTCTAATTAATATAGGCTTAAATATAGCCAGCTGCCTAGAACGGCTGGCGTTTATAACTACTAGCGGAAGTAGAAGCTTCTGCGGCTAGTAGTCGTATTCTACTACTATAACTTTTAGGGTTAATAATAAGGTCATGCTTTAATTTTAAATGGCCGTTAATATAATTGTTGCCGTTAATTATAAGTAAAGCACCTGGTCTTTAAGCTAGATGGCAAAGCTTATATAGCCAGAGCCTCTTTTTACCTAAAGGACCGTTTTAAAAAAGGTCTGCCTTATGCTTCCATATTAGTGATATAGGAGCTTTACTTAATAGTAACCGCTTATTAGTAACTCGGTATCCGTATTTACTAGTAAGCTTACCGTATATTATTAGGTAGAGATTATTCTAATTAATAGGAAAGATACAGCTGTAGTTCTAATTAGCTAGAGGAGGCTCTCGCGATATGGAATTATCTTAATTGCCCGATTCGGTATTATCATTAATTAGAAAGGGGAGGAAGCAGTTAATTTACGAACTCTATACGGTGCTAAAGGAGTTAAGTAATGCGTAGATTGTGGATTTAATAAAGAAGTAGAGGAAGAAGTAGAGAAAGAAGTAGAGGAAGAAGCTCTACTGCCTAGCTAACGCGTAAAATATAATATACGTTACATTTTATATAGGTGGCATAGGAGAACGGGTATACGGCGCGTAATGGAGATATTAGGGAAAATGCTTTATTTACTATAGCTAAGCGAGAGATTCTTATAGGTTTTTTATTGCTTGGCGTATAATCTCAGTTAAAGATTTAAATATCCTTAACTTCTACTAAAAGCTTTAACTTACCACTAAATCTTACCACTAAGGCAGCGAGCTGTTAGCTAGCTGCAGTTTTATAGCTAACTGACTATCATAACTCTATAGGCTCGCTGACTGCTTACGTTATTAGCCTCTTGGCAGCGACGCTAGCAGCAACACTAACTCTTAGACACACTGTAACGAATATACTTTTAGATAGATAGGAGACACCCTATAGATATGGTGCGCAGCTAAAGGCATTACTTTTAAATGCCGAGCCCCGTATACAGAAGAATAAAATAGTGGAGCTAAACAATCTAGACGAACCCTTATGGAACGATTAAGGGCTATATAGCTAGAAGCATCCTTACCCCCATTCTTAGGACTAGAAGCTTTCTTTACTACTAGCTATATACTTAATCAACCCCTAAATAAGCAACTAGGGTGGAAAACTCCGTACGAGATCGCCTACGGTAACCCGCTATCACTTACCTATATATATATATACGGTTGCAAGACCTATACACTAGATAAATAAATTAAAAGGGGAGATAAGCTAGTTCCTCGTGCATTAATTAGATACCTAGTTAGCTATAATTTAACTAATATCTATTAAATTTGGATTTTAAGTCTCTGCAAGGTTATTTAAACTAGAGATGTTATATTTAACGAGACCTCGTTTTATAACCCTAAGGGTTAAGATATCGACTACCTACTAAGGGAAGCATTAGAAGACACCCTTTAGATAATTAGTCTACTAAAACCTCTCCTTAAGGACAAATCTAAGGACGAATTAATCCTATATATAGTTAATTTAGACCCTTAAAGATCCACCTTAGGTGCAGATTAAACGATTTAGCAAAGCCTCGTATAAAGGATACTAAGTAATTACTAACTTCTAGCAGAACGGTATCTCTAAATCTACTAGAAACAAACACTACACTAGGAGGACTTTAAGACAATATCCTAGATATAATTAAAGCAATCCCTACCTAGCTAAGCTCCCTAGAACTATCTAATAGAGTAATTAATACAGCTCTATAAGCTAATGAAGTCTCGGCTAAACCTTCTGCTAACTTTATCCTACCAGAAAGATCTAAATAAATTTAACGTTAAGCGTATACGACAGCATTAGCAAATCTATCTACCCTATTTAGTTACTACGCTGGATTTGCTACAGGACTAGTAAAGGATATTAGCCGAACTAGATCCTTATCCTTATCTCTATATTATAACAATCTACCTCCTAAACTAAAGAACCTCAGAGAACTAAGAAAGCATCCTTTAACTACTAGCTTTTAAAAGGCTATAGAAAAAGAATACAATGACCTAAAACGCCGAGGGATATTTAAGACTATACTAAAAGCAGAAGCAGGCAACGAGCAGATCCTTTTACTAAAATAGGTCTTTAAATATAAGCTTAACAGCGACGGCTACCTATAAAAGCTTAAAGCTAGACTATACGTCTGCGGAGACTTATAGATTACTAAAGAAGAGACCTATGCAGCAACCCTAGCCACTCGAATATTCCGTGCTCTAATAGCTATAGCAGCCGTATTTAACCTGGAAATTTGATAGTATAACGCTATAAACGCATTTATAAACGCTAAGCTTAGTAAACTAATCTACTGCTACTGCCTAGAAGGATTTAATTAAAACGGACATGTCCTAAAGCTACTTATGGCGCTATATAGATTAAAAATCTCACCACTACTTTAGTATAAAGAGCTTACTAATATACTAGCTAAATTTGGATTAGAAGTAGTACTAGGCACTAACTACCTATTTACTAACGGACGACTTATTGTCTTCTTTTACGTAGATAATATTGCCGTCCTATTTGCCAAGAAGGACCTTAAAGAATTTAAAGTAAAATTACTACACCAATACGAGATCCATGCACTAGGAGACCTATAGTAGTTCCTAGGTATTTAAATTAGTCGAGATTGAGTAAGTAGGAAGCTCTGGCTTTGCCAAGACTCCTATATTAAAAAGATAGCCAATTAATTTAATATTTAACTACTAGAAAGATTTCCTAAGTTACTACTTCCTGCTAAAGAACTGATTCCGTCTGACTAGCAGACGAACCTTTAAAGAACCCTAGCCTACTAGTAATAAGTAGGGTCACTTATATACCTTGCCGTATTTAAAAGACCTAATATTGCTAAAACGCATTTTAAGCTGGCTAAATTCCTAACTAATCTAAATTAAAAGCACCTTAATGTAGCAAACTAAGCAATTGCCTACTGTCTTAGAATAAAATCTACAGCTATTAAATACCCTGGCAAAGTATTTGGAGCCTATATCTACTTTAGAAACCCTAAAGGAGAAGACGTCACCTTTTACAGAGCATTTAACGTAGTATTTATAGACTATATAGAAACCAGACGGAGCTCTTAAGGATATCTTTTTATACTATTTAAAGGACTGATTAATTAGAAAGCAACCCTATAGCAATCTATTACTCGCTTAACTACTAAAGCAGAGCTTCTCTCCCTATTTACTGCTACCGTTAAAATTATCTAGTAACAACGATTCTTTAAGGCAATTGGCTTTAATTTAGAACGCGAATTTACCGTACTTTGCGACAATATGCAGACCGTATAACTCTTAAGACAGGATATACTAAAGCTTAATACCAAGCTTCGACATATCGACGTCTATTAGCACTGGCTGAGACAGGAAGTCTAAGTTAAAAAGATTGACATATAATGGGTCCCTATTGACAAAATACCTGCTAATGGCCTTACTAAGATCCTACCTTGTTAAAAGCACGAAGCTTGGATAAAGCAATTGAATTTGGTGGATATTTAACATTAGATCAATTAATTCCATTCGCAATGTCCGCGATATCCGCAATATCTACGATATTCGCAATATGCCATTTTAATTACCCTACCCTTTGCTACTCTCAAATTGTATCTAAATTTCCTATTTTAGTATAGCTTCTGCCCTCATTTTATGTTCTACAGCTTTAACTATATTGTTAAATCTAGGGGGGGGTGTAACCGACTACCGACACTGTGCTAAGATACAAGATTACCGCTTTGAAGGCTCCAAGACAGCGTTAACGCTACCCTATATATTAATTATAGATTAATATTACTTACAGATCACTATTCCCATTTTAGTTACCTATTACCCCATTATGTCTTATTACCTCTACCTTCTTCGTGTATATATAGAGGCTTTAGAGCTACATTCACAATTAAGTCGTTAATTTAATTCTTTATACTATAAAGCTTATAATAAGTATAAGGACCGAATTGTATATTTATTCTTAGTTATATTTAAATAGCGGGAGATCCGTAATAAAGTTTATAGCGTAATATTGCCATAGCTTACTAGTAGGGGGAACTAATTTAAGTAGACCCTATAGCTTATGCCTACGGATTTTATATACTTAATGCTTCTTATAATAGCTAATATACTCCTTTGCTTTTTACTTAAGCTTTAGCTAATAGTATTTACGCTAAAGTAATTCTACTATCTGTTACGGCACTGGCAGAACTTAGCAGAACTTTATAGTCCTCTATACTAGCAAGTTACTATAAATTGCTATATATTGCGGTAACGTAACGCGAAGATCTTATAAAATATTAAGTAACGCTACTATTCTTCTCCTTTCCTTTCTCTAGCTTTAGATCTTTAATTATAGACAATCTAATTATATAGGCTTACACGTCCCTCTTACTATGCTTATGCCTTAATTAACTAAGTCGCTAACATTATCTAAAGCTTACACCACTCTTTGTTCCTAAGAAGGAACTTAAAAAATATCTATAGGATAAGGATATAGAATAGGACACTGAGGATATTATAAGGACATAGAACAGGATCCTAAGGAAAAGAAAAAGAACCCTAAGAAAAGGATTCATAAGATACGCACAGATTAGAACCCCTAAATAAATTACCTAAAATTACCTAACTATAACGGGACTAGCCCAGTTATAGTAGGAATGTCTTAGTAAAACACTTGATAGATAAATTCCGACGCTTTAACTAAATTCTACTAAATTCTGCTAGCTTAATTAACTTCTACTAAGTTCTGCCAGATTAATTAAATTCTACTAAAGTTAGTTGAAGACCGCGTATATATATACGTACGCATCGACTACTAAGACCCCTAACTATTTAATCTAACTCTCTTATTATTCCTTTCTCTTCTTTATATAACGTCTTGTATTCTATAAGAGCTATATACCCTAAGATTTAAATAAAATTTATATTATTTCTTTAAATCTTCCTTAAAGCCTTTTCGCGCCCTTACATTACGTTACGTTAAAATAACTACTATTAAAATAGAAAATAAACCTAAATCCCTTTTAATAACTATAAGTATTATATACCTAGTTAGGGAACAGTTAACTATAATATAATAGTCCTTTATAAATGCCTAGCTTAGTAGCGGGCTGCACTAGAAGCTTAGTATTAGCGATTAATAAAAGCACTTCGTAAAGAACTCCGTAACGCTAAGGTACTTATATTAGAGACCCTAATAGCAATACCCCTAAATAAGATTAAAATAACCGTATCTAAACCTGGCCCGTTAAATGCGAATACTAAACTAGTAATAGTAGCTTAACCTATATATATAATAAACCTAGTACCTATTATAAAATTTAAAAAGCTCCCTAATCCTCCGATGTTTAATAGAAATTAAAATAACCTATATCCCTTTATAACTAAGCCCCGTCTTAAACTTTTAATAAACTATAACTAATACCCTACTAAAGCTAGCAAGTTTAGCTATAGAATATCTTATTTAAATAAGGACGCCGCATAAACTATAGACCTATTCTTTATAACGGCACCTTTATTAATTTTAAAATCTTTATCTCTCTACTAGAACGAACGTATAAAAACGCTAGCCGTGAATATATAGCTATTACCAAACTTAAAAACCTATAATAACGGAATTAACTAAATCCTTATCTTTATCTCTACTCTTTATATTCTTAGAGTTAGTATAATATAGAAACTAATTATTATATCCACCGGCACGTTGTAGCAATTTACTATTCTTTATAGTAATATCTTAAGGGGTATTAACGGTTAGTAATATAGTAGTAGAGTTATCTATTATATTATTAGGCTGGTATATACTTTTAGGTTTAGTAATAGGTTAGAGTAATTTACTATTATTTACAGCAATTTCTTCGGTACCGCTGTTACTCGTTAATATAGGCTTATAGGCAGATAGGTTATATCTTCCCTTTACTAATTACCTTCTACGCATAATTAGCTCGTTATTACTATTTTCTATAAGGGTACCTACCGCTAATTTTAGTTAAAGGCGCTTCCTATATCTATTTAGATTAGCCTTATAACCATTTAACTTTTTAGGCACAGCCGGCTCGCTTTTATTATTCTTTACTAAAGCACTTACTACTAATCTTAGTTAAAGCCACTTATTATATCTACTCAATTTAGTTTTACTGTTGTTTAATTTCTTATATCTAATAGGCTCGCCCTTACTATTTTCCTTAAAGCTATATACTACTAATCCTAAATAACTCCGCTTCTTACCTCCTTCTAATTTACTCTTACCGCTAGCCTTATACAGCGTTAGTACTTACTAGCTATTTTTTACGCTGCGTCCGTTATATTTAGGCGCCTTAGATTTAATAGCTAGTGGTATATTATTAGTGGTAGCGACTTAGGAGTTTAAGCTGGGAGGTTAGAATAATACTATAAGCATGGCCTTCTTTATGCTATTTTTTGCTATTTTGCTAAAAGCTGCAATAAGTATGCCTACTAACCGTATTGTGAGGTTTTTATATCTCTACGGTAATATATAGATGTTTTTTTAGGTAGACCGTTAATATTAAGCTCTATATAGGCTTGCAGTTCCTTTTATAGCTTACCTAGAGCTATATATAGGTTTCCACCTATTAGATATAAGACTTAGACTACCCTAACTATTAATTTACCTATTAAGCCTATAGATTAGATTTTAATCTTAATATCTTCTATATTAATTACCTTACTTACTACTAATATTACTAGCTAGGGCAAAGGGATATATACAGTAAGTTTGCGATAATGTCTATAGGCTATATCGCATACAGCAGCTAAAGTAGCGTCGTCTTATTCTATACTTTGGTCTTTAAGGGTAATATATATTTATACAGAGGTAGGTTTTTTAATTTTCGTATATGCTTACTCTTAGAGGTACTTAGTACCCTCTTTACGCGATTAGAATAAGCACTTCTTATAATTCTTATAATTACCTATAGTTTTTAATCCGGTAGAGTATTAGTAAATTATAGAAATTGCTTATAAAACTCCATAATATATCCTTCTTTTATTATTATAAAGTATAGAGTTATCGCAATATATTACGTACTTAGGCTTAACTTTAATTATAATATCTTTAACCCTCTCTTTTAGTCTATTATAGTTTCTAATGCTTATTTTAAAGCCTTAAGCAATATCCACATCTTTAGTTGGCTTTGGGTTGACCTTATACTATATATCCCGCTTTACCTATAGTTACATTATTATTAAATCGCTCGTTTAGTTAGGTATATATAATATTACGGCATATATTAAGTAGAAGGTAACTATTAAAGTAGGAGGGCTTTATATAGTAGCTAGCTAACGCTACACTAGTATAACTCTAATATTAGATATAATTAGAGGTTAGTTATTAGAGAGATAAAAGGTGGAGTAAGTAAGGTAAATTAAGGAAAAGTAAAGCAGTAGATCTTGTAATTACCTATAGATACCTATATAGAGGTAAAATTGGCTATTATTTACTGCTATTAGTTAGGGTAAATATAGCTAAATTTAGTACTATATAGTTAAATAAGGGCATAATTATATAACTTATAGAGACTACCTTACCTAGCCTGTTTAGGGTTAGGTGGCGGTTTAATACTACTAAACTCTTACAGTTTTTAATATAAGTAATTTATTAAGTACCTATAGAGGGGTAACTAGTTATTATAGTATAGTAAAATATAGGAGGTTATAGGTATTACTATATTTCTTATTATTATATAAAGTTATTATATATACGCGCCACTAGAGTTAAAGGGCTAGCCTATATCTATATATGCAGGCTCTATTACTGTAAAGTGTTTACCATATAATAGGTATTATTTCTAGTAGACGGTAACGTATTGCACTTATTATAGGCGTAACTATATTTCTTATTATTGTATAAAGTTAGTAGATATACGCGTTACTAAAATTAAAGGGCTAGCCTACGTCTATATATACGGACTCTATTACTATAAAGTACTTAAAATATAATAGGTAGTACTTCTAGCAGGTAGTGGCGTATTACACTTACTTTATAATCGCTAGTGTTATTATTATACTACTATATAGCACTTAAAGGCCTACTAGGTAAGTTTGTTTAGAATAACAATTCCCTAATATATAGGATACTTTTTTATTTATACCTAAATATCTAGTGCTTATTTAAATATATAACTACTATAAAAGGTAGTGAGAGGTTTTATATCTTATATTATAAGTTTATATAATTAATAGCATTTTATAGCATTTTTAGATAGTAAATATATTTTATATATTAGCATCTAGCCGCTTAGCAATATTAACTTATCTTACTATTTATCTATTTAGTATTATATAAAAGGTTAGTATTCTACTATAGTATTTATTACATTAGAGTCTCTTATATTTAACATCTTTATTTTAAATCTATCTAAAACTATATATAGTTTTATAATATCTTACTCTCTATCTAGCACTCTAGTAAGAGATTATTTAGCTAATAATACCTTTTCTCTTACTAATTAAGGGAGGAAAAGACTTATACTTTCTAGTAGTAGTAGGCTATACTTATTAGTAACATTTTTAATAAATTATAGTATTTAAGTTTCTGTTTACCAACGTAATTAACTAACGTAATCTATAAGCATGTGGCCCACCCCACTAAACCCGCGAGGCGTTATTTAATAACTACCTAAATAACACCACCATAATAGTAAGAGGCCCTTTTTTAAGAGGGTAGAGTTGACCTAGGTGTTTAAGCCTACAAGCTAGGCCAAATTATAACCTTATAAGGCGTTAAGAAGATATATAACGTGTCTTAAAAGACAGTTAAGCGACGCATTAGTGGCATTAAACCAAAACGCGGTTCCGCCGCCCTAAATCGCCGTCTTACACTAATATAAGAAGAGAGTCTTAAGCAGTGGATTCTATTAATAGATTAACGTAGTATACCGCCTAGGATTGCGATAGTACGGTAGATAGCTAGTATTCTAGCTACCTAATACGCTGGATAAACTAAACCCCTTACTGTCGGCTAGAACTAGGTACGAAATTTTATTAACCGCTATAACAATCTAAAATCTAAATATAATCGCAAGTATAACTATTAATAGGCCAAATGTAAGGATCCTATACTTATTCGGGCCTGGTTTAAACGTGTTTAAGATACTAAAATATAATATAAGATTCTTAATAACGATGTTTGGAATTTTAATAAAACCGGCTACTAGATAGGTGTTATTATAACTATAAAAGTTATTGCTGGAACTAATAGGGCTGGCTAGCCTAGAACTGTATAGCTAGGCAATTAAGAATAGGTTATAATTATTAAATATATTAATACTTAAGGAATCGCAATTCCACTACTTATTATCTTTAAGGCAGTAATATATTAAGCTGCCTAGTATAAAAACGATATTATTCTATATAACTGGTTAATTGGTGCTAGTAATAATGGCTAAATAATAAATAAAATTGGCCTAACTTGGCTAAATCTATTCCATAATTATATAAAGGATTACACCGTTAGCACGCATTAGCTGCTAGTACTAGATGGCCATAATAGCTACGTATTGGCTAAGTTTAACCAGTTCTGCCTAAATTATCAGATAGTCGTCCTCTATATACTAGCGCATTTATTATATCTACTACAGCCACTAAATATGGGCTGTTTTTTAGTGTTAAGGCAGGCCTACAGATGCCTTATTAAACAGCTTATGGCCTATAGTAGTAACTACATTAATAAATACGAATTCCTACTATTATATAGGTAGGCTAAGCAGATAGTACTACACTAGAACAATATACAGGTAGAATTTACAGCTACTGGCCTAGTTCCATATAACCCTAATTGCGTACTAGTATAGCTGTATACCGAATATTGGACGCCATTACCTTAATGTCATTCGCCATTAAATGTATCCTAGGCAGCTAAAACACCTTATAATGTCGCTAAACTACAAAAGCAGATAGCCCTGCTAAATCGCTATCTTAAATAGCGTACGTATAGCCTACCAAGTCTAGCAGGACAAGCCCTTAGCTAGATTGTTAAGGCATGCAAAGTAGCGATGTTAAACGCTGTCCTGCTTATAAGTAAAGTTAAAAAGCTATATACAGAAAACTAGCGCTAAAAGAGGAAAAGGGCAACTAGGCGCACGTATATAGCTAGGGGGGGTATTCTATCAGCAGCAGAAGGGGTCTCTCGTGCATAAGCTGCCTAAACTAGGCATAAGGAGGCTACAGCAGAGGCAGCAGCCGAGCGACCGCGATAAGTATTACGTAAGTGCAGCAAATGCAAATCGATAGAATATACAGCACGTACGTGCCTAAGACGTTAGACAACTATACAGTAGATAGCTACATTAAATGCAATTGTTCGTGGTTAACTAATTGCCTTATTTTGCGATTGTATATGTTTAGTAGGGTGGGCTATATGCTTATATAGGCCACATGCTTGTAGATTACGTTACCTATAGTAAAGTACTTTTACTTTACTACTTACTTCTCTTTTCTCTTACCCTTCTATATATCTATATACTCGCATTATAAACTATAAAAGCTTAATAGTACTAAACCATCGCCTAGCCTATATTAAGAGATAGGCTAAGTAGGGTAGTTCCTATAACTTATACTATACCTCGTCTTTCTCTATAGGTTAGTCTTATTACTATAAATTTGCCCTTATACGCGCTTAACCTATAAAGTATATAACCGTATACTTTACCGGCAAGGCCTTACTTATATAATTTTATTAGGGCGCGTCTTGTCTCCTTACCTTTACTAGTTAACCTAACTTTACTAACTACCTACCCTTACTTCTACTCTACTAGTATTTATGTTTATAACTAGTACCTTTATAAATCTATCTAGGCTATAGAGCCTTATAATATAGTAAGTTAGCTACCTTATCTTTAGCCTTAGCTATATAATAGAGAATTTATATTTACTAATATATTTATATAGACCACTACTTAATATAGTTTGATGTCAAAATAGACCTACCTACTAATTATTTTATAACTCGCGACGTTAACTACGTCTATAACTACAAAAGTTTATTAAAGGCGTTATAGTTTTTAAGATTACCTTAACTATAGCGGTTATAGGCTCTGGTGTCTTATAAGATAATAGTAAGGGCCCTATACTTAATAAGACTCTTTTTCTAAAGCTTAGCAGTTTATACCTCTTAGCTAATAACGCTTTAAAATACTATCTCTATTTATCTACCAGCTATATACGCGTTAATTATCCTTTTAAAAAGGCTTATTAACTTTATCGCGGCTACGGTAAAGCCGGTTATCTTAAGAGTAACTATCCTTATATAATATGTAACTAGTATAGTACTATAGGCTATAGAAAGTAAGACTATCTTTAGCTATTAAATAAGAAGAAGTAGACTTGCCTAAACTATAGCTCCCTAGACTATTAAACTATCTTCTATATTTATATTACGGAGTAAGTATAAGCGACAATAATATATAGCAAGGAAGATATTATTAAGCTATATATATAAACTATGTAATGAGATTAAGACGTTATATAAGGAAAGAAGGTAGGAAAATAGGGAGAAAGGGTATATATAGTAGACTTGGTTGCTTAGTTAATATATATATAAAGTAGAATAGGATTTAGGTGGCAGTCCTAGCAAAACTTAGTAGGATTTAGTAAAACTTAGTAAAACTTAATAGAATATAGCGGAATGCGGCAGATTGCTGTTAGATTGCTATAAATTGCGATAAATTGCGGTCTTATAGTTAGTCTTTAGTTGCTAAATTAGTAAAAATAGGTAAACGTATATAAGGTGTTATAGGGTTATTCTATAATAGTACCCCCCCTTTAAACTTAAGCTTCTGCGAGATGGGGCTATAGTAGTTTTAGGTAGAGTTTATAAAAGTCTTTTATGGCTTATATAAGTTCTATAGAGTTAACGGGTTCCTATAAGGGCTTAGTAAAGCCTCTCTATTTCGTAAGGTATATATATTAGCGTTTCCGCTTATTATACTTAATATTATTAATTCTTTTAATAAAGTACTTATTCTCGCTATCCACTTTAACTAGTAGGGGAAGGTCCTATATCTATTTAGGCAGGGTATCTAATATAGGGTGGATTTTAACCGTATTAGAGAGCTTTAGTTAGTAGCGTAAGAGGAAATAACCCTCTTAATCTTATAAGGGCCAGCGTTCTTCTAATTAAGTTTCTTAATAGGTTGTTTTATATTTAGATTTCTTAGATCTAGCTAGATAAAGTTACTAATTTAATAGGCTAATACTAGGGTTTGTTTCTTATTCGCTGCGGCTTTATAAATAGATTAGGCCTATATTATTTTATTAATAAGGAACCGTTATAGTTCCTCCATCTTCTTTATAAATTTATTTACTTCTATAACTTATAAGGCATAATAAGCGGGGCGAGGAATATTACTAAAAGGTTTAAAACTAATTTATAGATGCTAGCCGTAATTGGCTAAAAATAGGGAGACCTTTATAGTTTCTAAGATAGAATTATTTATAGTAAACTTAGTAAATATAAGCTAGTTAATCTAGTTATCTTATAATTATAACGTATATATCCGGATATACTATTCTATTATAGCGTTTATACGTTCTATTTAACCGTCTATTTTTAGGTAATATATAGTAGACAGCAGTACTTTAATGCGGAGTTAGGTAGCTAGTTTTTTCTAAAATATAGAGATAAACTAGCTGCGTTTATTAGAGATAATTGTTTTAGGGAGTCTATAGAGTTTCTATATATAATCTAGAAATAGTTAGGCAATAGTAGGCATTAATATATTAGGGTAGGCGATTAAGTACCTTATCTTAGATAGTCGGTCTATAACTACTATAATATTTATACAGCCTTTACTTATGGGGAGGTTAATGATAAAGTTAATTAAGATATCCTTCTATCTTCGGTTTAGAATAGGTAGTGGCTTTAGGAAGCCATTATATGTCTTATGCGAAGCTTTAGCTCGTTAGTAGATATAGTAGCTAGAGATGTACCTTCGTGTTATATTATATATATTCGGCTAATAGTATTCTTATTAGAGCAGTTCTAGGGTTTTTTCTTAGCTTAGGTAGCTAGCTACTAGTAGATTATATATATATTTAAGGAGCTTAAGCTTAAGTTCGTTATAGTTAGGTATAACTAGGCGGTATTAGTAATATAAGCGGTTTCCGCGGGCTTTATATTTACTTAAAGATTTTTTTTAAAGTGTCTAATACTATCTTATATTAGCTTAAGCGTCTCTTAAATAAACCTATTATTTAGGTATTTATTAACTATAATCTATTTAATTAATTAATTAGTTATTTTAAGGATGTATACCATAAGATCTTTAGTAAGAGGGTTAAATAATTTAGGGCGAAGTAAGGTCTAATTTTAGTAAAAGTGCGCTTTTTTTAGAGCTGGCGCGTCTTATAAGTGTTAGGTTAGGGTATTAGGCAATATGTCTAACAGTTAGCTTAGCTGCGAGCTTGAGAAAAATAGCTGACTGACTGCGTCAATTGGATCGCTCGCTGTCCGCTAACTGTTGGATAACGTACGCTGACTATGAAGCTGTCAGCTAGCTGTCCCAATTAGGAAATTTGTATAGACTTTATGGTATTTTATTTTAGATTTTTGGCAGTACCTCTTTATGTACAAATATCAACATTGCCCGATTAAAATTTAGCCCTAATTTACCTAATATAGTATCCAAATATAGCCAAATTCGTCCCGCGCCCGTAAAGGCTTAAAAGGTAGGTAGAATGGTCAGTGATAAGGACTCCGAAGGCTCTATTTTTATATTAGATTTAATTAAATACAAAGCTCTGTTAAGTTTACCTTACTAAGCTAGCTTTTCTACCTCTGTAGTTGGCTTATAGCCAGTAAGATTAATATTTAAGCTCGTTAACTAGGGTATAGTTAAAGCTCCATTTGAGTTAATATAGTCGATTAAACTGCTTAATAAAAGGCCTTTAATTAACTACTACTTCTAACATTGGTCTGCTTTAATCGTGTCAGCTAAGAGTCTATTGCGCTTATTAGTAACGATCTTTTTAGCTTAACTAAAGGCTTATTCGCATACGGAGCTTATTACTAGTATAGAGAATATATTAAGAGCAATCTTAGTAAGCGTTAGATAAAGGATTTGACTAATTTTAAGCCACTAATTAAGAGGATTAGGAACGACGTTATTCCGCTTATTGCCGTCTTTGGAACGGATCTTAATAAACTTAAGGCCTGCGTTATAGTAGCGGTTAAGCTTACTAGCGAGCTTAATACGCTTTTAATTACGCTTTAAGGAAGTAAGGCTTTTATCTACAACTAAGGACTATATATATTTATTAGTTAAATCATTATTAGATTTATAAGGAACCTTCTTACGTTATAGCTTAACTAGTTCCTTATCTTCCTTATCTACTTACTTATTAATATAGTTATTAAATAGAGTCTCTATACACCGCTTGGCGTGCTTTCACTACTAGGGCTACTATTTCCACTTATTGCAAAAGTAGGCGCGTTTAAGAGACGGATAAAGGATTACTATAGTAAAGTAGTAAGGGCTTTCGGCCTTTATTTTATTAAAATATTTATTAATCTTTTTAATAGCTATATTAATACCCGATTTAAAAAAGGAGTTATATTTATTTTTAAGGCTTAGCTAAGTTCGCTAGAGGATTTAATAGAGGAGCTCTATATTAGTGATTGACTCCTATAAAGCGCTATATAAGCCTTTAATACTAGGACTATTAGCGTTACCTTTTATACGCTTAGTAGCTAATATAAAAGGCTTTAGGATTTTAATAAGCTGCTCTACCTACTACTAATCTTTATTAGTAAGCGCGTTCTAAGATAGATTATAGCTATTATTAGCGGGCTTCCTCTAAGCTAGTAAATATTTATTAATCGCTTTATAAAGAAGTAATGCATAACGGAGTATAAAGTAGGTTAAATTCTACTAAACGCCTCCGTCCTTAATAAGTAGAAGCTCTGCTTAATTAAAAAGATCGTTCTTAATATAGGCCTTACTCTAGTTCTTAGCAAAGTCCTTACGGCGTCCTATTAATCGCATAATATATTTAACAATATTATAAATCTTGCCTATAAAGCCTCTCTGCCGCATAAGATTAAATTTAATATAGTTGCTTGCGCTAATTATTAAGCGCTTAAGCTTGCTAACGCCTTTGCCGTATATTAAAGCCTTAACGATAAGGTTAATAATATGGCTAACGCACCAAAGCCGCTCCTTTTTAGGCACTGAGAGGCTTTATAAGAGATGGTTGTAGAGATTATTATTATTACTAGCGTTATTAGCTATTAAGAAGCCAAGCTTATAATTAAATTAATACTTTTAAATTACCGATACCAGGGCCGTTGCTATATTTTTAGTAAAGTGTAATTCTTATAGTCGTAGAAGGCCTAAAAGCACTAATTAAAGCTTTCTGTCTTTGTTAATAAAATAAGCTACTATACTAAGTAGTAACATTCCATTTATAGATATCTAGATATTATAAGTAAAATTAATTTTACTAAGTGCGGTAAGGAGGAGGTCTTTAATATTAACGCGCCGCTGTTTAAATACGGTTTTAATCTAATTGCTTAGTAATATAGGCGCCTTTATAAGATAGTCTTAGATCTAAAGACGGTTAAATATTAGCAGAGCGCGCGTAGAAGGACTTATAGCTTAACAAAAGGTAATATCTTATAGAATTGTCTAATTAATATAGGCTTAAATATAGCCAGCTGCCTAGAACGGCTGGCGTTTATAACTACTAGCGGAAGTAAAAGCTTTTGCGGCTGGTAGTTATATTCTACTATTATAACTTTTAAGGTTAATAATAAGCTTATACTTTAATTTTAAATGGCCGTTAATATAATCGTTGCCGTTAATTATAAGTAAAGCACCTGGTCTTTAAGCTAGATGGTAAAGCTTATATAGCTAAAGCCTCTTTTTGCCTAAAGGACCGTCCTAAAAAAGGTCTACCCTATGCTTCTATATTGGTAATATAGGAGCTTTACTTAATAGTAACCGCTTATTAGTAACTCGGTATCCGTATTTACTAGTAAGCTTACCGTATATTATTAGGTAGAGATTGTCCTAATTAATAGGAAAGATATAGCCGTAGTTCTAATTAGCTAGAGGAGGCTCTTGTGATACGGAATTATCTTAATCACCCGATTCGGTATTATCGTTAATTAGAAGAGGGGAGGAAGCAGTTAATCTATAAACCCTATGCAGTACTAAAGGAGTTAAGTAACGCGTAGATTGTGGATTTAATAAAGAAGTAGAGGAAGAAGCTCTACTGCCTGGCTAACGCGTAAAATGTAATGTATGTTACATTTTATATAGGTGGCATAGGAGAACGGGTATACGGCGCGTAATAGAGATATTGGGGAAAATGCTTTATTTACTATGGCTAAGCGAGAGATTCTTATAGGTTTTTTATTGCTTGGCGTATAATCTTAGTTAAAGATTTAAATATCCTTAACTTCTACTAAAAGCTTTAACTTACCACTAAATCTTACTACTAAGGCAGCGAGCTGTTAGCTAGCTGCAGTTTTATAGCTAACTAACTGTTATAACTCTATAGGCTCGCTAACTGCTTACGTTATTAGCCTCTTGGCAGCGACGCTGGCAGCGACGTTAACTCTTAGATATACTAGTATTAGGCTTCTAACCTTTAACGCCTAAGTAGTACGTAATTAAGAATTAAAAATAAGATAGATATTCTAACTAGCGGGCCTAACAATAACTTAGCTATTTTGTGGTTGTAAAGTACTATAGGTTCTTATAGTCGCTAAGGACCTTAATTAGAAATCCGGCACCTTTTAGTTCGGGTTGCCATTATTTAAAGTATCTAATAATAGCTAATAATTCTTTATTATAAATCTCGTAATTATATTTAGTAGGACTTAGTTACTTTAAGAAGTATACTATAAGGTATAATACTCCTTCTTTGTTATATTAAGATAGAATACCTCTAGTAACGTAGTTAGATAAGTTAGCTTCTATAATACTTATTTATTTTAGGTTAAAGTATTAGAGTATAGGTATAGTAATAAATATAACCTTTAAATAAGCAAAGGCCTTTTTATATTCTTTATTAAAGATAAAGGCTTTATCCTTTTAGGTTAGAGCTATAAGGGGTAAAACTAGGGTGGAGAAGTTATTAATAAACTATTAGTAGAAATTAGCAAATCCTATAAAGGCTTTTATATCCTTAACGTTCTCAAGTTCTTGCCGGTTTATAATTACTTTAACTTTCTTTAGTTCTATTTATATACCGTTTATAGAAATAAAAAGCCTAAGGTATAGGACTTTTATTTTATAGAATTTATATTTATATATATCTAAATATAGACTAGCTCCTTATAGGGCTTATAAAACAAAATTAACGTATTTCCGGTATTTAGTTAGGTTATTTCTATATATTAAGATATTGTTAATATAAGCAGTACAGAAGATATCTAGGTAGGGACGTAGGGTATTATTTATATAATATTAAAACGAGCTTAGAGCGTTTATAAGGCTAAAGGGTATTACTAAGTACTTAAATACGAAGGCGCGCAGCATTGAAATCCGTCCATTTTTATTGGTTACATTAGCGAGGATTTTTGTTAGCAAACCCCACTAAAAGCTCCTCGTCCCACCAACACTAATCTAAATTTATTACTTTTTGATTATAAGGAAGCACGCTACTAACGTTAATAAAGCTGTCTTCTTAACCTACTTACTTTATATCCATTAAGCTAAAGCTGCGCGTAAAGCAGGGCTTGCCAAATCAACTGCTATAGATATTAAAAATGCCTCCGTAGAGGTCCAAATCCAGTATAATAAAAAGGGCCTCCCTCCCCCTATAATTTAAGAGCAAGTAGAGCAAATTAAGCGTAAAAAGGGCAGTGGGGCCTTTAAGAAGATTATAGATAAAGAGGTTATTAAGTTAATAAAAGCTTGTACATTAAACAAAACATAAAGAAAAAAGCTATAGCATATTGTTGCCAAAGAAGAGGGCTTTTTTAATGTCCACCGTAGAATAATTAAGAAGAAGTTATAGGCCCGTGGCCTCCGCCGAGCAAAGTCTATAAAGAAGTTAAGTCTTACGGATATCTAAAGAGCTTAATAGTATAAGGTAGCGTTGTTACGGAAGGACTAGGGGATAGAAAAGTGGCGGAAGGTCATTTTCTCTAACGAAGCCTCTATTATTGTCTCCGCAAAACATAGCATGTAAAATATCTTACGGTTAATAGGAGATGAGGAGAAATATTACCCGGATTGTATTAAACGGCGGTATAATAACTACTTAGAGGCTATGTTTTGGGGGTGCTTTATATATAATTATAAAGGGCCTTACTATATCTACTATAAAGAAACGGAGGAATAAAAGGAGGTAAATAAGGTAGAGATAGAACGGATAAACGAGGAAGAGATAGAAGCTGAGTGCCGTGCAGCTTTTAATACTTAAGAAAAAGAGAAAGAAAAGAAATGGGATAAGAAGGGGTAGAAGTGGCCTACATAACGTGCTTCTTAGAAGGTCTTTTAGAAGAAGAATATGTTTAAAAAGGGGGCATTATAAGGTGGAATTAATAATCTACGTTATACGTACGAAGTCCTTAAGCCAAAGCTAATTCCTTATTAGAAGGAACTTATGCTCCAACGCCATAATCCAAACACTTTTAAATGCGATTAACTTCCTTATGTTTTTTAATAGGATAACGCTCCTTCGCATGCAAGCAAATAGACCCAGCGGAGGCTTTAAAAAGAGGGCATTCCCCTACTAGAATATATTGGTAACTCTCTAGAAATAAACGCAATTAAGGGGGTTTGGATGCCATTAAGAATAGAGATTATAAAGCAGTGGAATACCCCGTATATAATAGAATGGACTGATCGCGCGTAGAGAGTGGAGTGGGATAAGTTTCCACAGGATAGGATACGTGCTTTAGTGACGAGAATGGCTGCTATTAATACTCTTATTATAGAATTTAAAGGCGGGAATGAATTCCATGGTTAATACTTTAATTTGTATACAATTTACTATAATAGGGTAAGTCTTTTTAGTGTTCCTAATTCGCGTACGCGACCAATAAAAATGGACGGATTTTAATGCCGCGTGCCTTTGTAATCTATATTGGGTACAAAATATAGTAAGCTATTTATCTCCTTTTGTAATACAAAGGCGGTTAAATATAGAGATAATATTGAGCTTTGTATAGAAGCGAGCCTTATTTAGTTAGTTTAGCGTCTCTTATATTAGCGGGATTGGATATTAGTTCTTAATAGTAATGGTATTAAGAGCTTAATAGTTTACGTAAAAGTATAGTCTGCTGCCTAGTTTCTTAATAAAGATTACTAGTGCGGCTATAGGTAAAGAGCTTACTCTAATAAATCCTTTAATTACATTCTTGTCTAGGTACTTCCGTAGTACTTAGAGTTTATTTTTAAAATATCCTATATAAGGGTCTAAATCCAGGCTGCTTCCCTTCTTTAAGTATAATCTTATAATTATATGGTTGATATTCCGGTAGCTTATTAGCTTTCTTTTATAAAAATGCCTCTAGGCGGTTATAGTACTCTACTAGTACCTTTATAGCAGGGTTAGTATGCTTTTTTGGTGCTAAGGCCTTCTTAATATCGGCTATAGTAACAGCGAAGATTGTATGTTTAGGTTTTTTAGCGAGTTATACTAACGAAGTAGCTCCAATTATATGGATATCTAGGGTGCTGAGCTTACTTAAATCGTCTATAGTTTCTTATTTAAGTTTAGGTTTAGTATTAGGTACAGAGTTAGTATTAGATTTAGGTCCGGGTTCTTTAAGTATCCTTTTTATAGTAGAATACTAGTCCTTATAGTATTTTTATATAGTAAGCTTAAGCTTCTACCTGGCTTTAGGTAGTATAGTACTTAAAGTTAATTTATAGGGTTTATTAGAATTTTTAGGTCCTTAGTAGATAGTAGTAAAAATCTTATATTAGTGGAATTTAGTGGAATTCCTAGGTTAGTATAATCTGGTAGATTTCTTAGGCGTAGGGTACATATTAGTAGAATTTTTAGGTTAATAGAATTAAGTAGATTCCTTAGGTATAGGGTAAATAGATATAGAAATTTTAGACTAGTAGATCCTAGTAGATTTTTTAGATTTTAGTTTTAGGTCTAAGCAGCGAGTTATAAGGCACTTTTGCTTATAGCGGGAGGCGGTAAATAGAAGCTTAAGGTTGTTCTAAATAATAGTTACCTTATATAGCTTTATTTATAGTTATTTAAGAATTACTAGGTAACCTAAGGTAGTAATAAAAAGCCTAATTAGCTCTTTATAGTTTAGGTATTAGAGTCTTAAGTATACTACGCAGGTAATTTAGCCTATGACTATACGTTTACTATTAAATCTAAATACATTAATATGCCGGTTAAGGGGGGTTAGGGTAAAACTATTATCTTATACAAAGATCTTATTAATAAATCCTATACCACTAGCTCCTATATTAATTAGGACTTAAGTATTAGCCTATTAATTATTCTGCTAAAGATAATAGTTAACGGTTATACTATAATCCTAAAAGTTAGAGTTCGTAATATCTAAAGCATTTAATAAAATCCTAAGGTAGAGCTGTTCTGGAGAAAGACTTAACTTTAAAACGTGCCTTTTAGTAGCGAGCGGGAAGGGGTTCCTATAAAACGTTGGTTATAGCTTCGCCCTTATAAGTAGTGCTTACTAAACATAGGGCTAGAACTAGGTAAAGATTAGGGACAGTAACCGAAAGATTAATGTGGTAAACGGTTACTAGTATTAGCTGTTTATAAATCGTATTTAGGTATAGGGATGGAGTAGTAGTTAAAGAGGTAGGAGTTACTTTTATATTTAAAGCAGAGGCTTAGCTTAATACGTCGTTTTTATTTAAAGGACGTTAGTAGGGCGTATCCTAGGGTCTTAGTATTAATAGCTATAGCGTTAGGGTGCTTAAGCTAAAATAACTTAGTAGACATTCGCGGAGCTATTATATTGTATTAAGGAGCGTGTTTTGGTATTAGGCGTAGTATATTATTATACCGTTTGTTAATAACGTTTATATAGGCGTTAAGGGCTCCTAGTAGGTCTATGCCTATTAGGAAGATTTTTAGTTTAGGGCTTAGGGATTTAATAAGGCTGTTAATCAGTATAAAGTTGTTTTAGCTAGTTTCCTTTATATAACAGTTAAATTTAGAGAAGTATACTAGGAGACTCTTTATTCCTTAAGCTATATAGTTTATCTTTTTTTAAGTAATAGCTTAGTGGTTTGGATTACCGTATATAGCTTTAAGAAGTATAACTAGGCTTTATATTAAGTTCGGTTAAAGGGGTTTAATAAAATTAGCTACCTTTCCTCCTAGTTAACTTAGGGCGTAGTAAAGTCGATTAGCTTTAGTTAGGTAACAGTTAGTGTTACTAGTTAGCTTATTCTTAAGCTAGCTTAGAAATAATTAAAGCTTTTACCATTTATTAGAGGGTTAGGTAATCGTTTAAATCATTATAGTATAGTAATTAATTTAGGGTAAACAGCTATTATAGGTTTAGGACTTATATTCCGTATATTTGTCTTTAGAGATAGTGTTTGGTCTTAAGGCCCTAATATAGGTATCTTAAGAGTGCGGATTTCTTCTTAGAGGTCATTAATTAGTTACTAGTGTCGTAATTTTTATTTAGCTTATTATTAATTTAAAGTGGCTTAGTTTTATACAAGGGCGTTTATAAAAGACTTTTATATCTCTACTAGTTGTTTTTAGAGTATAAATATAATACTGGCGGCTGTTATAGGGGCTTTACAGTTCTTTTATATTTTAGAGGTAGTATATAAAGTTAATGTAATGTAGTATTACGGAGTAAGTATAAGCGACGATAATATATAGCAAGGTAGATATTATTAAGCTATATATATAAACTGTATAATAAGATTAAGATGTTATATAAGGAAAGAAGGTAGGAAAATGGGGAGAAAGGGTATATATTATGGACTTAGTTACTTAATTAATATATATATAGAGTAGAATAGGATTTAGGTGGCGGTCTTAGTAGAACTTAGTGGAATATAGCAGAATGCGGCAGATTGCCGTTAGATTGCTATAGATTGCGGTAAATTACGGTCTCGTAGTCGGTCTTTAGTTGCTAAGTTAGTGGAAATAGGTAGACATATATAAGGTGTTATAGGGGTATTCTAAAACAAGTTAGGTATATAAGAACTACAAAGTTATAGGGTATAATATTAATAATTACATAAGTAGATCTACTTTAATTTAGGTAATAGACGCCGCAACAGCTTTAGGCAGGGTAGATATATTAGGTACTACCGCTTTAAATATAGCTACTACCTCTTTATCGCCTAAACCTCTTAATATAGCCGGCTTTTATTTAATAGCGGATAGCCTAGTAAATAATCTAGATACCTATATAGAGGATAGCAATTCTATAATAGCTAAGCCTTTAAATATACTGTAGCTTCTAAATAATGACTACCTTATAGTTTAGTTTATTATACAAATTATTAAAGAGTATATTATAGTATGTAGTATTATATTTTAGGTATCTTATAAGACTAGTAAAATGCCTACTTATTATTTATATAAGACGGCGTCTATCTAATTTACAGCTACTAATATTACTAGTAATATTACTTCTTTAATTACTTAATAACTGTTATGTCTAACTACGCTTAAGTATCTTATTTGAATTCTCCCGCAAGATATAACTTTACTATATTAGGTTTGTTGTTGCCTTTAATAAACTTATACTAGGTACGCATACATTACTTAATAAGTACTTCTTTATTAATAGGGACTTTGGCCTATTTATGCTGCAAATCTATAAAGCTTAGAATATGCTATTAAATCGTTCTGTAGTTATTGTCTACTTCTTTATACCAGTTATTAAATGGCTTAATAGTTATATCGCGAGCCTAAACATAAGTCTATATCGTAGAGCGTTAACAATCCTTTAGGTCGCTAGCAGAAGAACTATAATATATATATCTGGCTTAGTATATAGCTCTTAGTAGAGGACCGACTATTATATAAAATCCCTGTAAGGTATTAGTTTAATAGCGTTTTTAAGTATTTTACGGTCTAGTTCTATACTATAGTTTTAAGCCTTAAGGCCGTTAACTAGAACCCTAAGTACTTACTATTATTTATTTTATTACCTTTTTAGGTGGCGCGGACTAAGTTTACTACGCTACTATCTAGATAGTTAATAGTTTTACTCTTTATACCGACTCTATTATTAATATTTTATTCCTAGGTAAAAATGTAGATAGCTAGGCTAGCTAAAAAGGAGTTATTATTAATACCACTCCCTTTAGCTCCAACTATAACTGCTATACTTTTATTTTTTTAACTACGGGTGGGTTATAAGTTTATATTAAACCCTATATTTACTCTAGAGTATATCCTAAGTAGTAACGACTTTATAATAGTTAGTAACCTAAGTAAGGCCCTAATTATAGCATAGGGTATTAAATGTCTTATAACTAAGCGTATCCCTAAGGTTAGAATCTCCTAAGAAATTAACACTCTACGCTGCCTATAGTAAGGAGGCAATAGTTTCTATATTAAGTGCTAAATTGCGCTATTTAACAATTTTGCAGATCTCCCGCGTATTAATTACTTTAATTATAATATTGCCAAGTATAGAAAGAACTTAGTTAATAATACCCTTAAGGCCGTCTTGCTACTATTTAATAAAGAGTAAATAGGTTCCTATCCTACGCTTAAATATATAATAGGCGGTATTTTGCTAATTTAAGGCCCTAGTAGTATTAGGAAATCAACTTTCTTAACTATCTTAGTACGATACTAGTATTAACTTAGGCTGCCTTAATAGGATCCTACTAGAATCTAGGTCTTATTACCACTTAATTACTAATTACTAACTAAATATGCTAGCTAGGATAATTAATAATGCGCTTATAAAGGACTATAAGGCATTAATTATATAAGCCCATCCCGCTAAATTTCCTATTATTCTTTACTACTATATACGCTTAATAGAAACTAAGGTCTATAAATAGGATACTATTATATAGTAAATAGCGGTAAGTATTTTAGGAAATAGGATAATTATACTACGATTAATAAGGACGTATCTATGCTAAATAGAGCATTCCTACTCTACCGTACATTTAAGGCTAGTAATACTACTAGCTTTAATAAGTGGTTATAGGTTATAGATTTGTCTAAAGGTTAATAATTATTATACCTTATAGGTATCCTAGATAGTAACGGAAATCTATATTCTATCGCAGACCCTAATATAACTAAATACGCCAAATTCCGCTAATACTTATACTAATTTACGCTTAGTAATAATATAATATAAAATAATAGGATAGGATTAATACTTATAGCTAAGATAGTTATTATTGACCTAGCTAAGAAGGCTAATATTATTCTTATAATACCTAATATAGTCTTATAGACCCGTGTATATTCTATTAGCGCTATATATATAGTTTTCTATAATAAGGCTAGGAAGGCGTTTAAGCTAGGTAGTTTTACTAGATTTGCTTAAATTAGACTATATTTAATTTAGGGAGGTCTATAAATCTAGGCTAGCGACTTTATCCCTTAGGTTTTTCTTAGTAATATATATTAACTAAAACCAATCCTTAGTCCTAATTTCGATAATCCATTCTACTATTAAAATCCGTTTCCCTATATACACGTCTCCTTATAGCTAGTACGGATATAGTATAGTTTTCGCTATAACATTAATTTATTAAAGATATTATATATTTTATAAATACTGTCCTACTATATAGCTAACTTTAGATAAGCCCACAAAGTCCTACTGCACATATCCACGTCGCCGCGGGTGGAAACATTATCAGGAAATCGTTCCTTTTGATGGCTAAGTGCAGAGGCGATAGTAGGGAGCCGTCGCAGCGCATGCAGCGCGCTGTCGTCGCGGTTCTGTGGTGTTAAGCTTGCGACGCGTACTACCGTATAAAGCATCGCCCTTAATAACACCTGGAGCCTTACTGCCTCCGTATAAGGCTCTTGCTCTACTACCTAGGGAGGCCTATTAAGGGAAACTAGGATACAAAAACCACCCAATATACAACTACCTGGCTCGTAGCTAGGCTTGAAACTGGCCTTATTATCTAGTTAGTTAACGTAAACACGTCCTAGTCGTATAATAGGACACCCTTAGGCTTGCACTAGCTCTAAGATCGCAAAGGGACGTAGTAAGGGCGTAGGGAACCTCTTTTTATAAGAACTTGTTAAGGTTAACGCGTCGCAGATACCTCGTACAAAACTTATTAAGGCCCTAAGGCCACCGCGAAGAACTTGTTAAGGCCCTGCCTAGAGAACTTATTAAGGCCCCTCTACGAGGGCCTATCTGGTATCCGGTACACCTAGGTGACTTAGAAGAGGGTCTTAATAGGCGTAGTACGCGCGACCTAGACAACAGACGCGATAGCGACGCGATAGCGACGTAATGGCGACGCGACGGCGACCAGACGGCTTAACGAGGTAGAAACACAGGTAAAGCTCTAAGCAGCGGAAATACAGGCCAGCTTTGACGGCCCTATAGCGTTTAACCAGGTGACTTATAGGAGGGTTTTAATAGGCGTAGTATACGTAACCTAATGTATATATATAAGGCGACTTATAGGAAAGTCTTAATAGGCATAGTGTACGCAACCTAGTATATATATAGGGGAGGTCTTAAAGGAAACATAGGCTAGTTAGATAAGGTTTTAACAGTTAAAGATATAGGCTAGCTTATAGGAAGGGGGGACATAAGCTTAGTTAGTAGGAGAGGGGGGAATAGGTTACCTGGCATGGGACCTAGTCTATAGCCTCCTCCTATAAGACACGGTCGGCCTATTATAAGGAGACTCTTATAGGTAACGCGAAACGGGAACTAGCAGTCTATAGGGTATTGCGCCCCTATATTACTACTAGCCTCCCATAGGGTGTAGTATATAATAGCTACTGCTAGCTCTAGGGACCTTACCCCTTAATTAGGCCCTAACCCCTAGTATACCTAGTAGGTAGGTAGGATCACGTCCTAGCCAGAGAGACTACTACGTAGCTTAAGAGAATGGATGCGCGTATTAGTACATTAACAGACGGAACCGTTTCGCTTTGCTAGGACGGTATACTGGTAAGACGTACTTATAGAGTAAATAGGAGTTACTTAGGTGGAAGAGGCTTTAGCTGGACCTTAACCGTAGAAGGTGTACCTAATTATATTGCAGGATGCAGCCACGACGCCCTTGTAGGACTACGTCAGTAGGCATATAAGATGGAAGTTGCGACCCCTATAAATGGCAGCTTATGCCCGCGCCGGCGGAAATAATAAAGAGAGGTGTAAAACTAGAGGCTATAGAAGGCTCCTAAGCCGTACAAAAGCGTACCAACTTTAGGAGGAAACTCTTATACAGACTACTGGGGGGCGGACTGGTACTTGGGCTAACCCCATTATAAGATATCCGTAAGAACTGGTGAGAATCCCCATGCGATTGGTGGTGGCAGCTAACTGCTTATAGTTGGGACAAAGCACTAGAAAACTGAGGTAGAGGCCTGGATAAGCAGGCATAGTAAACTCTACTATATTATTAGTACTACTAGTATATATAACTACCTGCCTACTGCCTAGCGAGCTAGAGGTGGATTTATTTGTCGTTTTACCTCCTTTTCCTAACAGAAAATTTTCTCTAAGGGTGGCCCTAGCTTATAAGCGAGGCACGGACAGGAACACTAAACCTACTACCACTACCACTAATACCAAAACTACAAAATAGGGGCTAGTTTCTCTACTACCTCTTAGCCTAATCTCCCTAGAAATCTTCTAGTAGAATTAGTAAG
>Ga0307515_10004736_pt1 | contig 27868 bp, 28 predicted proteins | sample 17_EM_MG_FD_194513 | JGI IMG/M metagenome (GOLD analysis project Ga0307515, IMG submission 194513) | Populus trichocarpa ectomycorrhiza microbial communities from riparian zone in the Pacific Northwest, United States - 17_EM | ecosystem: Host-associated > Plants > Roots > Unclassified | place... | reverse complement strand
TGCACTCTAATTAGAGTATGACAGGACCTGATATCCCCTCCGCCTCCGGGCTAGCCGGCTAGATGGCGGAGCTCCCCCCCCGCTACCCTTCATCCCTGCTGACAAATGAAAGCTTAAAGACAGACCAGAACAGAAAGGAAAAGAAAGGAAAAGAAAAGAAAACGCAGAGATCTATGCCCGCTGCCGCCGCCCCTCCATCCCTCCCTTCATTTGGGCGGGAACTTCCCGACTTCAGTCGCCGCCAGGAAGTCCACCACCGCTTGATCACATTCGTCTCTGGAAAACAGCTCAGAGATCTGCACGTGGCGGCATCTGCCCGCTTTCCAGCCCGTCGCCTTTCCCACCGCTTTCCACAGTGCTTTCTGCAGGTCTCTCCACCGGCTGCAGTGACGGAAGAGGTGTTCCCGCGTCTGGGCCGCCGTCCGGCCTCCACCGCCGCACCACCATCATTTGTCGTCCTCACGATGTGTAACGGCACGGCTGCACGTGACGTGTCCAGGGCCGGGTAACGGCCATTCCATATAGTCGGCTCGCCACGAGCCTTAGATCTCTAGCGATGATTTTAACTTTACATCTACACGTCTACATATATAGTGACTCGAGTCCACGTGTGCAACCATATCCCTACACCGCCGGACGCTGGCGTATGCGTCCTTACACTATTATCGCTTCTTCAGTAAACGGATATGCTTCGCTCACGGGATTTGCGAGTTTACCCCTATTTCGACGAGCCAGAATACGAAGTCAACAATTCGAAAATGCAATGTGTTACGAGTCCAGATACTTACCGATTATAGGAGCGACGAGTCTTAAGACGTTCAACCTTCAATCAGGTGAATTGTCAAGAGCAGAGACGATTTCTAAGATGCACTTGGCAGCGAGACGCGTTACCGGCCAACAATGTTGACAATTGCTTCAAGTTGAGAGACAACTCCTACAGACGTCCAACAAGCGGAAATCGCATGCGGTCTATTGCAACGAGCACAATTACAATTGACTGCAGTGAATTGAGCATTACCAAGCGATGCAAAGATCGCGATTGACAAGAACGACTATATTAGCCCTGAAAGCGTACGACTGACGAGAACCCAACGAGGAGTCTACCACTCACGATCAAAGAGCGGCTACGACGGAGAGCCTTTCTGCAAACAAAATCCGGCTACAGAGATTAACCACACAATGAAAGTTCACCCAGAGGAGGTGCCATCCGGCGAAGCTCACTTGCAATGAGAATGAGGATATTGTGATTGGATACTCGATGTCCACCTACGATTTCGGCGAATACCTACCGCAATGACTGCGTATGGTACATGGAGCAAAATGCTTTCCTTCAAATTAACTCCACCGAAGTCGATTCCGGTCGAGGGAATACCATTTCTGCGGATTCAGTCACCAATACCTACGATGCTACAAACTCGGATGCCCTACACCCGACACCTAGCAGAGATTCGGAACTACTACCAGTCGCGAACAACTATCAACCGACCAGGAAAGCGAGCGAATTCCCAATTGATCCTGCGGTACTACGTCGACCGCCAGCTCTTCTCGAGAGAGAGATGGCAACCTGGTGCCCCAATGACTTGCATTGGGGGCCCACAAATACCGACACTTCTTGATCTCGAGGCTATTTATACCACCTACTATGAGGTGAGGCAATATTTATCGACCACCTGTGCACGGGTGAGGAAGATGCATGCAATCTACATTTTGAGCTCTTATGGTTCCAGCTCGGAACTAGTTGTTGATAATAATCCGCGGTGGTTGGACGGCAATTGACTGCTGATTATCTAGACCCTGCGTGGAGATAATTCGCGATTGTCCAGTCGTCAACTGACTGGCATCGTCCTGGAGCGGGCATTAGCCACAATGTGTGGAGCTTGCGATTAGGATTGCTAGAGCTGCGGTAGAGTGGACCCATTGAAGCGGTGGATTGAGCAACACAAGTGGTAACCCTCGTAGGCTGGATGCGCGAGCAAAGAGCAGCGGCTGTAGTTGCGGCAGAAGAGCGTCCACATAGGAACCTTGAATGACTGCTACTGGCTCGCCGAGGCATGAAGGGAGTGACTGGATGGCGGGGCTTGGTCCATTTGTGGGCGAACCGCTAATGTCAAGGCCTCCTGGATTTTACCTTTCATCGCCTCCATCCTCTGTTGATTGCTTAGCTAATCCAGATGATAGAGCAGAAGCAGTCGTCGATCTGTAGTTGAGAGATAGCACCACTTGCAGACGGGCCTGAGATACTATGGCCCCTGAGTGATCGAATGGCACAATCATCAACGGAGATTCTTTCTTCATACGACTTCGTCATCAAGCACCTGGCAGGAAACGGGAACCCAGCAGATGGACTCTCTTGACGACGTGATCACGAGATCGGATATGAGAGACCTACTGCAGGACTTCTGGCACCTTTAGCAGCCGTTGAACCTTACGATGATCTGCTACCGGCTATCAAGACAGCCCTGGCTACCGACACACTGGCTACCGACGTGCACAAGAAAATCGTCGATATCCCAATGGTCGGTTAACCTGGCCTGACAGAGAACAGTAGAGCAGAGGGTGCAACGGACTCACATAAGAATAGGAAAGTTGTCTCAGGTGCCCTGACCGACGAAAGGAGGATATACTGCAAATATGGCTACCGAAGCTGCATCCAGAGCTGCAACAATGATCACTGATGGGCTGGGCCAGCGGAGTTGTTCACGAGGAATTGGGAGAGCTCGGGTACTAGCGCACTTGACAGTATGGTGAGTATCACCAGGTACCGGGATGCTTACAAGTTAAATATACCGATACAATGGCCCATGACGATGGAGATGGCGATGGCAATGGTGATGATGAGCAGCGAGCGGAAGCAGTTCCGAACGAGATACCGAACAACTGCGATATGGCTACTGAATTGGTCCAGAAGGAGATCAAGAATGACCACCCAGCGTACCAAATCGTCTACCGAATGGCATCACAAGAGACAGTCGAGATAACTACCAAGAGATGACCAACCGAGATAGGTCCGGAAGTGACTATTCTCATACAATGATATATCACTGAGGTGGAGCCGAAGCCGGCCTCAATCAACCAAGCTACGATGATCTACAATGAAGGCAACCAAAGGCGAGCCGTATCGGTCCTAGATGGTTATTCGAAGATATACAACGTACCGGCGGCATCTCTCTACCGAGTACAATCCTGCATACTATTCCAATATACCAATACGAGGCCATACGAGGTTAGTTATGGGCAGAGCCACGACATTCAAACAAGAGGGGGATGGCTGTACTGGAAACAAGATTCCCTACCGAGACCTTTCACCATACCGGCAGAGCTGGAACGAAGCACTGCAAGATTCAGTCATCGATAGAGAGGCTAGCAGCGACTCAGAAAAGGACGATAAGTGCATCGAGTCAGGTGATTCCAAACATACCTACAGATGAATCAACAAGCACACCGGGAGGAGAGTCAGCGAGCGTGCCCCGCGATTGGAGACGATAAGTGCATGCAGCATTCGACGGATTTCATGTGTACCTACAAATACAGCTGAGAGAGATAAGTCAAACGAGCCAGATCTAGGCCGAACGAGTGCAAAGATGGCTACCGAAGAAGATCTGAACACCATACTGAACTGAATGCCGAACATCCTTACCGGAGGCCTACCAAACGACTACCGAGAAGCCAACAGATATTCTACCAAAGCTGCCTACCGAGATGGCCACAGAGAAGTCGACTGAGGATGACTGAAGCCGATGACAGATAGTCTGCAGACGAAGCTAAAGGCGAAGTGAATCACGTGTCAAAGCATAGGGAGATTTCGATTACAATCCCGAATCACGATTATACTGCTACCGAGCCGTGATGGCAATCGACAATCGATATATTGATAAGTCGTCGGCGGAGCAACGAATTTTCGAAAAGGGAGAGATAGCCATGTCTACACGACCAAGTCCTACCGACAAGTCACAGCCCACCAGCAAGCAGTCTACGTAGACACGCACCAAGAAGTCTACCGAGAAGTTGACCGGCAAGTCTACCAAGTCGACCAGGATTCTACTGCAGCCACCAATCGTGTGCGCACCTATGATGTCTACCGGATGGTCACCGGCGCAGACTTGGAAAGACGATTACCGAGTACCGATGACTACCGGCTGCAAGATATACTCTATAGAGCTTGCGGAAGCACTGCTCAGAGCTCAGACAGCGCTAGCAGGTTTGGACTGCAAAGTATAACCATCTTAGAGAGCTTACTTGTTAGGTGTCTACAAATGTGACTACACGCAATTGACATATACCATCGATGATTACCAATGACTACGAACGTTGCCGGCAGCGGAAGCTCCCATCGATGCCAAGTCATGTGCGGGAGCTCTACCACCGTGGCAAATTCTGACAATGACCTACGCCGGGATATACGGGCTATGGGAATGGATGGTCGGAGGAGTATGGGTTCAGTTCGGAAGTGGAGATATGGAGGACGGAATCACTTTTGGATGTTTCCTTGTTTGTTTCTTCGCTTCTTCTCTTCGTTGGATCTCGGCCCGGTACAAATGGCGTCAGCATGGCTTTTTACTATCTTGGGAGTCACATGTGGAGGTGGATTTTCCCCGTGCACCGGATGCGCCGAAAAGTCGCCATGGAGCTGTCCCGATCGGTAGTGGGACTTATGGGTTCATACGATTGCGTACGTAGGATCATTGTTGCATTCTTTGTTTCCCTTTCCATCTTTTCTCTTATACTGGCTTTGGCAGCCCAGGAGGTCTGTGTCTAAAGAGAGGGATGATGTAACGGCACGGCTGCATGTGACGTGTCTAGGGCCGGGTAACGGCCATTCCATATAGTCGGCTCGCCACGAGCCTTAGATCTCTGGCGATAATCTTACCTTTACATCTACACGTCTACATATATAGTCACTCGAGTCCATGTGTGCAACCATATCCCTACACCGCCGGACGCTGGCGTATGCGTCCTTGCACGATGGCCGAACCGTTTTAGGTAGACTCCAGTGGGTGCATGCCCGGACTTTAGTCTGTAGAACCTGGCGGCCAGTGATTTCACACTTGTCATTGGGATAGGTCTCTTGGTCCCTGCCTTGCCCTTGAATCTGTAGCCGAAGTGCTGGCCGCACTTGTCGGCCTCCCACTTCGTGTTGGCTGTTGACCTTCTGTCGCAGATCAGTCTGGCCGTATTCGCGGCTGAGGTGTACGGCCGCTCTCTAGCCGTGTCCCCCCTTGCCTCGTGGGCTACGTTCTCCTGGCAGTCTCCTTCTTTGTTCCCTGGGATACCAGAGTGTCCTGGAAGCCAGTGAATCTCTGTTTTGATGGCGTGGGCAAGGAGAGCCTGCGCTTTTCGATTGATCTGTCTTGCTAGCCGTTGTCCCGGGCCTGGCTCCAGATGTGCCGCCCGCCGAATGCCAGCTTGTGAATCGCTAAAGACCGCCACCATCTTCACCCTATTTCTTTGCAGTATTTTTCTCTTCTTGATTGTCTCCTCGAGCGCGAGTCTGATCGCCCACATTTCGGCCTCAAAGACCTCTATTCGTCCAGTGCCCAGATAGCTGCGGCGGGACCTCCACTTGTCTGTGTGCTTGCACACTGCCACAGCTCCCACTCGGCCGTCATCTGAGTGCGATCCATCTGTCCACCTCATCCAGACTCCTGCTCCTCCTTTGGCCTCTTTCTCTCCTGCCCATTGCTGCACGGCTCTCTTGGCTGTGGAGGCATCGTCCAGTATGATGGTTCTGACCACTGACTCTTCGCCCTGGGGAGGGCATCTCATGCCTACAGTTGTCCGGCCGTGTTCGTGCTGTTTCTTCACTGCTCTGCATACCAGCGCCCCAGAAGAGGGGTTCGACAGCTTGGACCCATGCCATTTGGACGGCCCTTACACTCTCTGGTACTACCCGGTACGTCTTTGTGAGGGTTCGGAGTCTAGCTTCTGCTGCCCTGGCTTTCTTCATGCATCGGTTATGGTGCTCCTTGAGCGTCAGGTGCGCGTCCATCCAGACGCGAGAGGGTGGTGTGTTGTATATATGCATGGAACAAAGAAACTCCTGTCTGTGTGCGCGACTGCTTTGTACAGCTTTTCATATCTTCTCACGCGAGAGCCAAGACTAGCTCTCTGCTCAATACAATCATCATCTTAAAGTAGCAGGTTATGAGCCCGGCGGTCGCAACCATCATCACTTTTATCTGATTCCATGTCACTATGCTCTGCACAACTGTAGTAAGAAGCTTATCTCTTACACTTACCCAGGCTTCCCAATAGTCCGTCCCGTCCGGGCTACACTCTGCCCGGGACTGTACTATGATTTTCGGGGCAGAGAATTCTGGTCCGTTTAAGGCTAGGGCAAATGGTTCTTGGACTGTATACCTACAGGGCCCTGTAGTCTCTGTGACGTCATAGAATACAGAAGTCGACGGTGGGAAGCGGTGGAAATAATGTTAATTTATCCCTCTACCGGCACCGCAGCGCCTGCTACCGTTTGTTTTAAGGCCCACCACTACCATTTCACAGCATCATGGTACCAGCTGCAGCGGATTGTAAGGCCCACCGCCGCAACCATCACTGGGACGACTACTGGATGCCTAGTTCTGCTAGCCGCCAGTCCCCAATAGGTATTCTCCCTCTTCCTCTTCGAGAACCTCTCCTGTCTCAGTATCAAGTTCGGTCAAATCACTTTCGGTGTTGTCTTCCTCGCTAACCTCTGCAAAAACAGAATCAGTCTGTTCCCAAGTATCTCCTTGTGTATTTGCTCGACGGCGCTTTTGATACTGATGGGTCCAGGTGGAGTAATTCTTGTAATATTCCGTTCAAGATTGATAGTACTAGACGTAGCTGCAGAAACCCCAGTATTTGTGCACTGTACGTCACCGTATGTGCATACATGCGTGCGTATATATAATGGAATGCATTCACAAAGTGTGTACACTCCGCGAATGAACCAGTCCATCCCCGGAGGTGGGGTACACTCAGCGAATGAACTAGTCCATACACAGAGAGTGGGACTCCGTGAATGGACCGGTCTCTCCGCGGAGGAACCGCCTCCGTGAATAGACTGGAACATATCATCAAGCTCAACCACCACAACTACGACTCCTAGAAATACGAGATGTGACTGACGTTCTGCACGATGGACACGCCAAACATCGATAAATGCGTGGATAACTATAGAATTCTTGAATGCCACAACAACGGCAACGGCAACGGCAATAGCTACATAGGCAACGGAGGCTTCAACCGGAAGATGGAATACGATGAGATGCTCTGTACACTCCTACTCTTCGACTATCCTTACTATCCACAAAAGGCTAGACCACACCGGATACACAACGTTTTTCGACGTGGCACATTCTCCATCTCTACCGACTTAGCATTTGCCACTCCGTCACTGTGAATCGCACAGTCAACTTAATGAAGGTCAGGCAAATGGATGGAGACCTTATACGATGGACGGAGAGCTTTCTCTCAGAAAGAACGGTGGAGATGATAATCGAGGGCAATGCCATGGAGAGACACCCAGTGGAAGCAGGGGTTCCGCAGGGCTCACTTGTGTCACCGATTCTCTTTGCGATCTACACCTCAGGAGTAATTAAATTGGTCGAAGATTACATCTCAGCCGATGGGCTGACTTTTGTGGACGATCTCGGCTGGGTGGCGACTGGAAGCAATGTTAATCAGGTCATCACGATATTTCAGAGATGCACAGTGACGAGTATCGTGTGGGCAAGTAGATGAGGGCTACAGTTCGATACGGCAACAACAGAAGCGGTACCGTTTATGTGCAGACGAGGCCACAGGAAACACCTCCGGCCAAAGCTGACAGGAAAGATAAAGGTCAGGAATGGGATTATACTGTTCAACAAACAGGCGACACGCTGGCTCGGCGTCTGGATGGATGAACACCAGATGGTCAAGAAGCACCACAACCGATGGAGGAAGAATACCAGGGCAGCAGAAGCGAGACTCCGAAGCCTTAGAAAGATATACGGGATAGTACCAGAGAGCTTAAGGGCAGTCCGTGTAGCCTGAGTCCAAGCAGTCGCACTATATGGGAGCGAGCTATGGTGGGATCCAAAAGCAGTAGGCAGGCGAGACGACCTCCAACTTCTTCTCAATCGTCAAGCCAGAGCCATCTTGGGCTTGCTGCCCACGACCCCTTGCAGGGCACTAATCACAGTCAGGGCTCACACCCCGCACCTGGAATCTTAGACTCCAGACAACAATGATTCCCAGAGAGACAAGCAAATGCATGCAGCAGCAAACTGACCGAGCTGCATGAAGAGCATTTGTCTAGCACACTGATATTCCGAGCAGTTGAGATAGAACACTTTCTAGGCCGGACAACCGAAGGCATGAGCTGGCTGGCCCCTGGCCAATCACCAGTAGTCAAAACCATTACGCTGGATGACAAACGCACAGCCCAGAGAGCTGAGGGACGCTGGGCAAGAGAGAAGGAAGCAAATGTCGGGGCAGGAGTCTGAATGTAGAGGCCAGAAGGATCACGCACTGACAACAGCTGAGTGGGAGCAGCAGCAGTGTGCAAGCACAGTAATGAATCGAGGACCTGCCGCAGTTATCTGCATACTAGATGTATTGAGGTTTTCGATACCAAGCTGTGGGCAATTGGACTCGCGCTCATGGAAACGGGCAAGAGAAGAGAACAACTGCAAAGGCATGGAGTGAAAACAGTGGAAGTCTTTAGCAACTCGCACGCTGCAATTCGATAAACAGCACACGTAGAGCCGGGTCCATGGCAGTGATCAGTGCGGCGGATCATTCGATGAGCGGAGGCTCTCATCTCCCCCCGCATCACAACAAAGATTCCCTGGGTCCGAGGACACTCCGGCAGCCCCAGTGACAATGCAGTAGACCGCCAAGCGAACCTGGCCCGAGAGGCAAGTGGCAGCACAGCAATTAAGCGGCCATACATCTCTGCGTGGAATAGCGCTAGACGAATCTCCGAGGGGAGGTCTGCAGCCAAGGCAAAGTGGGAGGCAGATATGTGCAGCAACCACTTCAGCTACAGACTCAAGGGCACGACGAAGACCAAGAGACCTGTTCCAATGCGAAGTGTGAAGTTGCTGGCTACCAGGTTATACTGAATGCAGTGCGGGCATGCACGGACTGGAGTCTACCTAAAGTGGTTCGGCCACCGAGACGATGATAAATGCAGGTGATGTGAAGGGACAGCGGTCCAGACACGAGAGCACCTCATCCACCATTGCAGCCGGTGGTGAGACCAGGAGGAAGCACTCTGGAAGGCAGTGGGTAAGGTGATGGGCCGGAAAGCGGGCAGATGCCGACACGTGCAGATCTCTGAGCTGTTTTCCATGGAAGAGTGCGATCAAGCGGTGATGGTGTGGCGGGAAAATCCGTTTCTCACCAGCACCGCCACTCAGCTTGGCAGAGGACTGAGCGACGGCGGGTGTGCGGAGATACAGGGATGACGGAGATGAGCTGGGCGACGGGGGCGTACGGAGATGCAGGGGTAACGGAGATGGGCTGTGCGACGGGGAGTATATATTCGGGAGACCCCGGGGTAGATAGATCTCATCTCGTACCATATCATCTTATCATACAACGAATTACACACTCTATCTTTCCCATCTTTTGATCTCACTCGCTCTTTCCGAGATTTCGTGGATCCTCACGGCCGGGTAGTATCATATCTTCTCACCCTCTTCCTACGCTCCTCGAGCCAGAACCGCACTTTCTCACGAATTCCGATTGGAATGCCGCGAGAGGTGCGGCGGAGTGTTGATGATGGGCTCTCTGCCTTCTAGCTCCGCCGTTTCATCACAGTGGACTTCCTGGCGGCTACTGAAGTTGGCAAGTTCCCACCCAAATGAATGGCGGTATGGAGCGGGCGCAGAGGCTGACTCAGGTGCGGGGAGAGGTGGCAGTGGGCTTATATCTTTTCTTTTGTTTTCTGTTTTGGTTTATCTTGTAGCTTTCATTTGTCAGCGGGGATGAAGGGTAGCAGGGGGGGAGCTCCGCCAGCTAGCTGGCTCGCCCGCAGGCGGAGGGTTTATTAGGTCCTGTCATACTCTAGTAAGAGTGCATACGGTATGAATAAACAACAACTGTGAATCGCACAGGCAATCTCTGTATCGTCCCATTACCTTACGCCTTTACCTCTAAGTCTAGCGGAAGCCATAATAACTCCTCAGAAACTACCCTACCATCCACTACCTTACCATCCACTACCGTACCGCCAAATGCTATAGCTTCCGCCCGAAAGACGGGTAAGAAACAGAAGCAGAAACAGAAGCAGACAACTACCACCTCCACTAAAAACACCTCTACTACAAACACCGACCTTACACCAGCATCTAGGGTTACTGTAAGACTATGGTACCTTCGATTAGCACGTCGAAATCCAGCGGCTTTGCGATCTCTTATAGACGGTTTCGACGACTTAGACAAAGCTACCAGAATACTATTCGAGCTAGTACCTTCAGACTCCAGCGGTCCATTCTCATTACCTACCAAAAGGGCCACCTACACTACATTCTCTCTATTGACGATTACACTCGATGGACGATGGTCTACCTACTCCCTGAAAAGATGAAAGAGACTTGCATATCAACACTACCAAACCAAGGGTGATATATACAGAAAGGGCTACAAAATCAAACGTTTTCAGTGGCAATGGCTGAGGGGATTTCGACAACAAACTCTTCTGAATGCCACTGGCTGCACATGGATGGTGGGTACAATCCCGGGTAGGGCTAAGGTAATGACACTTGATTCGCAAGCACCTCTCAAATTCTGGGGGACGCAGTAAATATGGCAGTCTATCTCCATCATCACTAGGGATGGCAACGGTCCGTCCGGACTGTACTCATTAGGGGAACTAGAGTGCAGTCCAGTCCAGGCCACTGCTTTCGTCGCCCTGGGGCGCCCAGTCTTCAAATCTCCAGGACCAGGGCAATGTGGGCGGGACTGTAGGTACCTGCCGAGTGACATCTCGTGCCAGATGGTTTCAATAGGAGCCTTTGTGGGCTCTAATTATGCGGTAAGGCGTACCATACTGCTGTAGCGTGTGCTTCATGGAGATAGCGCGCAATCGTTTGGTTGTTGCAGTCATATTATGGTCGTCACAGTCATCACTTCATCACTCTCGACCACCATTCCATCACTCGGAATCACAGTTGAGTCGCTCTGTTACTATACGATCTGAAGGGAAGTCGCCGATACTGAGATCGCCGAATTGACTTAGAGGCTACGTACTCACAGTCGTAGACTCATCCATGAGTTTTCACTCGACACCGCCACCGCCACTAATATTTGCAATCGTGAGCTTCCATGGACTTCCATGGTGTTCCAGGCTCTCATGTATATAAAGACAGAGCTTCTCCTTAGGTGTAGAATAGACTTCGTCCACTTCACATTCGTAACATGAGCAGAGAGGTAATGGTCGAGTGATACTGCATGACCTTGGATCTTGCATTCGTACAAGCAGCCGCCGGTTTCGCCCGGTAGAGAAACGATTACGGTGTTTGTCTAGCATATATCATTCTACCATCATAGACTGGTAGAAGTAAACCCACATTCACCCATATTACCCCAAACAACAAGAACCTCACAAAACCAACCAAGCGCATACAAATACAATCTCCCCCCTCACTCCACCACCTCAACTCAACTCAATCGGCGGCTGCCGCTCCTGCAAACAAACCCCATACGGCGGCGCCCTCTGTCCCCGCAGCGCACCCGTATACTCACCAACCTTTCCCGGCGACCACGGCAGCCCCAACAACTCCCTCTGCGACCCCACCGAGTTCGTATCGCCACCCCCTCCCCCCCGCCGCAACAACGCCATCCCCCCTATCACACCCGCCACCAGCACCGCCATCCCCCCTATAACCCCCCCCGCGATAGCACCGCCTGAAACCTGCTTCGGACACGAAGTCGCGGAAGCCGGGGCGGAGGTAGATGCCGACGAAGAGGTGCCAACAATGGCGGTAAAGAGCGGCGTCGCCAGCGAGAGGACCGTGGGGAACGTGGCGCATTCGTACTGCGAGTAACCGGACGCATGCGTCCACCGGCGGCGGTACGGGAGTGAGGAGTTCGTACTGTTTTTGTTACCATGCGGCTATCACTGCCGGGGGAAGGGGGGGGGGATACCATGTCAATGTAATCTCTATGCGAGCACAAGTGATACTCGCCCCGATACTGTCGGTACTACACATTGCGGTGCGTTCATAGTATCCCAGACAGTCTGTAAAATATGTGCAATGGTCGCGATCGTCGTCGCAGCACGCAAGGACGTTGTGGTTGAGGATTAGCGCGCAGGTTTCCGATGGACAGGCGAGCTTGTCGGGTCCGGCTGAGCCACAGAGGGCGGGGGTTGAGTCGGTGCGGCGGTGGAGATTGTGGAATGCTGCGGGGGTGGGGTTGACTGGGGTTGCGCATGTGGTGTGGAGGGGCGTGCGCGTGGGGCCGTCCCAGGGTATGCCGGAGGTTGCGGGAACTGACAGGAGGGTGAGTAGTGGGGCGATGGATTTCATGTTGGGGAGGAAAAGACATGAGAAGGAAGGGATGGGTGATGGGCAGGTAAGTGTGGCGATGTACAGGGGTTAGCAATGCTGACGTTGTGTTCAGCTGCGAATGTGTGCTCGACAAGCCGGTGCAGCCAGTGGAGTATGCATACTACTTTGAGTGTGGATGCGGTGGTGCACGGATGCGGTTAGTACCAAAGCTGTCATTTTTTGCAATCGTGGAGGGTGCGCCAAGGGCAGCGGGATTGGCGATAACAGTGACAGAAAAAGGAATATTACTCTGCGAGCTGCGTTTAGGCTGAAGCAGGTACTCTATCTTTCGGCAGGTAGGTTAGAGTTATATTCAGTTGAACAGAAGGGAGGCTCTCTGCAAAATTAACCGACCATTCCCACCGCAGCAATATTTACAGAGCAACATTTTGCAGTTTTGGCGATCTTACAGGGGCTGTATAGTGTAATCGGAATGTTCCGAACACGCCATCGATGCATCGACGATCTTCGTTTTGACACAACCGACAAAATGCAGGGGTGTGAACCGACAAGGAACGGCAACCGTAGGGCTGAGGGTCTAGACTACAATCGTAGCGCCGAGCACCCACACGCGATCTGAGACTCTTAAAAAATCGAAATAAAACTTTCTGTAGCTAGGTGAGCGAGAATGTATCCCGTTGCGACGCCCATAAATTAGTACTTTTCCCCACACTCGTTCATATCCATAGACAGGGAGACCAATGTGTTATCCTACACCGGCTTACGTGAACAGATCAAGCGCAAAAGGGCGTCAAGCAGGGATACAAGTTCACGGCCTCGGCGAAGATGCCAATCTCGAGTTTCTTGTGGGCAGGGAAATACTTTCCAGTCCTTGCGATATAAGTGGTCACAGTTGCGGAGTTCCCAGTGCCAATTTGTCGAACTCATGTCACAGACAGCGTTCATCCGCTAAGAAGTACAAAACAAAATCGAGAGATTATGTCTTTGGTCATGTAAAGCATATTGACGCTATCTCAAGAATACACATTTCTGCTACCTTAATGGGACATGGTCGGTGATCTCCTTTGTAGAACCTGGTACGGAGGGTAGATTAGAAAATGTACGGTTGGTCCTTGTGTACTTAAGTATATTCGTACTTCTGATCGAGCCATAATAGTATGCCCACCAAAATCATAGACATCTAAAGTTTTTACTGTCTGTTGACGCTATATATATGCCTGCAATGCCAGTTTGCACTACAGTAGACTGCCTTGCGTGGATAGTATCATGGGGAGATGTGAATCTAGTAGCGCAAAAGCTCAAGCGGTGCGCAGAGAAAAACATCGCATGGGCTCCCCGACGAGAACTGCAATTTAACACGGCGAAAACAGAAGCGGTGCATTTCACGAGCAGACGGGGCCACAGGAAGCGCCTACATTCCAAACTCACAGCAAAAACCAGGGTAGGAGGCGGCTTCGTACAGTTCATCTTCAACAAAGAAGCGACCCGATGGTTAGAGTCTTGATGGACTCCCATTTGACACTCAAGGAGCACCACAATCAGTACCTGCAGCAAGCCAGAAGCGCTGAAGCCAAGCTCAGGACTCTAATCAAGAAGCATAGAACCGTACCCGAAAGTGTCAGAGATGTCTAAATAGCCTGGGTACAGGCTGTAACACCGTATGGAAGCGAGCTCAGGTGAGACCCAAACGCAATGGTAGGCGGGACGACCTCCAGCTCCTCCTCAATTGACACGCCCGATCGACATTAGGTGCCCTGCCTACGACCCCGAAATGACAGCTGATGCGTGAAGCGGAACTACCCCCCGCGGGGGTGCTCCTTAACTACCGACAACAGAGCAAGACTAGCGAACTCGCCTGAAAGATCCAAAACGAAGGAACTTTTTGCTCCCACCGCCAACAGCAACACCCCATTTGCGAGAGTGGTTAAGGAAGAGTGCAACGCAGTCGAACGACTGAAACTATGAACTAGCCGAGCCCGAGAGAGGAAGTTGCGGTACGAGTGGTAATAGAGAAGAATGTGAAGCCAAGAAGTACGCAGAGCAGTGGTCGAAAGAGAATCATATGAAGGCCTAGACAGGCGGACGGACGAATCTCGACCTGATGATGGGAGAGTGGAAGCAGCGGCGGTATGCGAAGAAGGAGGCTGGACGGCCCTCCAAAGCTACCTCTGGAAGAGGAGAATGGACGCGTTTGACCCTGAGTTATGGGCATATGGATAGCCCTTAAAGAGACTGCAAAGAGAGCAGAAAGACTGCGCGCTAGAGGGGTGCAGAAAACGATGATCTTCAGCGGTTCGAAGGCAGTAGTTCGACGGCGCCGTCTCTGTCCTGCCCTTGGACGGATGGCGCTTTGCCATCCCGTCCCCGTCCTGTGCAATCCCGGACGGACGGGACGGTTGAGAACACTGGCACAGTGGGATAGCGAGCGGCGTAGCAATCACTACCGGTAAAGGAGCGGGCCCGGTAAAGCGGGAAGCCAGCGCTAAATCCCAATGAGAAGCAAGAAGCTACTCTCCACGAGATACTACCAGCTCAAATGCGAGCATACGCTCACCGCAATTATCTCATGCGCTTCAACCAGCAAGACGATGATTATATTTGGTCGTGCGGGAAGGCAGCCCAGGCCCGGGAGCATCTCTACCGCCACGGCAAGAAGCGGAAAAACGAACTGCGGAAACTGTGGAAAACAGCCCGGAGGCAAACTGGGTGGAAAGAGGGAAGATGCAAGCACGTTCAGATTTCCGAGCTGTTTTCAACGGAGAAGTGTGATCAAGCAGTGATGAACTTCCTCGCGGCCACAGAGGTCTAGATGTTCCCACGCCGCTGAGCCGCTGACTTAAGCAGAGTTGTGGTGGCGTTTGTCTTTCTCTTCTATTACGTTTCATTTGTGCTCGATCGTTCATTCTAGTTACATTTGTTCCAGGGGACGAAGGGTAGACGGAGGGGAGGGGAAATTAGGTACTGCCATACTCTAGTTAGAGTGAATGCAGAATGATTAAAATAAAATACAAAACGTACTAGAAGATCCTCTGTATATATCTCGAACCTTTCTCCTCCGGTCTTCTTTCTGTTCCTTACGTCTATACAAGCACACGGTTCACCCCTTTCATATCGCCACAGTTAGTTGCGCCAGTCAGATATGAGGATGTTTGACACTATCGAATACTCGTTCCGCCTCTGCTAACATGGCTGGAATTAAGTAAACTATACATTTCAATGTCCCTCATTCATGATAACGCTTGATCTCAATTGAATCGATTAATTGTCTACGTCTATGATACATAGTTATATACCGAATTTGCACGCTAGCGCACTACGGTGACCCTAACCCCAAACAAATGGCACGTGATGACGTACTGTCTAAATTCATCCAAAATCTGCATAGCCTTAAGGTTCATGATTTTGGTGAGTGGTAGTTTAAAAGCCACAAATGCATAGTTTAAAGGATACCTTGTAGTTTAAATCAAACGCTGTGGTGTAAATGCCACTATCTCCAGTAACGGGTGGTAAGGTGTGGTTGCATTTAAACTTCATGGAGGTTGGTGTTGTGCAGATTAAACAACTATCATGATGTGGTAGTGGCTGGTAGGGGTGAGGAGGTGGAGGAGGAGGGTATTATACCACCCCCCATAGCTGCACCAATTGTTAGTCAAATTCCACGCCCATTTGCACAGAGTAGCTCTACTATATATGGATTCCGCGATATTGTTGGCCATGTACTGGGACTGGTTGTGGATCGCTGGGGGGTGTGTCCAACATACCCCCCACTAGCGGACACCTCCTAGTGGTCCTGAGCAAGTCCCAGTACATGGCCAACGATAACGCGGAATCCATCTACTTAAGTGGACCTACTTTGTGCCAAAGGGTGTCCAATCTGACAAAGAATTGGTTGAGCTATGGGGGGTCCGCTAGGGGTGTCCGCTAGGGGGGGTAAGCTGGACACATCCCCTCCCATCGAACCATAGCCAGTCCCATTACTGTTGACACGAGAAAATGATGGAGAAGAGAAGATGATGAATTGTCTGTCGATCCAAAGAGAAGGAAAACTATGGACTTATATACAAAAGAGAGAGAAGGAAAACTCAATGCCGACTGCCAAAGCCGGAGCCCAATGCCGACTACCAGTGCCGAGCCCTCCTCCTCACCATGGGGGCAGGCGAGGCCGATGGGGGCAGGCGAGGCTGGTGGGGGCAGGCGAGGCTAATGGGGGCCGTAAGCCACCGGCCTTATGCCCGAGCCCGCCAGCACCAAACACTAGGGAAGCCACCGGGCCAAATCCCTAGTCAACAATTACTGTGCCAACAATAACGCGGAATCCATCGACATCTAGTAGAGCTACTCTGTGGAAATCGGCGCGGAATTTGACAAAGAATTGGCGGACTTATGGGGGTGGTTGGTAGGGGGACCGGAGGAGGAGGGCTACATACCCCACTCAATTTCTCCACCACTTCTTGTTAGAATTCAATCTCCTCACTGTCATTGTCTCTTAGGTATACTAGTAGACTATTCTGGGCCAGCTTGGTGGTTTTTAGATACTGTGAAATGTCACTGGGGCGAAAATTCCTTAAGTTATGTGATTTTAGATCGTCTCCCAGTTTTGCGATTTCGAAATTGTACCAATCTCAACAACCACCCAGCCGAATATGCCAAGACTTGTACCCATCGACAACTATCATGACATATATACTCTGATATCAGTCCTAGCGAATTTGATTTACAATTGGTGATGAAACAAGGGGGTCACAAGAATGACAACAATCCGCCAGCTTCATGGACTCTCACTGACATTTTCAACTTCCTCAAATCTTGTCCAATTGACTTGATTCGTTTCTTGACAGATAGCCTTTGGAGTTGTCTATCACACTACGGTCTCCGATGTTCTCGCCATTGTGTGGCTGTTGAGTAATTTTCGATTTTGTCCAATTCGGAAAAAAATCCGTCCAGATACCTTGCATTTGACCAGCTAGCAATAATCCCGTCTTGGTACTTCCACGGGACGGTTTTTGCACGGTAACCCTGTCCCATTTTCATCCCGTGGTTCACACTAATACTTGTAGAGTACAAACCACGCTAACATGGTGTACATGCACACCACAAACGTGACCTATAAACGCCATTCTCGTGTAAAAGAGATGCTTTTGTCATTTAACCATGGTATAAAAGCCACCACGATATTGCATGCATATACATCATAATGTAGTGAGAATATCATGCCATACTACTAGCTCAACCTTTAGCTTTTCTCGACACCCTCATGATAACGTCAAGACAACCTCACGACAATTTGGTTTAAACAGCACTCTGACTATCACCACAACCTCACCACTTTGTGGTTTAGCTACCACGCTGAACCTCACACCAATCTCAAGACAATGTGGTGTAATTGCCCCGCTAGACCTCACGACAGCGTGGTGTAGTTCCCCCGCTACACCTCACGACAACGAAGTGTAAATGCCACGATACCTACTACACTACAATGTACCCTAGGGATAGTAATGGATAACGCACCAAAATCCTAACTAATAAGAGCCGTCAAGCAGTGAGCACGGTATTAATTTTGAGAAGGATATATCGTGTAATGCAAAATGTACATAGCGCATTTATGGTTGCTTTATCACATAGCTCCTTATGGACTTTGGGATGGGATGGAATATGTGTGCACCCTCCGATTCAATCTGAATAACAAAATTCGCATTCAATACCCCCATGCCTACATGTTCAATCAGTGCTACCTAGAAAATCAATCTTATAAAAGAGAAGTGTTCGTTGGTGTGAATACCGGTTAATCATCAACTTTCCGTTAAGCCAACCTAGGGTAATTACTTCAATTTCTCCAATCACCGCAACTTTGCTCTTCCTGAGAGAGGGTGTACTCGATGGGGCCTCGGAAGTTTCCTTGAATCCTAACATTGGATTTTTCCCTGAAACCAGACGAGTGGATAGAGTCTTCTTCGAAGGAGTTCGCCATTTTTCATGGTGCCTGATTGTACTGCTCAATTTATGTTCCATTCCCGAAACAGACGAAACTTACTGTTCTAGTCCATTCACGGAGGCGGTTCCTCCGCGGAGTACCTAGTCAGTTCACAGAGGCCCACCTTCCGTGAACGAACCGTCCATTCACGGAGTCCGTACCCCACCACCGTGAACCAGTGTGGTCAACCGTCCCGTCCGACGGCCGTCATCCACCGTCATCGGCCGTCATCCACCGTCATCGGCCGTCATCCACCGTCATCGGCCGATATCCACCGTCATCGGCCGACATCGGGCGGTTACTATTAATACATATACTTTAACTGTAGAGCGCGCGGTACAAGATATAAATAGATTTATCTATATTTCTAGACTCTCAATCAGTAGTAAGAATTCAGGTTCGGATCGAGCAGATGTTGAAGGATCTTGCTTTACAGTCAAGATAGTGGAGAAATGTACTTATTATAACTGAATATCTATTATTTATGATGACTCGCCAATGATCAATGGATGTCGGCCGATGACCGCCGGGGACGGCCGGGGACGGAAATTTACCGTCAACGGCCGTCCCTTCCGTCCGTCCCCGTCCGGCCTCAAAAAAGACGGCGTCGTTCCGTCCTAGCTCAGGACGGACGGGACGGTTGACAACACTGTACGCACTTGCACCTTATCTCAACCCAAATGCGCCTATGACAGTCATTCAACTCTTTGACGCATGGGTAGAAGTTCCAACTGATCTCAGCTGGCCTCGTACCCCGGCCCTGCGATCTCATGTGATTTTATACTAACCGAAATGACGAGTCTGACCCAAATTGAGATCACAAAAAGTGAGGTGGAAGGGTCGGAGATATCACAGGACCAAGATTTCAAATTACCTTCAGAGAGCTGAGCATTGGGGGGGGGGGGGTTAGGTTACATCTGCTGGAGTCAATACCGAGTATTTTTTAAAGAATTCCAGCACATGTGCACTCACTGTAGCCTTAACCTGAAGCTGATCCGGGCTTGATTCGGGTCGTTGCGAGCTTGACCCGGGCACTCTCGTTCACTTTACATCACAAAATTTGCCTGACTTGCTTAGTGCCCCATATAAACTTTATTTCCTTTCCCTTAAACTCCTCTTTCCATGCAAACCCAGCTCAAACCCGTGGTGTTGAAATTTTCACCGGGTTGACCTGGGAACTTTGTGTGGAGCGATGTCTCCAGGCTCTCTCACAACTCCGTTCCCTCGCAACACTATTCCCTTTTTGTCACTTCCATTTTCATCTTAGTGCACATGTACACAATTGAGAGCCTGATTCGAGGCCAGATCTCAGCAGCCTATGGCTCACTACCGGAGCTAGCTCGATATATTAGTCATCATTACCCTTAAACGTTGCTTGACATCCTCGGCTAAGACAGATATGACCCCACCACTTAAGAACTAGCCACTGCGTCGTGTGGTCTCAACCGTAGGAGCAACCATCTTGGCGAATCAGAGTACTCTGTGGAAGCTATTCCAGCCCTTTGATGCATTCAAGAGTGGCGTACAGGCGATAAGGGCGCCAATGCTCAGATGGGAAGGATATCCGGATGACGAGACTAGTTGAGAGCCACTGATGCATTTCATTCGGTCCGGAGAAAGAGAGGCTGTACGGGAATATACGCCGGTACTTAACCATGAGAATTTCAACAAACTGTTCTCGTACAGACCAATACATGGCGGACCCCTGGGCAGCGACGACGACGATTTGACGGCGGGGGTACCACCGATGAAGAGGAACGCAAAGTTAGCGGTGAGGTAATACAAAGATGTTGAAGCGAACAGGCGTATAGAGTCACATGTACAGCTCAATACTGAATATATTGAACGCGGTTGAGAGTATGACTTGAGTTTGTATATAACGCGATCGGCATTTCCAACCGAAGTTCTAGAGGGCAGGTGCATCAACAAGTATGCAAAAGGATAACTCCGACCCATGGGTCCATTGTTGAATTAGTTGTGTGTACGTTCCGTTGATTGATTGATTCTAGAGCTGAGTAAAGAAGCCACATAGTCTACATAGAGTAGAATTCGCATACTGGGGGTCACCACGAACCCTAACCCAACGCCACGTGATAATAAGTCCATAATTCATTCCACTAATGTATAGTGGTATGTGTGCTCCACTTCTGGCAGGTTTCAAGTGCACGTGCCTTTATGGATGAGTCCAAGGAAAGATCAGAGTCGCAGCAGTATTAAAACTAATGCAACTGTCAGATGCCTTGTGATGTATGGGTATGAGGGGCATTTTTTTATGAGCTCAAATTCCTCAAACGGTTCCATGAACAAATAACTGATAGCTTTTGTGTTCAGGAGGCAGCAAAATAAACTTTCTAATGCAACCTAATAACGATATGCATACTTCTTGTGAATGACGCGAGTTCGGAAGCCGATGGTTTGTAGTGCATCTGGCGAATAGGATCGCTGCAGTACGTTTGCAGCTTTTATTTAGGTCGCGTTCTATGCAAGAAAATATTTTCAGATCGCATGTTCTGCTCCTCTAACGTGCACAGGTGAGTTTGCCGCACTTTCTCGCTAAAGGAAACGACATTCTAGGTAGTGATGTCAACCGCCCCGCTTTTTTTTTTTTTTGTTTCAATCATACTGTATTCACTCTATTTAGAGTATGACAGACCCCTAATCTCCTCCGCCTCCGGGCAGGCCGGTTAGATGGCGAAGCTCCACTTCTGCTACCCGTCATCCCCTCTGACAAAAGAAAGCAAATGCAAAAGATTGATGAAAAAAAGAAACCCAAAGAAGAGAGACTACCGAATATTACTCCTCCAATCGCTTGGGCGGGAACTTCCCGACATCAGTAGCCGCCAGGAAGTCCATCACTGCTTTATCGCACTTCTCCACGGAGAACAGCTCAGAGACCTGCACGTCAACCGCCCCGTCCGTCCGAGATTACTCAAGACGGAGACAGGACGGCTGGGGACGCCATATACCAAGAACCCCACATGCCAGAAACACCACATGCCGTCCTCAGGCGTCCCTGGCAAATATCTGTGAACAATGAAATTCACAAGTACGAAAACGAGTTGAATTATAAGAAATCTCAAATTTACCTATACTGTGTACAGTAAGCTCTATTCATTAACGCTGATTCGCTCATATCAAACCATGTAAAACATCTTAATACTTGATGTCAGCCGGGATAGTGGATGTCGGCCGGGGACGGTGGATGTCGGCCGGGAAAGGTGATGTCGGCCGGGGAAAGTAGATGTCGGCCGAAGACGGTGTTTTCGCCGTCCTTTTCAATATGCCTCAGGGTCTCCGATTGGTCGTTCTTATCAGCCAGCATTTTGCCTGTATAATCTAAGGTTCATACATACATACACGAGGTAATGCTACTAGCCGCCATTCCGCATAATGCTGCGATGCTGCGGGCTATGTCTCAACCACCCTGCCAACTCATCAGACGGAGCGAAAGTTGCATACTCCCAAATATAGATTAACCTTACGCATCATATGTTTCCTTTAGTGCAAAATCAGGTTGTACAGCTCCACCTACCGTTGACATTAATACTTCGGTTGAGTAGGAGTTGACGTTGAAAAAGGTGAGCATACACTTTTTTGATACCAAGTATGTTTAATTTCCCTTTCTCCCTATGTACAATCTTTATAAGGTCCAAGCTGTGGCACTGACTGAATAAAACAGAATCACGAAACTACGCTGAGAATTCCGCCATCTGTCTAAACTCGACTAGTTGCATCTTTGCATCGCAGCGCAAGTATATACATCATGTTTTCAGCACGCAACTCCACACTGGTATCGTACTCAGATGGAATGTTTTCCCATCGTTCCGCCTCACCGAGCCGTACAAACGATGACATCCAAAGCGACCTCATCTCATTTCTTTCAATTGTCCAAAAATACAATGTCGACTACCTCCCCATCATGTGGCAGCCTGCTCTCAGTACTCTCGGTGTGGGTGGTTCTGGCACAATAAACCAGTCCACAATCATTACCGACATGCCCCTTGCATTCAAGCGGTTTCACAATGAGGATTCAGACATGGACTTTCAGCCTTTAATATCAGAGGTACTGATCTTGAGTCAGCCCCCTGTTCGAAATCACCGCAATATAGTCGACCTCGAGGGAATTTGTTGGGAAATAAAGCCCAGGACGGAGAAAGCTGTACCTGTACTTGTTTTTAAGAAAGCAGCATGGGATCTACAACAGTTCCTGAACGTGAGTGAGGGTATAAATATGGGTATCAATGACCGGCTCAAAATCTGCGCCGATATTGGAAGAGCCATCATGACTTTGCATGCATATGGTTAGTCGTTCCAAATTAAAATATTCCTCAAAGGTCTAATATTCCCACAGATGTGATTCATGGCGATATCAAGCCCCAAAACGTGCTAGTCTTCAAGGACGCTACAGGAAAGACATCAGTAAAAGTGTCTGACTTCGGGTATTCTACTCTTGCAGTTGGTGAAGCAGGAAAAGTTCTTCTACCGAAGTCCAGGCCGTGGAATGCTCCCGAGAATCTTCTCGGAGAGTTCGAAGTCCCCGAAGCCAAAAAGGCTGATGTGTACTCTTTTGGTATACTGTGTCTCTGGGTTCTACTCGGGAGCATATCTATTCCCCAGAGCGGTATCGAACTTACATTTGAGGCATCTTCTATGTCTCTCACATCACTTGAGCATCTCAAAAACGATGATAAGGTCGAGCATATAGCCAGTCAACTCATGGAATCGGTACCACTGGTTGGATTGAATGACAAACTTAAGAAGCGCCTGAAAGAGTTTTTCAGCTTGACGGTTCCATTTGCCCCTGCAAAACGGACGTCTGATTTTGCAAGATTAATTAGTCTCTTGAGCCAAAAGAGGTGTGTTTCACCTAAAGTCATACCCCAGTCGTCACTAAAGAAGGTTAGAACCCGGCCCCAAATCCTTCCTGCAAGGCCTTTGGAGACGACAAGCAAGTTGTCAAGCCATGAACATTTCAGGGTAAGGATCAATCCATTCCCGTATTCCCCAAAATACTTTACTGAGTACCACCACTATTAAAGATTGCCAAAAACTTGGCCGATCACATCCAGGCCGACTATCGTGTACGGATTCAGATCAGAGAGAGCCTAGAACATCATTATTTACGCAATCAAAACCAACATTTTGCGGCCCATATCGCATTCCAGCTTGCTTTTTGTTATCAAATTGGATTTGGAGCCAAGAGTGACGAACATAAATGTTCTAAGTGGCTACAAAAAAGCAACAAACAACTGGATGATTTGAAGATTGAAAAAAAGGCAGTACGGCCAGCAAACTTGAAGAGTGAGGGAATGTACCGTCTCAACAACTTTATGGAAGACAACCGTATTCACGAGTATCGAGCATGGGGATTGGACAAACTAGAAAAAGCCCGGAGAGAATACGAAAGAGAGATTGCCGATATGACGAGAGAGTTTGGGGAGCTCCATTTCGTACCATTGGACTTATACCGAACCTTCGGAGATTTGCTGGATGAATTAAGGGAGTTTACGAAATCCAAAGTGATGCGAAGAAGGATCAGAGATTATATTGAAGCAACAGCGGGAATTGATCATCAGTATTACATTTCATCAAACATGAACGTCGCTAAGTCTCACTCAAACCTGGGGGAATGGAGGGAAGCACAGCGATTGCAGGAAGATATTCTAATGCGTACCGAAAGTACCTATGGAGCGCAGAGCTCGTTGGTCACATCAATAAAAGACGCCCTCGCAACAACGTACTGGAAGCAGGGGCGATGGAAGAAAGCCGAGGAGCTACGGGTGCAGGTCATCGAGACAAGAAAGAGGGTACTCGGCCAAGAGCATCCAGATACCTTGCACAGCATGAATGGGCTAGCAATGACATACAACGACCAAGGACGATGTAAGGAAGCCGAGGGGCTGTTACTAGAGGTCATAGAGACGAGAAAGAGGGTACTTGGCCAAGAGCATCCAGATACCTTTTCCAGCATGGATAACCTCGCGTCGATATACAGCCATCAGGGGCGATGGAAGGAGGCGGAGGAGCTGAAAATACAGGTCGTGGAGACAAGAAAGAGGGTACTCGGCCAAGAGCATCTTGATACCCTGATCAGTATGGCCAACCTCGCATTGACACATATGGACCAGGGGCGATGGAAGGAGGGGGAGGAGCAGACAGTGCAGATTATGGAGGTGTTCAAGAGGATACTGGGCGAAGAGCATCCCTATACCTTGACCATCATGGCCAACCTCGCATCAGCATACAGCGACCAGGGGCGATGGAAGGAGGCCGAGGTGCTGGATGTGCAGGCCTTAGATTTGGGAAAGAGGGTACTTGGCCACGAGCATCCAATTACCTTGGTCAGAATGGTCAACCTCGCATCGACATATAGAAACCAAGGGCGATGGAAGGAGGCGGAGATGCTGCAGGTGCAAGCTATAGTGACTCAAAAGCGGTTACTGGGCCAAGAGCATCCAGATACGTTGTCCAGCATGGGCAACCTCGCATCGACATACAGCAACCAGGGGCGATGGAAGGAGGCTGAGATGTTGAAGGTTCAGGTCATTGAGATATTGAAGAGAGTACAAGGCAAAGAGCATCCCTCTACCATGACCATCATGGCCAGCCTCGCATCAACTTACAGCAACCAGGGGCGATGGAAGGAGGCCGAGGTGCTGGAAGTGGAGGCTTTGGAGTTGAGAAAGAGGGCATTCGGCCAAGAGCATCCAAATACCTTGTCCAGCGTGAACAACCTTGCATCAATATATAATAGCCAGGGGAGATTGAAAGAGGCCGAGGAGCTATTAGCGCAGGTTGTGGAGACGAGAAAGAGGGTATACGGCCAAGAGCATCCAGATACCTTGCGCAGCGTGGGCAACCTGGCATCGATATACATGAACCAAATGCGATGGAAGGAGGCCGAGGAACTGAAGGTGCAGGTCATAGATATGACAAAGAGAGTACTCGGCCAAGAGCATCCAGATACCTTGAACGGCATGAATAGCCTCGCATCGACATACGTGAACCAAGGGCGATTGAGGGAGGCCGAGGAGCTGTTAGTGCAGGTCATGGAGACAAGAAAGAGGGTACTCGGCCAAGAGCATCCAGATACCTTGATCAGCATAAGTAACCTTGCATCGACATACAGGAACCAGGGGCGATTGAAGAAGGCCGAGGAGCTACAGGTACAGATCGTGGATATGAGAAAGAGGGTACTCGGCCAAGAGCATCCCTCTACCTTGACCATCATGGACAACCTTGCATCGACCTACAGCAACCAGGGGCGATGGAAGGAGGCTGAGGAGCTGAAGGTGCAAGTTGTGGAGACGAGAAGGAGGGTTCTCGGCCAAGAGCATCCAGATACCTTGCGCAGCATGGGCAACCTCGCATCGATATATATGACCCAAAGGCGATGGAAGGAAGCCGAGGGGCTGGGGGTGCAGGTTATAGATATAGGAAGGAGAGTACTCGGCCAAGAGCATCCAGATATCTTGACCAGCATGAGTAACCTCGCATTGACGTACGCGAACCAGGGGCGATTAAATGAGGCCGAGGAGCTGGAGGTGCAGGCTATGGATATGGGCAGGAGGGTACTCGGCCAAGAGCATCCAGATACCTTGACCATCATGAATACCCTCGCATCGACATACGCGAACCAGGGGCGATTGAAGGAGGCCGAGGAGCTGGAGGTGCAGGTCATGGAGACAAGAAAGAGGGTACTCGGCCAAGAGCATCCCTCTACCTTGACCAGCATGAATAACCTCGCATCGACATACGCGAACCAGGGGCGATTGAAGGAGGCCGAGGAGCTATTAGTGCAGATTGCGGAGACGACAAAGCGGGTGCTCGGCGAAGGGCATCTAGATACCTTGACCAGCGTGAATAACCTCGCATCGACATACGCGAACCAGGGGCGATTGAAGGAGGCCGAGGTGCTGGAGGTGCAGGTCATGGATATAGGAAAGAGGGTACTCGGCCAAGAGCATCCACTTACCTTGACCAGCATGAATAACCTCGCATCGACATACGTGAACCTGGGGCGATTGAAGGAGGCCGAGGAGCTATTAGTGCAGGTTGCGGAGACGACAAAGCGGGTGCTCGGCGAAGGGCATCTAGATACCTTGACCAGCATGAATAACCTCGCATCGACATACGCGAACCAGGGGCGATGGAAAGAGGCCGAGGAGCTACAGATTCATGTGACCAATAATATCAAGATTACTTTGGGCGAGGATCATCCCCTCAATGCAGCTGCCATTGCTAGCTTGGCTTCAATACGTAACATGGTAAGGCCTTACAAAACTTATCGGATTTGAATAGATTGATTGATAGCGTACCAGACCGTGTTTTCATTCGATTTGTAAATATGTTGCGGCATTTTCCGCTCGCTAGGTTATTAGAGGACGACGCCGACGGTGAAGAGAGACTACGGCATTCGTCCATCATATTCCAACATGATGACGATGGCGACAATCTCGAGATAGATGAAGAAAGGTTTCTACATGGGCTTGCAATGGTATTGGAGATGGATGACGACGCTAGCACTTCCTATGTCAATAGATGCGGACGAGGATATTGGGACTGATGAGGAAGGGCACATGTTGGCACGGGATTTGGCCCGATGGCTTGTGTGGCGTTGGGGGGCTTATAGCCCCCGACGGCCTAAGGCTGCGGGCATGAGGCCGGTGGCTTCGGCCCCCATGGGCCGCCACCAGCCCCCATGCTGGGGAGTAGGGCTAGCCCCGGCAGTGATGCTCGGCATCGGTCTCCGGGTATGATACTCGGCGAAGCCGAGTATACTCTCTCCTTTCCCATATATATTCGCCTGTCTTTCTCTCTCTCTTTGCTCTTCAGACAATCACTTTTGTACGATAGTCAATTCAATATCTCTATTCGTACTCGATTGATCTCAACAGGTTATGAGCCCGGCGCTTTCAGTTCTTTGGGAATCGACATCTATTAGTTTATAGAGTTTTATCGTTTTGAAGCGCCACCAGCTGTTAAAGTCTCGCATATCGACCATGTCCTTTTGGAGTCCGCCACTTTGAGTTCTGTCGGAATCGATGCCTACTATTAGTATTTGTTACTGCCTCTCCTCTGCCCCTGTTCCAGTGGATCGAGCCAACATCTCTCTTTGTTTATCGTTTCTCCTCTACCTTGTGGTGCATTGGACCGAATCGACGCCTAATAGTAGTACCTTTATCATTTCCGAGCCTCCGCCGCCTCCGAAAGCATCGAGCATCGTCCACGAGCATTGGGTTGACTCCGTGTCCCCTACATTTCTTGAGTCGACTGCGTGTCCTCTACCTTCCTTGGGCTGACTTCGTGCCCCTACCTTCTTCCGTCGGCTTTGTGTCGACTACCTCTCCTTGTGCCGACACCGCGTCAAGTGCCTCTCCTACTGTCAACTATACCGTCCGGCCATGAGCATTAC
>Ga0307515_10004735_pt1 | contig 27871 bp, 29 predicted proteins | sample 17_EM_MG_FD_194513 | JGI IMG/M metagenome (GOLD analysis project Ga0307515, IMG submission 194513) | Populus trichocarpa ectomycorrhiza microbial communities from riparian zone in the Pacific Northwest, United States - 17_EM | ecosystem: Host-associated > Plants > Roots > Unclassified | place... | reverse complement strand
ACTGACTTGACATGAGAGCTTTTGGGCTCTCCAATAACACCCTTGACTTCAAAGCGATCCGATGCGGTTGTATGCTGTCCATCGTCGCCATCAAAGTCTGCATTGCCAACCTCTCTAAACCCAATTCTGCCTCATCGAACCTCTCCCGTCGGGCCAGATGCCGAGAGAGGCGTATGAGTTTTTTGGCTGTTGATTGTCGAAAGACTTCTGTCGTTTGATTTGGTGTCCTCCGTCCCTGTTTGGGGCTAGTGTCTGGTCCTGCTGTTGCGGTGGGTTACCTCCTCGTGAGTATTTAGGGCAGAAGCTCGCCTTGTGGTTTGGAGATCCGCATCGTAAGCACTTGCCGGTAGAACGTCGGCCTTCGAAGATTTCCGTTGAGACCCATGGTGCTGGTGGTAAGCCTGCCGATTGTCCTCCGCCGCCTGGTTTGCCGTGTTTGTTTGATCCCGATTGGCCGGACTTGCCGCCGCCGGTGGTGTCGGCTGGCTCGGAGATGGATGGCCGGTAGCCTTGTTTGCCGCCTTTGGAAGATGTGTCCGTAGGCTGTTTTTGCTGCTGTTGCTGCTGCTGTTGTTGCTGCCGCTGTGGCTTCTTGTTTTCGACATGTGTAACTTCTGAGGCCGCGGCCTTATCGAAGAATTCGTCCAAGGTGTCAAATCGGCCGCAGGCGGGCGTCATCGGTCCAACTTTGTTCTTGAGAGAGTTGCGGAGGCCTGCCCAGGCAATGTCGTAGAGGACTTCTTCATGCTTCTGTAGATTCCACCCAGCCTGTCTCCAATTAGCTTTCACACGATTCGCATAGGCTCTGACCGATTCTTGTGGAAGTTGTATGTATTCCTGCATCAGCGTAATCACCGCCACGCGTCCTCGGTCCTTGTCCCCATAAACCTTGGCCATCTCCTGTGAAAAGAGGTCGAAGTCCTGTAGGCATGGGTCGGATCCCGCAGATAAGTCGCCCGCCCATTCCGAAGGGTCTGTCATCGCCGTCTGTCTGAGTGCCGGGTTTTGGTGATTGCTCCAGGCTTCCAAAAGAGAGATCGCGTATTTGACGTGATCGGGTCCACCGCGTGGGAATAGGTGGCCGTTGGAGTTGAAATTCGAGCGTAACGCGTCCAGAAATCGGTCCAGCTCTTTCGCACCGCCGCAGTACCGTACAGGGTTAACCATCTTGTAGATATTCCGTCTTCGGCCTGCGATGCTTCGTTCTGCACGATCGGCGCGTTCGGCAGCCCATTGGTCCCTTTCGGCAGCCATTCGTTCCCGTTCGGCAGCCATCCTCTCCCTTTCGAGTTTTTGTTCGGCTTTCCACTGGGCTTGATTTTCGAGCAGCATTTCCAGCATCAACCGGTTTTGAGTCGCCACGTCTAGACGATCCTCATCAGTAATTTGGGAACGGAGATCACCAGTATCGTTGTCGACCGGGCCATCTTCGTTTCTTTGACCTCCGAGGTCATCGTAGAGGTCATCGTCATCGTCATCGTCAATTTCGGCCTCCGGTAAGACCGTTGGAGTAGCGCGTTCGGCTGTCGATGCCGCTGCCTGCAGAGTGTCATCACTCTCATGGATGTCAGTGACGCGCAATTGAGTTCTGGTAGACTTCTTTGGAGGCATGTTTTTATGATAAAACGCGTTATTTTGTGGCGACGCGTCAAAAGGGGTAAATCGCGAGATCCCGTGAGCGAAACGTATCGAATTGATTAAGAGCGATAATAGTGTAAGGCCGTATCCGTATATGGCCGCGTACGTGAGTATATGGAAAGATACGGTTGCACACGTGGATGTGGTAATATAATAGAGTAGTTGATAGGTAAGATTATCGCTGGCAATCTCAGAGAGATCGCGAGTCGTCTATATAAGGTTGCGGTTACCCGGCCCTGGACACGTCCGTGCCATTGGCGAGAACCTTATCTTGAGTGCCATTACACTATCGGAGGTGTGATTTCCCAGGACGCATGACCGAAAATCGTTGACTCTCTGTTGATGCTCATTTTCACGATGGGGCAGGGACGGTATTGCTATCTGTTTGGCCTATAAAGGCGGCCAAAAATTGCTTTATGACTGGCTACAACCTATCGGAGGTGTGAGTTCCCAGGACTCATAACCAAAAATCGTTGATGCTCCATTGACGCTCATTTTCATGATGGGGCAGGGCAGGTATTGCTATCTGTTTTGCCTATACAGATGGCCAAAAATTCCATTGTGACTGACCACAACCTATCGGAGGTGTGATTTCCCAGGACGCATAACCAAAAATCGTTGACACTCCATTGATGCTCATTTTGCCATGGCTGTATCCACAATATGCAATCATTTAATTTGGCACAGTCCATCATTCACATTGTTTTGGATGCCTTTCCAGGGCTTTCATTTACTTTCTTCTTGATGACTATGTTGTTCTTTAATAATACATAGATATATATAATGATGATCGCCAGAATCCTGTGTCTTTCGGTCAATGCTCGTCATCAGTTGCAGGATTGCTCAATCCGCTGCCCTTGTCTTCAACATGGATGTTGGCCGCATAACCACACAACAGATAGTGTACTAACCTTCATCAGTGAGCATATCTGGATCAAAATCGGTATCGTGCTGGGTATCCTCATCATCATCGAAAGATTCCGCACAGGGAGGAGCTGTATGCGAATATGTATATCCGGCCGGCAATTTGACGATTTCAGAACGGTGCACTCCGGTAATGTTACTGGTTGGGGCGGGTGGCGTGCTGTGTGGAGGTGGAGTCGGCTCTAGAGTCGGCTCTCTGCCTCGGGCAGGTGGAGGTGAACCAGTTCCTTTGCATCTCCAGGGTGTCTGCGGATTCTTCGCAGTGCCATTGTGGCAAGGAAGGCAACCGGACATCTGGTTTTGACCAAGCATTACTGGGTGTCTTTGTATCGCTGCCTTCAACTTTTTATGCCCAGGAAGCTCAACACCTAGCTTCTTCTCTTCTTGGACCTTGGCGCGTCGTTTCTTAATGTGATATTTCGTTTCCTCTATTGTGGCGCACAAGAAGTCTTCTTTGGCCATTTTGGCCATATTCAACGCCAGTCGCATGTCTGACTGTTCCAGCTATACCCGACCTCCTTGCCTTGCCATAGTTGCAGACATGTAGAAAACCAACCAGACATTAGTTGCTGCTTCTAACAATGAAATTCGGCTGTAACCTCGAGCATATACGCTTCTGTAGCCTCCTCTAAAGTGTAGCCTCCTCTAAAGGTATTAAAGCCTGCTTCGTCCACTCACGGGGATGCTTATCAGCAAAATCATATTCGAAAATCCCAGAGCTGAGATCATCATGATGCTCGATGTCACGGACTGTGCGGACAAATGCCTTTGTCGACCATGTAGATTTTCCGGTACGGGCGGCGATGAATTCGTTACGTAGCTCTCTACGGACACCCGCTGTACGTTATACGGTTAATTGTCCTCTGTTTCCCTCGATATGGATATACTCACACCCAACTGCATGGTGCTTCCTATTTTTGCTGCTTCCAGCCTTGTGGACGATTTTTAAATGGGCATCCTGGGTCATATGGTTGGTGGCCGCATTGGCAGCGTCGCGGTGAACTAACTTGTGTCTGAGCTCCTGTTGTGTGCCAACAATTTGCGGATTTGATGTAGTACCCACCAATCTACCGGTATTCGATCCGGTCTCACCTGGCGGAGGTGGTTGCGTATCCACAATGTGCTGGTGTGGAATCGGAGAGGAAGATGATAACGAGAGGAAGTGGGAAGCCCTGAGGACTATATAGTTAGCTTCATGTCAGAATGGAATAAGTAGCAGCTAACATGATTGTTATGCTCAAGATGAATCCTACTGAGTATGGCTGCAAGTTGCAGGGGTTTCCCACCACCCTGCAATTTGCAATAAGTCGGTCTGATGTTGTTTCTTTGTTTACAGGGATCAATTGCGGTGTACGGCCGCCGGAATCGCCCAATTGCTAGATATTAATAGGATATAGTTCGAGGGAAAGGACGTCTGCCAATGTTTGTCTCAAATAAACCCCGGGATATTACATGAAAATGACGCTAACAATCATGTCATGTTGTACAGTTAGTGTCACTATTCCTGTTTTATTGACAGTCAAGAGAGAGATTTTGCTTTGTTCAAGATGAGTAAACGTACTAACCTTGACATAAAAGACGCAGCTTGCCTCCATATTGTCCCTAACTTTCAACATCCAACATCTCGCCCAACAACAAAGTCCATGCAAACTACAATGGTCAACGCTCCAGAAAGGAACCTTTCGCCACTGCTGGCAGGCAGATAAGGTAAATCGACAAAGCGGTCAACCCAACGAAGTCCCCACCCAAATGCAGGCAAGAGCGGCTTTGAGGCAGAGGGAATCCGAGCCCTTGGGGCATTGCGCAGCTTGAGATCCAAAAAGAAGCTTGCACCGGAGAAACAATGAGAAATGTACTTCTTAAGCAATGAAGAGAAAGAGAAATTGATTGAGGATTATGTTGAGAGAGAAACCGCTGCGGCGAGAAAGTGAGTTGAATACGCACTGGCAGCGGTTCAACAAGAGCAGGACAATATGACGTATGCTGAAATCATGGGATTGACATCCATATAGCCAGAATAGACTATTGAGGCGATGCTGGTTGCTATCCGAGACAGTCTGACTGATGTTGCAAGTTCCGACGATAGGGTGGATGGGTAAGATGAGTATGAAGAAGAGACTGAGCAGGGCAAGCTGAGCGAAGATGACGAACCCGGCTGGGTGATGGACACAATCACCAAAACGGACCAGCAACGCATGGAGAGGTTTCGACAGATGTGAATGAAGTTCAAGGAATTGACTCAACCAGGATGGAGGATGGAGATGACTACTTCCGTGAACGAGATAACAAGTACGGCACATCCCAATTGAGGGTTCCGGCAGTCGTTCAGCCGCAAACGAGTGATGACCCTCCGGCACCTTCACCGAGAACATTTCGAGAGCTTATGGAGAGTCTTGACATCGTCCCCGGAATATCCCAAACGCCGCAAGGGACTTCTCGACCAGGAATTGGTCATATTAGGCTAGGATGGGTGAAGCCACAGTCAAAATCAAGCATACCAAGTGGTGGGCCAGCAGCGGACCCCAATTCGTCAATGTTGCTGAAAGTGAAGCCAGTTGAACCAGTAAGCTTTTACCCATGCATAGAGCCTCCAGGAAATTACCATATAGATATCGGAGTCCGACGAAGAGATGGTGAGGGCTCCTGCGTCCGCGGAACAATAGAAGTGTAAACCGTAATTTTTGACGTCTGATCCCGGTGAAAAGCAAGTTATATACCAATTTTGCTACATGTCAGCGTTTTCTTGATTTCAGTGACCAAATTGTGAGACAGGATAATTCGTCTGTGCATGTGCAAGGGTCGAACTCACCATGTGAAAATTCCAGAATCCAAATCGGGCTGTAAGATGGCCAACACGTTTGGTTTCTCTCTGCAAGTGACTTCTAAGTGACAATGCAAAAGCAATATCAGTGACGAAATGTGCTAACAAAATTTAAATGAGTGATGTCATACTTGTCATAGAAAGAGCGGTCGGTGTGCATGACAACTCGATATGAACGATAACCGTCATGCTAAATTCATCCATGTATCCAACTGCATAACTCTCCGCACAGACTTGGTGCACATGGTTGAGATATTTGAAATTGCTTGTGGTAAGTCATGGAAATTGAGGAGAAGGAGCTGGATGAGGAATGGTGAGGAAGTCGAGCTATATTTGCCGAAAACTAGTGAAATGATCTACATGCCGTCAATTGCTGGCCGGAAGCGCAGGAATGTGATAGGGCCATCTCATTCGTCACTTAGATAGCATAGATAGCAGTTGATCAGAAATTGAGACGTAACAAAACTCCTCAATGCAAATGAAAACACTTACAAATGCAATACTGGATGTCAATACTGTGTAAATGACTTCTTGCATACAAATTATTGACTGTACAAAGGCTGTTTCGATGTGAGTAATGTGAGTGTCAACAGAGTGTCAACGATTTGAAGTGTTACACATTTGGCAATCAATGGGCTGCATTGTCACATCTTTCCAATGCGAATGTATAAGTCGGCGTTATTGCGAAAACAGCAAATGACTTGCTCGTTGCCAAATCCTAAAAATGAGTGTCAACGGAGCCTCAACGATTTTTGGCATTGCGTCATGAAACATCCAGTGGCCTGTGCGGTTAGAGTAAGTCATAATCAAACTATCGGCCGCCTTTCTATGGTACAATGGTGGTGGCAACATCTCTACTATGACCTGAAAATGAGCGTCAACAGTGTGTCAACAACTTTTGGCCTTGCATATTGGAAAATGCATGGGCGGTGCGGAGACGTTACCCCAAAATCACACAATCGGCCGCCTTTCTAGGCAAAAACTCTTGCAATAACATCGCTACTCTGTCCTGAAAATGAGCATCAACGGAGCGTCAATGACTTTTGGCCTCGTATCATGCAAAGTCCTCGGGCTGTGCGGCCACATTAAGCTATAATCAGATTATCAGCTGCCTTTGTAGGCAAACACTGTTGCGACGACATTGCTACTATGTCTGTAAAATGAGCGTCAACGCTGCGTCAATGACTTTTGGCCATGCATCTCGGACAATCAGAGGGCAGTGCAGCGACATCAATACATAATCGAACTATCGGCTATCTGTATAGGCAAAAATGGTTTTGACGACATCGGCACTATGCCCTAAAAATGAGCGTCAACGGAGCGTCAACAATTTGAGGCCTTCCATCTTCGAATATCAAGGGGCTATGCAACTGTGATGATCCATAATCGTACTACCGGCCACCTTTCTAGGCAAATATGGTTACGACAAGATAGTAACCATGTCCCGAAATGAGCGTCAATGGAGCGTCAACAATTTTTGCGCTGTCATATTGGATAATATGACTGGAATGGGATGCAGATAAACCACAATGAACCTATCGGCAGCCTTGATTGGCAAAAATGCAAATGTCAATATTGCGTCCGCCTCCTACAATTGAGGGCCCACTGTGTGTCAAGGCTCCGAACCCTACATTGCAATAAACTGCAGTATGCTGTTTGTAAATGGAGGTTTACGCGGTCAGTCATGGCAATCTGTCCTTGAATTCAACATCACAAATATGCATGCAATGTCCGACTGAATCTGGATATTTTCCTTGTAGCTGTAGAGTCAATATTTAAGAACCCGCAGTCTGCTTTACTGTATTGTTATTTTCGGCAGTCTCTCTAGTCGGATATCCCGGCTTCCTAATGTCTACCACCATGTCGGATACACAATCTTTGAACACCTCATTGCACGAGTTTATGATTTCTTCCAAATATGAACCTGTTTTGATTCGCAATTTGAGTGACCATACTTTGCACATCATCTTCGATGTTTGGTGGGCTTCAATGAATGTTGGCTCGAAGCGGCCTATAGCTTGGAATATTTCAAGACATGCGACTTCATGGCGATTCAATTTGCACTGTGGAATTGAGGTGACCGGCAGCCCTGGCATCATATGTATCGTGTGTCATCAAGTTCTTCGACATCTATCAGAACATGGGACCAGCTCAATGGGGAAACACTTGATGGCAAAAGATCACATCGCAAAGTTAAACGGATAAACAGAGTCAGAGGTTACTGAATTGACTAGTTCGACAGTGGATGAAACAGCTTTGGCCATCCTGAAGAGGCAAGCAAGTCAAGAAATCACAGTAGTAAGTTTGCAGAGGAAAATCATATTCGATATCCAGTTCAATCCATAATGACCGAAATGACAGACCAAATGTTCCAAACTGGCAGCTAAGGACTTTGAAACTTCCAAGTTTCATAAAGACACGTGGAATCGCTACCTCATGTTAGGAATTATTTCGGCACATATTCCATGGAACACTATATCAAATCTTGAGCTACGACTGTCATATCAGGCATTATGCGATGACTTAGTCCTACCGTCTGCTACGACCATTAGTAACATTTGTCAGAGGGAATGTGTACTGAGTGTGGATGCAATCAAGAAGCAATTGCGAATACGAAACATAGTTAGTTTAGCTTTGGACCGATGGACATCAACAAACAAACTAGTGATAATGTCGGTCATTGCTTACTATATGAATCGACATTGGGCATTGCATCAAGTTCAACTCGCTTTCGATGAGGTCGATCGCCTGTTCTGTTCCTGTTTCCAAAGCTGATTCAGGATGATAGGTCAAGGGCCAACAAACTGGAGCAAGGCTAGCTGTACATTGGAAGGACGTGTTTAATTGTTTTGAGCTTACTGGCAGCCGTTTGCTTGGTATTACAACGGATAATGCTTCCTCAAACTACTGGATGACACATGAGCTGCAATAAACACTTGAGGCCTCTGGGATCGAGTGGCCTGCATTGAGGAACCACATACCGTGCATGGCGCATGTCAAACAGCTGGCTTTAGGTGCATTCTTGAGCAGTCTCGGTGTGAAAGGCCGCACCAAGTCTTGGGAAGCCCATGAGCGCGATCAGCAATTTGGAGAGAGTGAAAGCATAGACATTGGGAAGAGTCAAAGACTTCGAGAAGAGGGCAATGCTAGAATCAACAAGGTGTCGGCCTTGAGACCAGGTTTAGCAAAGATAATTGAGAAAGTACGTATTTCATGATATTTTGAATGTTCTGAAGCTGACCTTCATAGAGCACAGAATCCTTGCTGTATTGATTACGCTAACACATGGTTGCCGAAACGAGTTTATTGACTGTCAACAAGCCAAAGTCCGCATTGCAGTACTTCCGATTATGGATGTCATGACACATTGAAACTCGACACTGGTGTTGCTCAAGCACACCTACCGTTCACGGGAATTCACACTCAAGTGGCTTCAAAATCCACAATACAGTGAATAGTGGCCATTATTCACAACTCAGGCTGAATGGACAATTGTCACGTATGTCATGGACGTATTGAGGCCATTTCGATATTGGACCCTTTGGATGTCAAACATGCATACGGTCACATCGCATCACGTTATCACAGTGTAAAATGACGTGTTCAATCACATGGATGGCGTGATGCGAGCTTTGGCCAAGAAGAAGAGATAATAGAATGAAGACTTGTTCTTCGGTGTGAAGTTAGCTCGACAGAAGCTTTCCAAATAATACGCTGAAGTGACTCCAACGTCTGGCATGCTTCTCATGTCCGCACACATCTTCAATCCTGTCCGGAAGTTGCAATTGTTCACGAAGTGGGACCAGGGAATTCATATCTATCATGAGGACGAGATATCCTACACTATACAATACGAAGAGGCCTTTCTGGAAGTATGTGGAGAATGAACACTGTGCCAAACATCGAGTTGTGCTGGTCAATAAACTTAAAACCGTACCAAACAGCAATCTCATCCCCTCTGCAACGGCTTCAGGGTCGTATCAATCATCCTTTGATCCATATGATGTGTCCAGCGATGATGAAGAATACTTAACGTGTTGCACTGTGGCTGAGACAACACCCGGACAAAGCGATCATGTAGCCTGCTTTTTGAACGCCGCTAGGCTCTATTTGAACCCGCTGCCTGAAGCACCAAAGAACTGAGGGCAAATTAATCAAAATCTCAATGTTTACGACTTCGACCCAATGGAGATTTGCAGTACATTTTGGATTCCAGACATAACCGATTGATGGCGACAACTGGAGGAAACGCACTCAGAGTATGCCGATCTCTCCAATGTGGTGCTCAACATATTCTCTACCATACCACACGGTGTCGGAGTGGGGGCCAGTTTCTCCCATCGCCGAGATGTTATTGGCTGGAGGCAGTCAAAAACCACAGGCGTGACCCTTTGTGAAAAGGTCGTTGTAAGGCAGTATGCCCGAGCCAACAACGGGCAATTGGCAGGGACTGACCCAGAACTGGATACCACAAACACAGAAAATGACTCGGAAATGAAGAAAGAGGCGGAGGAAAGGAAATTCCACAGAATGGACAAGGTTCACCACTTTTTGGATATGTGGCAGGGCCGCCAAAACCTATGGGCTACCAAGAAGGAATCTCCCGCTCACACCAGGCAGAAGACCACTGTGGGATATATTTTGGACATGGAAGAGATCGTCAATGCATCCTGGTCACCCTTTCACCATGATGGTGGGGCTGCATTTGAATTGTCAGAAAGATCACCTTAGCAACCAGGTTTGTCTGCAAAGGACCTCCATTGAGGACGAACTCAAATCTCAAATGTCCGCCGAATCCGGAAAATCAACTGTCATCCAGTCGAAAGCAACAAAGATAGCGTATCTGAAGGCACTTTGGACACCGATGATTGGTTGAACTGGAATTGCAACTTGGATAATCCAAATGACAGCAAAGAAGATTGCGCTGTGGACGATGAATCCCATACAGAGCACAACCATTGCATTGACGATCCGGAATGTCCAGAGCGGCGGAATGTGAGCGCCGTGCCAAACGTGCCCGGATTGGTTCGGCCGACACGGAAGTGAAAGAGAGAGGCTGAAAAGGTGTTAGTGACGGGCAATGCAGTAGAAATGCGAAGAAACAAACGAGGGAAGAAAAAGTAGGACTCAATGCATCAATGGTTCACCGGCTGTATGTAGCTAGACCGAGAGTTTCAGTTAGAGATGTATTATGGGCGAATGGTAAGTAGCTTGTGAATATCTGTTCATAAATAGATGTATAGCAGGCGCAATGAATCTTTTGGCATGATACATCATTTTTAGTTGTCTGAGAGTGAACAGTGCAAGATAATTACGCTGCTCGGCTTTGCCCCAGGGCCGAGTTTCAATCAAGCCGAAACACAACCAGTAAAGTCAAATCAGGATGAAAACAATTATTGATAGCAGCAGATGTTGAATGGACAATACATTAAAATGACCGTCAACGGAGCGTCAACAATTAGTGTTCTTGTATGTATGGTAATTCACCAGTGACTCGGAAGTTGTTATGCATAACGGACGTAGTTGCAGCTTTGATTGGCAACAGAGGTAGCAACACGGTCACTGCCCCATTCTTAGCATCAGCATCAATGGAGCGTCAACGATTTGTGGCCTTGTACGTACGGTAATTCACCAGTGACTTGGTCGTTGCTATGCATAACGGACATAGTGGCAGCTTTTATTGCCAAAAGTAATAGTAACACGGTCACTGCCCCAGTCTTAGCATGAGCGTCAATGGAGCGTAAACGATTTATGGTCTTATAAGTACGGTAATTCACCAGTAACTTGGTCGTTGTTATGCATAACAGACGTATTCGCAGCTGTTATTGGCAAAAGTGACAGCAACACGGTCAGCGCCTCATTCTTAGCATGAGCGGCAACGGAGCATCAACGATCTTTAGCTCTGCATCTTGAGTAAGTTATGTTCTGATTGGTTCCAGACATCCATTTATGAGATATGGGCAGCCTTTACTGGCAAAGACAACAGCGACATGCTCCGTGCGGCATCCTGAAAATGAGCGTCAACAGACCGTGAACGGTTTTAAGACTTGCATATTTCGTAATGAAGGAATCGTGTGGATTTTCGTATGCATGACTGTATTATTGACCACATGTCGAAGGTGAAACACAGATACCAAATTAATTGATATTGGAAACTGCTCAACAACCAAAAGCACATTAATGGTTGCTGAAAATGCGATTTTGATAAGATACTATTAACACACTGCAAATACAAGAGCCTTATAGGAATCTATAGATGGACCCGCTGGGTGACCCGCTGACAACCCACCCAATTCAGACAAGTTGGGAGTTCACAATGGAACCATACCTGAGTGAGCATTCCGGGTTCATTGACGACCCGGACCGCCAAGTTGGCAATGCTTGGGTTTGGACCCGGACCCGGACCCAAAGTGACGGTCCGGAACCGTTGATAATACTACTGCTTATTGGCTGGAAACCTTATTCCTAGTCACTCAATAAATAACCATTCCCTCATGCTCCAATGGTTTATTCCTTATGAGATGAGATATGATCAACATTCGACAACTATGGCATCTCGAGAAATGCAGAGTCATATAAAAGATTGGCCAATAACCAGTGATCGATATAACGGACTCTTGTCAACCCAATGGACTTATACGAATCAACCATTATTTAGACCACACCTTCTCGGTCAGGGCGAATAGGACTTGTGATTCATATGTCCTGAGTGGGGTGGGATACTCCATTCAATATATGGCAAAACAGCGCAGTTGCAGATTACTGTATATTTGGCTCCAATGAAGCATAGTCAAATTGTCGTTTGCCATGATGGTGAAACCGTTATGTACCCAGTGGGTATATGAGAGGGCACTCTCACTGTCTCTTGGTGTAACGAACCTGTTTGTGGATAATTGGGTTCAGATACGCTCAGATTCATACAAGGTATCGCACATTGCCATTTTGTGGCAATACGATCCCATTTCATTGATGACCTAGGTAATACTGTTGGGAGTAAGAACTGAAATATGAAATGGCGGAAGGCAATGATGATGAGGCAATTACGTATGTGAACTCTGAAACAGGCCTTCGCAGTCTTAGGATTGTTAAGGGTGTGGATTGTGTGATATATATCAGCGATACCAATATGGAGGAATGACATCGATAACATTCGATCAAAAACATATAATCTACATTAAGATTTATCCACCAATACTTATTGACCTTCTCAACCTTTAGGTCGAGCATGAACTTCATTCCTGTATATTATCTATTAGTTATGTATCAAAGTCATGGAGGATACTGCTCTTATGTGGTTCCTAGTTGTACATACATCTTCAGTTCTATATCGTGGATATATCTATCACTCTTTATTCTTGGTTATTCTTAGTACCTTCGTTGAAGCAAGTCATTGATTGGGGAGAGAGTAATTGGATAGTTCCGAGTCTGAAGAATGTCTGAGGAACCAGCCCTATAGCGTGGTAGTTTAAAGGATACTTCTGGTACGATACTGTTGAGTCGGCACAACTCCTTCTGCTGAGGCAAAACTACTTTGCTGCTTCTTATAAGACAAGTTGATACCTGGAGTCATTGCACTCAAGGACAGTTGGTCCTGGGGCATACTTGCCAGTTGCTGGGATGATTCTCAACAAGTCTGAAAGAAGTCTGGGAGCATCAAGAGAGTGTGTTTGTTCATAGTTCTCGCAGGAAACTCTTGAGTCGTGTACAGCAGTATACTGATAGCTTGAGACTATATTCTGTGGTCGATACTATCCTTTGTGAGCACAGAACAGGACAGTTACATCGTTTTCTTGGGTCGTAATCCTTATATGCAACCTGAGTGAAGCTTTTTCATTCTTCCCTTTATCATTCCGGAAGTCATTAAGGGCTTTCATTGATTACGACATAGGGTGGATCTCCCGGTGTTACAATCAATATATATTCATATACCCAATCTGGATGCAGATGGGACTTGGATCACCGGAAGAGAGGCATCTGTAGATGCCACATTCGTTGACTTAGACATGCACTTGAATACTGTAATCAAGTAAGTTTGGAGGTGCACTTGGATGGAGAGTGTGATTGAGTGAACTCTATGTTTTAGTTGGAGGCCAAGATCCAGTAAACACGAAGATAAACTTGGAGAATGTGATGAATTGATTATGGAAATACACTTGAAGTCCATGATTCAGCAAGTTTTGAGATGCACTTGAGCACCTTCAGACGCAAGTTTGAAGATATATTTGGAGCCCATGATCGTACATATCTGGAGGCCATGATCTTACAAGTGTAGAGATTGATTTGGAGACCTTCATTACGTAATATTGAGGATGTGGAAGGAGAGAACCATTGAGTCGAATGGGTCATGCGATTAGAGACCATATTCGTGCTAACATGTGGAACAACATCATGTCTGTTTGGAGGTGTATCTGGTGGCAATGATCCTGCAATATTGGGAGTGTACTTTGGGACAATCTATTGGAAGGTAGCTGATCAGGATGTAGTTGATCATAAGGTGGTCTATCCGGAAGTTGTCAATCTGGAAGTGTTTATTCTGAAGGTGGTTCAACTGGAGGTGGTATTTCTGGAAGTGATAAATCTGGATGTGGTCAATCTGTAGGCAGTCAATCGGGATGTGGGCGAATGGAGGTGGTTGATCTGAAGTTTGTAAATCCAAACGCTGCTCATTGGGAAGTGAAACCTGAGCTGGGACTAAATATATTGGTTAACTGGTAATGATTGGCATACCGAGAATATAGCACCGCTAGATCCGTCAAGAGATGAGAGTCTCACTGGGAGTATGATACATGCTATCACAGGATGATGCTGTACTCAGTGCATACTGTGATCATTAGTTGCTGTAAACACCGTATGCTGTGTCCAGGTTAATTTCAGGATCAAGTGATGGGGAGATAATGTGGAATCACTTGATATCGGATTCAGAAGAAATTGTGGAATTGAGGATAAGAAAGTGTAGGAGAAGAGGAGATGGGAAATATCATCATTTGAAACTGGAACTGAAGAGAAGTTTTTATGCAAGTTAATTTATCATTCGTGATAAAGTAGATATAATTTCAAACTTCACTGGTCAGCCTACCAATATATAGTACACTAAACCCAATCATGCAAGTTACACCCCAATATTCCCAAATCCCCTCATATCCTTCAGATTATATCCATCTTTTTCTTCCATCCCTCTTTTCTGTCTACAACTTTACCCTCATTATAGAATAAAGTTGTTAGTTATCAGTATCTTGATCTCAATGTGATTATTATAACTTAACACAATATGCGGTACATATCAATTACAGTATCCACCAAGTCCACCATTCTTCATGATTTACTATCTTCCTTTCATTTTCACGATTAACAGTTAGCACCTGCATGCTGCCTAAAATTCCAGCATACCTTTCTACATAAATGATCACCATCAAGCAGCTTTCCAAGAGAGGTTACACATATAGTCAACTTGTCTCATTCTGACTGTTGTGAGTTAACAACCTGGTAACTGCAGTTTAATCACTCTTTATGCATTGCAATTGACCAGTTCCAGATCAGCCATCTGCAGATTGACCACTTTCCAGTACTTAGTAGTCTCTCTGTCACAGCCTGAAAGTCCATATGTAAACTCGGTCAATGGCAGACTTCAGATGCATCTCTCAGTTCACTCCATTGCCAGCTGGAGGTGTACCTCCAAATGTTCTCAAATACCATCTCCAGTCAATTTCAGTATTGTATTTGTTGATGGATAGTGTAATGGCATGGCTGCATGTGACATGTCAAGGGCTAGGCAACAGTTGCAGTAGGTAGTGGGCTCACTACAAGCTATATATCTCTAGTGATAAGAATACCGTAACTGCTCTCACACCACTATCCAATGTTGACATTCCCATTTGCAACCGCATCTACTGATATACCACCATACAAAGCCATTCACCTGCCTGCGCCAAGTGTTAGCAATGGGTCCAGGTAACCTTCCAGCGGTCCGAGTTTGAACCAGCAACACAGTTGCGTTTATTCCAGACCTGTCAATAAACCTGGACAGCTGCTTCTTGATGGGCCAAACCCCTACCTGTATGCGTCAACCCGCAGGATTTGCTGAGTTTGGCCTGCTGTGTCGGTTACAATCTCCAGTTTTCAGTTTCGGGCTTTTCTATTTATGGTCGTATTCAGATATCCTACTGTTGAGTGCCAAATATTAACTTTGGTTCGTCATTGTCTGTGTTTGTTGTATTGGTTGCCATTATGATCAAATCAAGCAGAGACATATTCCCTGCTATTTTCTGACATTGAGTGTTGATGTAGTGGGTATGATATTTGGTCTAGTGTCATAAGTGGGTGTTGAGGTATGCAACAGCCACATTGACCGTTACCGCAGTCATTAAGCTGCAAATGGATCAGGTCGCACCTGCTCCTACACTGACAACAGTTGGTGAGATGATGGAGATAAATGATATCATCAGTGGAAAATTGCAAAAGCCACAAGGGACTCCAGAAGCAGAATGTAGTCGTATTAGGTTAGCTTTTGGGAAACCACAGTCTCCAATATGCACATGGTCTCACCAGGGCAATGGGGTGCCCAATTCGTTTCCAATTAAGCAATTGAAGCCTGATTAACACTTATCCTTTTACACTTGAATCTAGCCTCCCAAGCTAAATACCACGCTTGAATTCGATTCAGATGCTGAATTTGTAATGGCTTGTTCGTTGTGAGTACACTAGAAGGGTAAATTGTGATTATTGCAGACATATCTCCATTGAAGTAATTGGTGTGCCTATTTTGCTGTGTGTCTGCATTTGTTTGAGTTCAGTGACCAAAAAGTGAGACATGATGATTCGCCTGTGCATGTGCAAGAGTCATAGGTAGTAGTAGCAATGGGTCCAAATTGCTGGGTCGGTTCTGGGTCCGGTTCCACCCGAATCCGGACCGTGGCAATGGGTCTTACCCCACGAAAAACCCGGACTACATGAAATGGCCCGGCTTTACCTCTTATATCCCGGCATTTCAAGTCCACAATTCTCGCTCCAATTAAGTATTTGAGTTCTGATTGTATTACAACACGATCAATACAGAGATTGTGCAGTTTCAGTCGCTCTGTCACCTCGCGCATTCAGATTTGCGATCCAACAAGTATTTCTTGAGTTGCGATCGAAAACCCGCCAATTTGGCGTAAAATCTGCCATTATTTCACAACCACTCAACGAATATCAGTCGGATTGCAAATTTGACTGCAGGAGGTGACAGAGCGGCAAAAGCTGAACAATTTACATAATGATCATGTCATGATATGATCAAAACTCAAACACTTAATTAGAGCCAAACCTGTAGGAACCGTATAGTTGGAATGGCGGTCCAGTTCCAACCCGGGCAAATACCCACCGTTTTATGTCTGGGCCGGGTAACAAACCCGCCAAGACCAAGTGGGTTGGGTTTTGGCCAGGTCTGGAACCAAACCGAACCTAACTGCTAGTCAAAACCTGGACCCCTGGTGGGTTACCAGGACCGGTTGCAAACACCAGTCATTAGGGACGCATGAAAGTTCAAGATACAAAACCAACCTGATTGATCATTGATCAAGGTGATATCCTCCTGCCAGTTACTGATAAGTGAATATGGGTGATATAAGTTTGGAGACAAAAGTTAGAGACAAGAGTTAATGATGTTATACGAGTCATAGAAGGAGTGGTCAATTGGTAATATATACCTGTATGAATGACCACCATTATGTTGTATTCAGCCAGATAGCCAACTGCATTACTCTACGCTCAGACCAGGTGAACATAGTCAAGATATCAAAATTGCCTCTAGCAGATCATGAACATCCACGAGATGGAATTTGATAAGGAAAAGTAAAGATGTTGGGGTGAATTAATGAAGAATTGGTGTATGGATCTACATGTGGCAAATTGCTGGCTGAAAGTGTTGGAATGTAAAAATGCTACCTTATGAATTGCTCAGAGAACATGTATTGCAGTTGATCAGAAATTGAAAGACCACAAAGCTTTTGGATTCAACTGAGCATTCATACAAATGATACATTGGGTGTCAGTAATGACTATACGATTATTTGTATAAAATTATTGACCATACAACAACAGTTAGGACATGATTATGGCAAGAGTCAATGGAGCGTCAGGGATTTCAGGTCTTGGACGTATGCAAATTGGAAACTGATATGCTTGCTGTTGTGCATAAACAACATATTGGCAGCCTTAATAGGCAAAGGAGAAAGCGACAGAGTCACTGCCCCTCGCTGAGAAAGAGGGTCAATTGAGTGTCAGCTATTTTTGCTCTTGTAACGAAGGTAATTGGAAAGTGATTTGCTTGCTGTTATACATAACAAACATATTGGCAGCCATTATAGGCAAATGATAATGCAACACTGTCACAGCCCCATTCTGCGAATGAGCGTCAACTGAGGGGCAACAATGTTTGATTTTGTAAGTAAGGTAATTGAATACTGATTTGCTTGCAGTTATGCATATGCAATATATTGGCCGCTATTATAGGCATAAGAGAAAGCGATACGGTCAATGCACCAATCTCAGAGTGAGTGTTAACTGAGTGTCAATGATTTTTGGTCTTGAAAGTAAGGTAATTGAAATGTGATTTGCTTGCTGTTATGTATAATCAACGTATTGGCTGCCTTTATAGGTAAAAGAGTAAGCAACACAGTCGCTACCCCATTCTAAATATGATCATCAAACGAGCATCAATGATTTTTGGTCTTCCATCTTGCACTATCCAAGGGCTGGTCAACCACATCAACCCGTCATTGTAGAATTGGCTGCCTCGATGAGCGATATCGTCGGTGAACATGTTGCTACCCTCACAAAATGAGCCTTAACAGTTTGTTAACGATTTTTGATATTGTCAGTAAGTTATTTGGGAAGCGATTTGCTTGCTGTTATCCATAACCAACATATTGGCACCCTTTGTAGGCAAAGGAGAAACCGACATGGTCACAGCCCTATTCTGAAACTGAACTTCAATGGAGTGTCAACAATTATTGGTGTTGCATTATTACAGGAATGCTTAGGCCCAATAATGAATACAACATTTATTAGACTAAATACAGCTGCCTATCTAACTTGTCCTTTTCTGCTTGTCTTTTCCAAAACTCAACCTCTGATTCTCATAGTAAGAGCTTGCCACTGTTCCTTGTCTGTCCAAGGTCGCTTGTCGGGATAGACATTGTTGGGTAATAATCCTATAGCAATGTATCGGCGCACATTGTACCCAATATGGCTGATAACTGTTCAGTACAACAGTACTTGGGACATGTGGGTTAAACTCCACTGGTTGTGGATTAACACGACATTGCGAAGACCTTTGACCACACGTTTGTGTACTAACTGAGAAGCAGTTAGTCCCCACCAACTCATGAAGCACGTCTTCACATAAATGGAACAGGGAGGAAATTATGTTGTTGTTGTTGTTTATTCATACTGTATGCATTCTAATTAGAGTATGACAGGACCTAAAAACCCCCTCCACCTCCGGGCGTGCCAGCTTGATTGCGGAGCTCCCCACACGCTACTCTTTATCCACACTGATATATTTGAAAGTTGAAAGATAGAGCAAAAGCAAAACTAAGCCGAACGCAAGGTAAGATAAACAAAGGAATAAAACGAACGAATATAACCCCCCATTGCCACCTCCTCAGACCTGAGCCCGCCTCTGCGCCTCCTCCATCATGTCGTTCATTTGGGCGGGGAACTTCCCGACATCAGTAGTCACCAGGTAGTCCATCACTGCTTGGTCGCACTTTTCTCTGGAAAACAGCTCAGAGATCTGCACATGTCTGCGTCTGCCCGCTTTCCAGCTTGTCGCCTCTTCCATCGCCTTCCATAGTGTCATTTGCTGGTATCTCCACCGGCTGCAGTCGCTAAAGAGTGTGTTCCGGTGTCTGGGCCGCCATCCTGCCTGCGCCGCCGAACTACCCGCATTTGTTGTCCTCTCGGTGGCCGAACCATTTTCAGTAGACTCCAGTGGGTGTATGCCTGCACATTAGTCTGTAGAACCTGGTAGCCAGCGACTTCACGCGTGTCATTGGAACAGGTCTCTTGATCCCCGTCTTGCCCTTGTGACTGCGGCTGAAGTGGTTTCTGCAGTTGTCAGCCTCCCACTCTGCCTTGGCTGCTGATCTCCCCTCAGCGATTTGTCTAGCTGTATTAGAGGCCGAGGTGTAAGGCCGCTCTATCGCAGTGCTTCCGCCTGCGTCTCGGGTGAGGTTCCCCTGGCGGTCTGCTTTTTCGTTTCTTAGGATGTCTGAGTGTCCAGGGACGCTGTGAATCTCGGTTGCATTGCCGTGGGCAAGCAGAGCCTGAACTCTCCGATTGATCCGCCTCGCTAATTGATACCACAGGGCCGGCCCAAGGTGTGCCGTTTGTCGAATTGCGGCTCGTGAGTCGCTGAAGACGGCCACCGTTTCCACTCTGTTCCCTTGCAGTCTTTCTCTGCTTTTGACCGTCTCCCCGAACGCAAGTCCAATCGCCCACAGCTCGGCATTGAAAACATCCATGCGTCCAGTGCCCACATAACTGCGGCGGATTCTCCATTGATTACCGTGATTGCACACTGCTGCTGCTCCAACTCGGCCGTCATCAAAGCGTGACCCGTCTGTCCATCACATCCAGACTCCCGCGCCGACTTTCGCTTCCTTCTCTGTTGCCCAGCGCTGTGTGCTACTCTTGGTTGTGCTTTTGTCGTCCAGTATCACGGTTTTAACCAGTGGGTCTTCGCCCGGGGCCGGCCCGCTCATGCATTTGGTTGTCCAGCCGTCTTCGCGTTCTGTCCCGGGAACTCAGCATATCGCGGTGCCAGACGAAGGGTCTTCTTGCAGTTTCTTCGGTTTGCTGCTGCATGCATTGGCTAGCATCGCTGCCAATCGTTGTTGTCTGGAGTCTAAGATCACAGGCGCAGGTGTGAGCCCTGACTCGCTCAATAATGCGTTCTTTGGGGTTGTGGGCAGCGCTCCCAGGATGGACCTGGCTTGCCGATTGAGGAGAAGTTGGAGGTTGTCTCGCCTGCCTACTTCTTTGGGATCCCACCAGAGCTCGCTCCCATATAGTGCAACCGCTTGGATGCAGGCTACCTGGACTGCCCTTACGCTTTCTGGTAATACCCTGCATGTCTTTGTGAGCCTGTGGAGTCTCACTTCTGCTGCCCTGGCTTTCTTCATGCATTGGTTATGGTGCACCTTGAACGGCAGGTATATGTTCATCCAGACTCCCAGCAAGCGTGTCGCGTGCTTGTTGAACTGTATGAACCCGGTCCTGACCTAGATCTGTGCTGACAGCATTGGCCGGAGGTGTTTCTTGTAGCCTCGCCAGCGCATAAACAGCGCTGCTTCCGTCTTTGCCCTGCCGAACTGTAGCCCTCGTCTACTTGCCCACTCAATGCTCTTTTTGGCGCATCGCTCGAGTGTTGTGACAACCTGATTGACATCACTTCCAGTGGCCATCCAGCCGAGATGGTCGATAACAGACAATCCTTTGGCTGGGATGTACTGTTCAACTCAATTAATCAGGCCTGAGGTGTAGATCAAAAAGCGGCTTGGAGACACGGGTGAGTCCTGCGGGACCCCCGCTTCCACTGTGTGTCTCTCCATGGCATTCACCTCGATTATGATTGCAACCGTTCTTTCTGAGAGACAGCTCTCGGTCCATCGTATATGGTCTCCATCCATTTGTCTGACATTCATTAAGTTGTCTAGTCTTCCTTTTGCCTCGCTTGGGAAGGCTGCCTTAATGTCCATGCAAAGCACGCCTGATTTGTGACTGTTTGTCCAGGCTGCATGAGCTCTGTCAACCATGATAACCGCTGGGTCGATGGCTGACCGCCCCTTCCTGCTCCCGGAATGTCCGTGGCTCAGTAGCCCTCATCGTTTGGCATCTTCTGACAATAGCTCCACGACCACCTTTTTGAGCATATTTCCCATGCAGCTCAGCAGGGATGTGGAGCGATACGCCTTCAGCTTTGTATAGTCGTCTTTGCCAGGCATGTGATTCACCACCCCGCTAGCCCGCATCCATACCGCTGGGTGTCTTCCCGTGTGAATGGCCACTTTTGTCTGCCCCACAATGCTCCGTTTATCCCAGCTTCAGAGTAGCCGGATGGCGCCACAAGACAGCTTGTCTGCGCCCGGGGCCATTTTGACCAATTGAGAGAAAAGGGGTGGCTCAACTGCTTGCTCGGTGATGTGTATGTGTGCGCTTCCCGCTGGGGGCAGCTCGTAGTACTGGTCATCGTTGTGCGGGAGGAAACACTCGTGCCACACCGTCTCCTCTTTCTCCGTAGCTGTGCTTGCCTGCTTGCCTTCTCTGTTTGTTAAGGCCTCCACCGTCATGCTTGCTCGATGGTCCTCCTATCGTGCTGCTCTCCACACATCGGCTCCCCTCAGACTTTGCAGGTAGTCACTCCACATTTGCCTCTTGGACCAGCGGAACGACTTCTGGAGGTCTACCTTCCATTGGGCGGCTTCCTCCAACCTCTGTTTTCTTCATTTGTCTCTTCCGAATACTTTTCTCCTCTCTTTGATGACGGTGTTCTACACCCGCTTCGATTTGGCGCAGATCCTGATCTTCTGTGCCGTGGCGTTGAGAACGCTGCTCATTGCGTCCTGAAACCAAGCGGCCTCCTGTTCCACCTCGTCTTCCGTGCATTCTGCATCCAGATGAGCTCTCTCGTTTGCTAATTCCGCCCATGGCCTCTCCGCTGCCTCCGAGTCCTCCTCCATCATCGCAGGTATGTCCCACTCTACTATCCTCTCATGATCCGCCTCCTCTGGCCTGTCCCCTTCAACCTCCAACTCAATAACCTCGTGATCAGATCCGGTGGCATGGTCGTCGGCCCGTATGAACCATTTCGTGATAGGTCGGTTCGCGAATCTCATGTCAATCACCGACTCGCCTTCATGGTCCTCTCTTGTCCAGTAGTGTGTGGGCTGGCCATCATTCATAACTTCCAGTCCATTCTCATCAATCACCTCTGCCCAGAAGGAGGCGTTCTGCTCCACTCGGCACCTCAGGTCCCACCGACTGCTGTGTGCGTTGAAACCTCCCGCGAGGACCTTTCCGCCCTGCCTAATGACAATTTGCTAGCTCAACTTTCGTGCCAGTCTCTCTCCTGACTGCGTGACTCTTTGATCAAAAATATTGACCATCCTCATTATCATCTCCCCTCTCCTGCTGACATCCGTGAAAGTGACATCGTCGTTAGCTCCCCTACCTAAGTCCGTCCGCTTATAAACCACCAGACCACTCCCGTTTCGTATTGCCGTCCCAACTAATTGTCTTTCTCCTATTCTGTATGCCGAGCGGCTGATCCCTACACCTCCCCTTTTCCTCGGTGGCTCCTGGAAGCACACTACCTCCGCCTTCTGCTCGACCCCTGTCTCCAGCGCCGCGATTGTCCACTAGTACGACCTACCGCAGTTGTGCTGGATCACTCCAATCATTGGTAGCCACGGCTCCTGTTTCAGTCTCAATGCCAGTTCCAGTCACGGCCGTAGTCGCACTCTCGGTTATCGTAACGTCTTCTACCTCCCCTGTTGCCTCCTCTTCCTCCGCATCCACCAATTCCGCTCTGCTTCTTCCCCCTCTTCCTTCTTCTGCAGATCCCTTAGGCTCATGTCCAAGCATCACTCTGTTCGTCCCTGGTGCCACTCCAGTGGCAGCATTCGCGGATGCCCGCCCTGCTGGCCCTATTCCCCTACTCTGCCGCGCCCCCTTGGCGGCCTGAGTCTTCTTCGCGCATCAGTTGTGGAACGCAATGTGATTCGCTTCGCAGTTGGGGTACTTCACCAGTGTATGACCGCAGAGTTTTCCCTGCTTCACTGTGCACCCCACCCCGTTGCACTTGTGGTTGCTTGTCCGGTGACGACCTGAGCAGTAGCCACATGTGGGCTTGCTACCCCACTTGCTCTCGATGTGACCCCATCGACAGCAGAGCTCACATCTGCTGTCTGGGCCCGCGTTCGTGTACCCTTCGACTCAGTACCACACTCCCGCCGCCTTGATGCCCTTCTTGACCAAACCCTTTGCCACCCTGCTCCCCTTTACAACTCAATCAACCGATGATGCGGTGATTTCTCAGTTCTGCCTCCTCTCGCTGATGGCGCGGGGGTTGGTCAGCCACCGTACTCGGGTGGGGATTGCTACGCCCTCGTTCTCCGCTTCAAATTCCTGACGCATTTTCCGCCGGCCTTCTATGCCTGTTCCCATGCACTGTATGAGAGGTACTGCTTGGATCTTTAGCCTTTTCCAAGACTCATTGTTTTCGACATCAACGACTCCTTTGTCGACAGTCCTCGCGGCTGTGATGAAGATGTCACGGTATCGCAGAGCCATCTCCGCTATTGCATGCTGTTGCTTGATTGCCGTGATCGCACCCTCGGCGTTCCTTCTTGCGTTCATGATCCTAAAGAGGGCCGGAGCCTACTGGTGGAGACAAGCTCTGTTGTTTGCCGACGCATTTTCTTGGTCCATCTTATTGGGGTGTGGTACGCTCTGGTCTCTCCTTAAAATTGGGCGTCTCTCTACCATGCTTGATCCCGTCGCCGGGGCGGGGCCTGGGCCGGCAGGTGACTTCTGACTCTGCGTTCGAGGTTAGACTGTCTCCCTTCTTCTGGCTGGAATAGGTGTTTGCTTAGGTTTAGGTTTGGGTTCGTGTCGCGGTTCAGGCTGCAGTGTAAGTTGCAGTTTAGGTTTGGGTTTGTGCTGCTGCGGCAGCAGCTGGCGATTCTCTGGTTCTCCATCCTGCGTTGCGCCTGCATGCTGTGAGGCCTCTAGGCCTCCCCTGTCCTGCCTAGTGGTCGCGTCTCTTCCATTGTGTCTCACTTCCTGGGCAGGTGCTGCTTTGCGTAATCCAGCTTTGGCCAGCACCTCCCCGGTCATGTCCGAGAAGGCCGTCCCTCATAGTACATTGTCCTTGTGGCACTGGTCCCACTTCGTCTTCCTATCCTGCAGCCATTCTCTCATGCCGAGCCATTGTGCCTCTTCACATGACGTGTGCGCTTCTAGCATTCTAGCTATCCCATAGGTTGTTTGGTGCAGCTGAGTCACCTCGCGCGCCAGCTGCCGCAAGGTTCGCTCCATTCTACTCCTCCGGCCTTGCGGTGCGCTCACTGGCTCCATGGTCTCGTTCTGCAGTCATTTCTCATTCTGGTAACACTCCAACTGCTCGCTTGCAGTCGTGAAGGCCACGGGTGTTGTCTTTCTCTCCCTTTGGATAGCCGCGCTGCTGGCCTCCCCTGCTTCCGCCACCACCATATCTCGCTCCACTGGGGGTTTTTCCAATGTTCCTACAATAAGGCAATTGCCATCTTGGGTCGCCATTGTGGCTGGATTGCCTGACGTCGCGTCTTCGCATGACGTCCCTAGCATTAGGCCTCCTTCAGTTGTCCAGGGGGGCTGGAAGTGTCCTGCTTGGGTCAGTTTGATTCTAGAAATCGAATGCCGCTGTCTGTATATTGCTCTCTGTCGCGGTTGCTGAGTTATTTTAAAGTTACTTTTTCTGATCTTCGCCAAGACTTTCCGCAACTCCGCTCAATTGTGTTGATTTCTGTGCGCGTTCTTCTTTTCTGACGCGCTGAGTCGCCTCCGACGGTCCAGGTGTGCTGGGAGTCTCGCTCCGGGTGCACTTCGATGTTAGAAATCGACTGCCGCTTTCCTTTTTTTGATCACTGTCGTAGTCATTGACTTCATTCAGCGTCTTCGTTTTACCAAGACATGCGTAGGTGATATCGAATGGAGGAAATCTTGTAGGTTTGTAGCTAGAATTCTTAATAATATTTTAAGTTGTTCTTTGCTGGTAATGTCAGACTGGGGATTGCTGCTAGAGCTTGGTTCTTTTCATTGTCGGAGACAATGTGAGCATTATATAGATTGTTCATCAGGTTAAGCCTATCATCAGGTTTCGGCTAAGACACACTGATAATTTGTTAGCTTATCGCCAAAAGCAACTGGTGTTCCTCAGTAATAATGCCACATATTCCCTGTGGTTATCATGGTTATACATGAGTTGTTTTTAGACATTATGTCCCCCATCGGGCCATCCTTATCATCATGATATGAAATGCACAAAATCACAGCTCACAACTTCAACTTTGAGATCTTGGTTCTCATTCATGGAGTAGTTGCAACATCTGACGCCCTTAGATCTTCTCAGGACTTATGGCAGTATGCATTAATTGTTCTTTATTATTAATTGCCTCACCATTGATTTGGCGATTTGGCATTGCATGAAAGATGTAATCAGCAACCAACAAAAACTCTGGAAACATTGATTGTACCACATCAATGTCGTACTGTTTACCATTATGATGTTGAAATTGATGCGGTCTCCAGTCAATGTGCCGGTTTGCTTCTGGCCTCTCACCTACAGCCAAAGTCACTAATTCGTAAGACACTGCATGCTAGGTTCTCGACCATCTGTAGACCGGACAGTGCTGCGACATATTCCCACTGCTTAACACGTAGGATGGTAGATCCCTCATTCTTGCATATTGCATTAACGTCTGCTAGACAAATAATTCTAATTTATCACAACTTAACTGTGTGTTGTCCCGCTAGTTTGGTATAATAGGTGTTGCCAATAATTGTATGCTCTGCTGAAGGCTTTTCACTGCCCAGTTATCATGACATAATTGCGTCATCATATTTGAATCAGCTAGTGGGACCATACTCATCACCAATTGATCGACATGTGGCCCAAGTGTTATCTCTGTAAGAATCACTTGGTTGACAAACATGATCAAGATATCTCACGTAGGTGTTTTGTATATCACTTGACTAGACCTAGAGTACTCAGTGACAAGTACCGTCATCAATTCATTTATGTATCATTACCTTTGCTAAAGGAGAATACTTAACCTGAATCGTGTACAATCAAAGGGTTGTGCTATGACAATCAGCCACAATCAAAGTAATGGTTACTCTCGGTGTAGCCAGCACCCGAAAATGAGCGTCAACGGAGTTCCAATGATTCTGGGTGTCGCATGTTGTTTAGTCCGAATGCTGTGCTACGAGATGTACCCATACTGGATGTATTGACAGCCTTCATTGGCCATAGGGTTAATGTCAATGGTGCTACACGTAAAATTGAGCATCAACAGAGCATCAACAGAGTGTTAACAGAATGTCAACAATTTTGGATGTTGCATATTGTATAATCCAAGGGCTGTGCTACGGCATTTACCTATAATTGAAGTATTGGCTGCCTTGGTGAGTAATTTGGTTCGTGTCGATGTCGCTACACCTTAAATGACTGTCAACAGAGGGTCATCAATTTCGAGTGTAGAGTCTGATATATTCCAAGGGCTGTGCTACAACATTTACCCATAATCGAAGTAATGGGTGCCTTTATTGGCAATAAGGTTAATGTTGATGTCACTACACCTACAAGTGAACATCAACAGAGTGTCAACAGAGCGTCAACAGAGTCTCAACAGAGCGTCAACAGAGCATCAACAATGTTGGGTGTTGCATTGTGTATAATCCAAGGGCGGTAATATGGTATTAACCCTTAATCGAAGAATTGAATGGATATATGGGTAGTATGTTTAGTGGCAATGTCATAACGACCTAAAAATAAGCATCAACAGAGTGTCAACTATGTTGTGTGTTACATCATTTATAATCCAATGGATGTGCTACGGCATTTACCCATAATTAATATATTGGCTACCTGAATGGGCAGTCTGGTTAGTGTCGATATCGCTACACCGAAAAATCAGCATCAACAGCGCATCAACAGAGCATCAACAATTTTGGATGTTGCATCTGGTGTAATCCAAGGGTTGTGCTATGGCATTTACCCATAATCAAAATTTTGGCCGCCTTTATAAGTAGTACACTTAGCATTGATGTCGCTATCATCCAAAACTGAGCGTCAGCAGAGTGTCAATGACTTTTTTTAATGTAAGTAAGGCAATTGGAAAGGGATATGCTTGCTGTTATGCATAACCAACATATTAGCAGCCTTTATCAGCAAAACAGCAAATGATACAGTCACTTCCCCATTCTGAAAATAAGTGTCAATGGTGCATCAACAATTTTCATCTTGTTAGTAAGGTAATTAGAAACTGATATGTTCACTGTTATCCATAACAAACGTATTTGCAGCCTTTATAGGCAAAAGAGAAAGCGACAGTGTGACAGACCCATTCTGAAAATAAGTGATAACCGAGTGTCAACCAAACATCAAACGAGTGTCAACCAAGCATTGACCAAGTGTCAACTGAGTATCATCCAGGTGTTGACAGACAGTTGATGTTATATCAACTGAGAGTCAACCGGGTGTCAACCAAGCATCAACAGTGTGTGAACCGAGCATCAACTGTGTGTCAACCGAGCATCAACCGTGTGTCAACCAAGTGTCAGACAAGTGTCAACCAATTGTCAGACAAGTGTCAACCAAGTGTCAACCAAGTGTCAACCAAGTGTCAACCAAGTGTCAACCAAGTGTCAACCAAGTGTCAACCAAGTGTCAACCAAGTGTCAACC
>Ga0307515_10004734_pt1 | contig 27872 bp, 21 predicted proteins | sample 17_EM_MG_FD_194513 | JGI IMG/M metagenome (GOLD analysis project Ga0307515, IMG submission 194513) | Populus trichocarpa ectomycorrhiza microbial communities from riparian zone in the Pacific Northwest, United States - 17_EM | ecosystem: Host-associated > Plants > Roots > Unclassified | place... | reverse complement strand
CCTCCTTAATTCTAAAATACTAAACATTTTTTATTTATATTCCTTTTACTCTAATTAATTTCTCCATCACTCACCACCCACGCTCACTTTTTAATCGGTATTATTAAACTTTGTTTTTTTAATAAAATCTTAATTTTTTTTATTTTAAAATTATTTTGATGAGTTAATATTAAAAATAAATTTAAAAAAATAATAAAAAATATTATTTCAATACAACTTCAAAAAAAAAATTTACAACTATATTATTAAATAAACTCAAACATATTAACTCAAAATCTACCTCGAATTAAGTTTTATACTGGTTAAAATTTATTAACTTGATAGATTAATTAATTCATAATTTAGTTAATCTATTTTATAATTAGATTTTACTTGATTTTTTAAAATTAATTTTATTTAATTTATCCAATTTATTAACCGGGTTATGAGCCGGAACCGATTATATAACTTTGATCTTCATCGCTGCCCTTGCACAGTGCACACACTCTCTCTCACTCAATCACACACTCTTTTATTTAAATAAATAAATAAACACATCCCTTCTTCAAAATTAAATAACTATTATTAAAATAAATTAATCAAGAAACAAAGACAAAGCTTTTTCTGTTTTCTTAGTTTCTGCCTTCTGGTCTGGTGTAAAAAAATAATAATAAAAATTCTCCCGCCACCCCAGTAATTAAAATAGTAGAGGAACCATCTAGGTGGTGGCTCAGTGATAAGAGTTTGGAATCAAGAGGTTTGCTCCCTATGTGGTCTCAGGTTCGAGCCCTGTGGTTGCTCATATGATGGCCACTGGAGGCTTACATGGTCGTTAACTTCAGGGCTCGTGGGATTAGTCGAGATGCGCGCAAGCTGACCCGGACACCCACGTTGAACTAAAAAAAAAATAGCAGAGGCAGAGGGAGTTTCACCCTTCTCTTTCTCTCCCTCTCTCTCTCTCATACAGAAAACTTAAAAATTTCTCCATTTAGAATTCAGGTTTGGTATCTGCACAATCTCTCTTTATTTTAATTTATTTTATTTACGCGGTTTTGCTTCTCATATCCTTTATATTTCCTATGTTTTCTCAATTTTTTTGAGCTTTTAATTGTTGTTTAGCAAAAAGATATTAATTTTATTGTTGATTGTTGCTTATTGATGCAAATGGGTTTTGTGTTTTAGGGTCTGGTTGTGGATCTTTGATGATACTGATTGACGAAGGAGGAGGGGTTTCTGCTTTTTAGGGCTCTTATTTTTTCTCTAGTTATGGAAACTGTTTATACCCCCTCTGAAGTTATATGATTAGTGGGCGTGCTTCTCTTGGTCGTTTTGGTACTTAAATTATTAGATTCAATTTGTTCAAGGAGGCCCAGCAAAAATTCAAAAATTACTGAATTTCTGCTTCTTAGTTTGGTTGCATGGAGCTGTTTGGAGAAGAGAATCGAATGAAAGGAGGAGGAGAATTGAGATTTTAGTTTTCTGGAACCTGTCATTTGTTTTGATGGAACTGGGATTTTAAAGAAGGGGAACTCACTGCATTTTTTACTGGGTTCTTCAGTACTTTTCTTACTTGAAACATATATGATCGTGTTGTTAGGGAGTATTGAGTTTTTGCTTTATTGAGGTTTTTTTTTTTTTTTTTTCCTTTATTTCGGTGTGTCAAGGTGGTGGTTGTATAGTGGGGAAGTATGGAAAAGGAGATAACATTTGTTGAGGGCACTGATATGCATCTGGAGGATGAGTTTTGCCCAGAACAGTCATTTAGTGTGGAAATGGAGACTGAAGAGAATGAAATTGGAAGTCCAAAGAGTGAAATTCAATGTTTCTCATCAGAAACGGGGGAGGGAAGTAATGTTGTATTTTCAAGAGAAGCACCCCTTATAAGTAAAGAGACAAGAATTTCTGGTGTTTGTAGCTGTAGTACGAAAAAACTCAAGCCACGTGTGGTTGCGATGAAGTCTGAGATTGGCAATAAGGAGAATTTTGGACAGGAGAAGAAACTCAGCAGGCAAGATAGGATTGAGTTGGGTCGGATGTTTCAAAGCGCAGTGAGTTGCCATGACTGGGAGCCTGCTGAGAGCTTGATATTGCTGGCTGATGCACAAACCCTTAATGATGCCTTGTGCATCACGCTGGACTCTATCTGGTTTTTGAGCACACAGCAAGAACTTGATGGGATAACTGGACTGATTAAGAAGATTATAGCCAATGGCGCTTATGACTTCACTAGAGCTGCTCTCAGAACTTCTTTTCTTGCTTCATGTGTTTCTGCCTGCCAGAGCCAAACAATGCATCTTGAAGACACAGTCAATGTAATGGCCCAAAGGTATACTGAGGAAAAAATGAAAAAAAAGTCTGGCTGTTTTTCCTAGTTTATGGAACAATCGGTGTTTACTCGTCCATATGTTTGGATAGAATTTATGTTGTGTGTTTGTATGGACGTGTATGGGTATATACATGTGTTTGACATGCTATTTATATGCATGCATATGTATGTATGAAGAACACCTGTATATTTTTTAGCACACCTATATTTATATGCATCATATATTTAGTGCTGGAAGTCGTTTTTCAAAACTTGTATTCTCTATTCCATGGTTCTGCCATCCATGCATTGTGGTACACTATTTGCTTACTGCATTAGGGGGTTATTTTGTAATTGCTCTTACTGCCTTATGCTAGGTTGGATTTGCATTTCATTCTAGTGTACACTGGTGAATCTTACATTCCCATTTATAATCCTTTGGGCACTCGATATCCTTTCTGCACTTGCATATCCTGAGGTATTTCTTCTTGGTGATGAAGGATGATTTAATGTTTTGTACATTGACATGGGAAGTTATCTACCTTAATCCGCTGCTCTCGATGAATCTGTAATATATAAGGAGTTGATTTAGGTTTTGTTTTGCAGTCAATAGCTTTTATATTTTACTAAAATGTACGTTTGGTCTATTCTGCTTTATTTCTCTGTCCCATCACCCTTCCCACCTCCAACATAGTGTGGTCCTTGATATATTAGATTTGATCTGGCAACTGTTAATCTACCCTTTGATCGGTCAAATGCATTAAATAAAATGTTGAGGTTAAAACAATTTTGATTCTACATGTGAAGGGGAAATTTACTTTGTATCTTCTTATAGTTTTATTTTAATGCCCTATACGCTCTCATAGTAAAATTGCAAAATGAAAATTTCAACAACCTGCTGGTTGAACATCGAGGAAAGGAATTGTAGATCTCATCCAGCTCCTTGTTGTGGAACTGCACTCTGGTACTGTGGGATTGCCTAATTTACTTGTGAAATTCTTGATGTACAAAAATAACCAGAGATTAAATTTTTTTGGTTAAATTTCTTGACACACTTCTGGTTCAAAAATAACCAGAGATTAATATTAGAAAGTGAATACTAATTAGTAGTTTAATGCTTCTGACATTGTCTCCTTTCAAGGAGTATAAAACACTTTCAGAGGGAGCAAGTTTTCATCCAGCCATCTGAGAATGCCTTCAACTATTTTCTTATTTAGGTTTAGTGACCAAAATAAGCTCCATTATAGAAGAACTGTGAAATTGTTATGAATTATTCACTGTATTTAATATGATTGTAATGCACGCGGTATTTTTGCTATGCATGACTTGGCGTGACTTGTGAGCTGAAATAAATGAAGATGCATGTCTTGTTTTTATTACATCTTGTGCTATGGATTTACAATTAGTGAAATATGATTTGTTTGCTTTCTGCCTGTCCACATGGACGGGCACAGACATAAATGGCTGGATTCTGATGTGATTTTCATTTCCGTTTTATAAATGGCAAAGTCTCTGGAGATATCTTTCTGTAGGCCTTCATGAAGTGAGTAAGCGTGTATCTTTAGATTTCAGGGGGTAGGTGCTGCTCTGTGTGCTTACTTTCTGGTACAATATAGTATAATTGTCTTTCCTTATGAATTAGCTATAGCAAATGCATGCACACAACGAAAAATTCCATCTCCTCTTTTGTATTCATTAAAAAAAGAGAAACCAGAACTTCAGCCACAACATTTTTTTATGCTAGCATGCATGGTGAAAGCTTTTTTTTATTTTTTTTTTTTTTCGCATCCTCTTGATGTGCATTCTTTGTTTTGCTTTCTCATCTTCAGATTGAAGGAGCGACTTCAGGAGTGCAATGGGGATGAGGTCTTGAAGGCAGAAGCCAGTGCCAAGGTTCAAAAGTTTACCGAGTGGGCTCTGAAATGTATTGGCTTCCATTCCCGCTGCCAGGTAAATAGAGACCGAGTGATTCAAAGCTCAATTGCTGAGGTTCAACTCCAATTGTCTGCATTCAAGACATTTCTTGATCTTGCTGGCAATCAACTCACTGGGAAGGATTTCACTGAGGCCTTTGATGCAGCCTGTTTTCCTCTTACTCTATTTTCCAGTTCATTCAATCCTGGCTGGTCATCTGGGATATCAGCAACTGCAATCCAAGGGTTGCTTGGCATGTTGGTTGAAGGGGGTGCAGACAATGTCAACCAGTGTTTCCTTGAAGCCTCTCGTTTCGGAAGTACAGAACTTGTGCGCATTTTGTTGCAGGTAACATTAATCACACACACATATACCTTTTTCTTACTTTGCTTTTCTGTTTATGTTCCTTGAGTATTTTGGAAGGTCGAAGTTTTTGTTTTCCTTGGAAGATGAATCTTGCTATTTTATTAAGAGAGCAAGAGATACAATCAGAATCTTATTAATGATCATACCAATTCCTTAGGTGCTTTTTAGGGTGAGTTTCTTTCTTTCTTCTATTTCTATGTTACTCATAAATGAGTATGGCTTTGGTTGTGCAAACTACAAATAGTTTTCATATATGGTTGTAAAGAAGGAAATAAATGCTGCAGTGAAGCGTTTTTAGTATAAGCAAAAATTGCAGATTTCATCACCTATCATGTTTGTGTAATGTGCTCGTGATTTTTTTTGGTATGTTCTGATTCATTTGGCTTATCTTTTTTCCTCGCACCACACTGTAGAACAATTTTTTTCCCCCTTCTAAAGTGCAGCTGCAATATCTATTTCCATGCACACACGTCGTGTGAGAGAGAGAGATGCTAAGAATTTTTCATCAATCTAAGTATGCGTATCTGACATTTTTGTTTGAATTTATTGCTTGTCAAATATGGGATCGATCTTTTTAGATTGCCCATAGGAACAGCTTGGATGTTGATGTTGACTTGGCCCTAGGTTTTGCTTCTCACTATTGCAAAATTGGTACAATGGAATGTCTTGTGGAAGAGGGCAATGCTATAGCCTTCCTGGGTCCTTTGATGAGAGCATCTGAAAGGGGTTGCATGCAGGTTGTTCAGTGGTTTGTGAAAAGGGGTTGCCGTGACATGGAACTCTGCCTTGCTCTCACGGCTGCGACTTCCAGTAGTCAAGTTGATGTTGCTGGATATCTCCTCCCTCACGTTCCTCAGCATGTTCTTGCTGCCCTCAGTATAGAAATTCTCAAGGCTGCTGGGGAGCGAAGTGGTGGGTCGCTTGATGGTGTGGCATTTCTTTTGCATTCTGATTTCTTGGGTGATCCTACTGCTACTTATGCTGTTGCAGACAGCATTGCTCGCTCTGATGATGAGTCTGTTGCCCCTGAGCTCAAGGCTTTTCTTCGAGAGAACTGGTCAGAGGCAGCTTTCTTGGATGGATTAAAGCAAGGACAAGAACATTACATGAATCTCGTGATGATTTTGAATTGGGGTAGATCGCCTATATCCCTAAGGCATCTGCCAGGCCCTTTAAGAGTGGCAGTTGCTTATCTGCCATTGTACAGGGAGTGTGCAGCAACGGCTGGTCGTTTATTTTCACAGAAACAAAGGGGGCTGCTTGTTGAAGCTGTGAGAAAACTTGGGGGTGGGTCCTCAGAAGATGTGAGCCAAGGGAAAGAGCTCTTGGCTGTTTTGGAGCATTACCTTCCTCAATTTCTGGTTCATCCCCGCAGGATGCCCTAGAAGATCTTGTGTTGTGGATTTTGACCAGTGATTCCCCCACCATATCTCATAGATGCCATAGACAATAAATATTTCAACTGTGGTTAGGGTGACGGAGCTTTTAAGGTTGTCAATTTTCCGTCCATAATGTGGCCGGCAAAAGTACTAGTTCTCTCTGGAATTATTATACCATTATATCGATCATGTGCATGTTTAACTATAATGTGCAAGACAGAGAGCAACTATGTCACAAAGGGTGTTATATGCATAATGAAATGTATATTAGCTAACATAATCTTTATATAAATATATTTTCTTTGCTCTTTCTTAATTCATTTTTAATTTGGTCAGTAAGCAGGATCCCTTCTCCTTTCTTCCTCCATTTTCTTTCTCTTGTGGTTGGATTGAAAAGTTTCCAAGGAAGGAGAGAATAAATGCTGTCGTATTGTTTGTATATTGAGACCGTGGTGGCTGCTTCCTGTTCATGATGGGATGGCTTGCCTGGTGGTTGGACTTGCAAGTATGGGCATCAATCAAAGGTGGGTATGCGAATGAAACCCACCACGGAGGGTGGTAAAACAATGATGTTTCACATGGCATTTGACCAGCAGCCATTGAATCTGTGATGAATCATGGAATGGTCATGGATCTCATCTGTGAAATTATTCTCGGGGATGACGGGATGGGTGGGTATGGAATATGTCCATTATGTTAAAAGTCATCTGCAAATGCCTTGAAATTGGGTGAATCTAATACGGGAAAGATCTCAACTATTTGTCCGGCCATATATATATATATATATATATAGAAAATGTTTTCCTTCTTTTTTGTGTGTTCGTCTCATATTTTAAGCAATTGGCCATGTAAAAAGCATCAAAAACAGTTTAAAACACGATTACACATCGGCCCTAGTGAAAAGGGTTTGCTACCATTTGAGGTTAGATCAATGCGAAGTATATTATTTAAACCAAGCTATATGATCAAACAATGCAAGTGACCAAATCATGGTTCGTAGTCTTTATCCAATTAAATATACATGCTATCGAGTCATGTCCGACATCATGTTCCTTTCAAATTCTTGGTTAATGCATTGAACTTCACACGATGCCATGTATAAAAAAAAGAAAGAGCTGCTATCAACACATTAATTTATTTAAACACTTCCTAGATATGGATTTGATTTGGAAGTTTGTTTCTATTTCAACATAACCATCATGGCTGGGAATATTCGCATTCTAAACAGCAGCAACACAACCTTGAAGAAAGATAATTATAAATTTCAACTAGAAACTAGTTGAAATTTATAATTTTGATCCCTTGTACCATAGCTCTCTAGGCAATAGAAATCAATCTCTCAAAATACCAAGAGATTGAGCCTGCATTTTATGTCTTTTTTAATCAAGTTACTCGTGGCTTGTAATTCATCACTGACATAGCTAATAGTGAAGTATAGGCAACAACAATGAGGGGAGAAGAGAATTCCAAATATTTGATCTATGGCAACAATAGCAGCATATCCCTGCTTATATATAATAACTCCATTTCTGTGCTTTATGCATAAGATCACCTGCAAATCTAGTGAACGACGAACAAGGCCACAGCAGTTTTTACGACTACGAGATAAAAGAACCTTTATCTTTTCTTTATCAACATTTTCAGAGAGTTACAAAAGTTGTGTTAAGAGACACAGGTGCATAAGTTTTCTTGAAACACCATTTACACATATGCAAAAGTTATATCCCTTGCATTAGAAGGCATGAAAGCCAAGACTATGAGCACTACCAAGATACCTATTGGTAGCAGAAGTAACATGAAAGGTGGCGGAGGCAATGGCGCTAGTACCAAAGGAAGAATCAACAAAGATGCAGTAATACACATGAGCAAAAGCAATGATGCCAAGCTGAAATGGCTTGTAGTCAACAACCTTCTGGTGCTCCCTTGTGAGAGTGATCGATTATACTCAATTTTCTTTTCCTCTGCACTTGTATTAGGAGGGGCACGATGATTATTAGCAGTGATCTTTCTTGCTCTCACATCCATAAGGCTGCTTGAATGATCTTGCAGATTGATTATGCCTCTTGGCAAAGTTGTTTCTGGTTCAGAATGTTCGAAACTCATTGAAATCCTTCTTGTTCCCAAAATTCCCAACACCCCGGATAAGATCAATTACTTTCAACTACAGAATTAATTTCACAATGCCAGAGACCTTGCAGTATATCAATGGACAATCCCTTCTTTCCAAACCAGAAGAATCACTCTCCGTGGTTAACTTGAATCCCAATTACAGAATGTAGTTAAAAGACTAGATGCAGCAACAATAAAAGCTGAGTCTACCAATGATCAACAACTCTGTGAATCAGCCAAGTTTGTCACTTGTGAATTCACCACCGTCCTGCAGGTCCTTATCCTTGAAGATAATTCACAAATCAAACATCCCAAAAACCTTTAACGCCTCTTGGATCTAAATGTGGATAGCTGGTGCTTTGATTGCTAGAGATGTGTGTACCACATTCAACCAATCTACAGAACCTATCTAACAAAAACTCATTTAAGCTCTCTTCTCTACATGTATGAACAGCTTGTCTGTCTGCCGGCTACTGGAGAACTGATCAGCTGCCTTGAAATTCGTACCAAGCAACGTCGTCCCCAATAACCCAACTGGATTCCAAGCAAAAATGATAAAAGATTCAATCAGTTTCAATAAGTTTATCATCTTTCTATTAAACAAAGAAGCCAACATACACATCAATCCAAAAAGATTACATGTTTAAGGGCTAACAGGATTTAAGGAGTACGATTTCTGTTAAACATATAAAGCATAGAGAGCATTAAAGTCAGAAGAAAAAAGAAACATGGGTTACCATAAAGATTGATTTTTGAAGTAGATTCAAGAAACTCTATCAAAGCTAGCATATGATGAGTTTTCAAGAGAGTACAAAAAGAAAACAAACCTGTGATGAAATTTAAGAAAGATGAAAGGAAAAGAGAAGGGCGGGCAAGATAGGAACCTGCGATGCCGTGGCTGCTGACGGTGAAGGTGGAAGAGGTGGTGGGAAGAGTAACGAGAGGATTTCCAAGCAAGGCAGACACAGAGAGAGAGCGAGAGAGAGAGCACAATCATACACCCTTTGCGTCTCACACTCTCCTCCTTTCTTTAACGGTGCAAGTTTTTTATTGCTAAGAAAGATGGCAGGAAGGATAGAGATCTCTTCCTCTTCAATTCAAGAGGTGGGATGGAAGAGATGGGGAAGTGTGCCTGTCTTTGGAAAAAGGATGGAACTTTGAGAGGGTTTTTTGGCTGCTTGCGCTGTATTTGTAATGCCACCAGGAGTACAGTGAATTTACCCAGACAAGTGGGGTTTTGCTGACATTGCAAGTTGCTGGTTTTGGAAAAGGAAGGCCGTGTGTTTCCCAAGGTTCACCTCCCCTCGCCTCTTCTCTATTGAAGTTATTACACTCTTCCTCCCTCGAAGACACGCCTCTTTCATACCCAAGCTCGTCATCCCTTTTATATATATATATATATATATATATATATATATATATATATATATTATTCTCGTTTCCATGAGAGGAATTGGGCGAGACTTCGGTTCTTTTTTAAAATAAAACAGTTTATTTCTTATTAAAATTATGCATTGTAATCCTGAGGGTTTAACTTACTTCTCAGATTTTAGATTTATTTTAGGTTTATTTTTTAAAAATTATCAGTTTGAATCTCATAAATTTCAGGGTCATTAAAAACTTATATGATCGTTAATTTTAGGGTTTATTGGATTAGTTGAAGTGTATATTAATTAACTATATATTTATAAAATTATAATTAAAATAAAATAAAATTTAAGCTTTATTATATGTTTTTTATTTATAATTAAAAGCATCCCGATCAGCTTACTCGACTAATAACGACTTCAAGCCTCTAAGGATCAGCCCATTATATGTTGATGTCACGTCATGTTGTACTCATTTCATTGCCTGCCATTCCATCTCAAAGGGGTCTCCTTCTTGGTTCCAAGCATGACACGTGTTCATCTCACATTAATCAAAATCTCAGCCTTAGATTTGTTCAAACCACAGCCCTCTCCTAATTAAGATTTGTTTTTTGGATCATTATTGGTGCACATTATTTCAATAATAACACGATACATTGATCCCGCGTTTCGCCTGGGGGTCAGATTTTATGCGTGGACCGACTGGAGTCAATAATATGACTTTAGTTCAATTAGACGAAAGAAAAAAAATAGTAAATAAATTCACTCGTTAAATATGGTTAAGAAAAATAAAATAAAAAATAACATAAAAAATCAATCTTGATTAACCCAAATTAATATAATAAACCTATAACCTGGAGGATATCTCGTCAAATTTACGTTAATTTTTTAAATTTATAATTTGGATTATTAGATCCAAAATAGCCAATTTGAAAAAATCATAGGAATAGAACACAACGATGCTTCAAAAAACAAGGCAAAAAAGTGTTTTTTTACGTTGAGAGGCATTGCATGCATCTCGAAATGCATGTATACCTCTCACACATCTCTAGGTATTGTACACACGCACCTTACATTTTTTTTCTATTTAGTTAAATACAAAATTGCCTCTGATCTCATGTTGTAATTACAAAAAAAAAAAATCATTATGCAAGGATCAAAAAGTCACCTTGACCTTTGGTTTATTTATTTATTTTTATTTAAAGGGTATTTTAATCATTTTATTGTGCATTTTATTTGTTTATAATTTTTTATATTTAATCAAATATCAAATTGAAAACATATAAAATTTTTACCGAATGATAGAAATTAAAAGAATAAAAACTGAAGTTGAAATACCAAAAACATAGAGGAGTGAACTGTAATTTTCAGGAGAGGAGAGAGAAAAAAAAGAAGAAAAAAAAGAAAGGCCCGCTGACAACAAACCAGACCATCATCTAAGACACGCACCGCACCATTAGAAAGAGATCACGACGCTTCTATAAACACAGCATAATGATATTTTTGAACACTACGAAGCGCTGCACGCGTCTCAAAGTGCGTGTGGGCCTCCCACACACCACCAAGTGTCGTACATGCACGATCACTTTTTTATTTAGTTAGTTAAATACAAAATTACATTTAATTTGATCTGATGTTATAATTTTTTTTTAACAATCATTATGCAAAGACCAAAAAAAAAAACCCTTTGACCTTGTGTTCATTTTTTTTTAATGACATTTGAGTCATTTCACAGTGTATTTTAATTGTTTAATATTTTTTTATATCTGATCAAATATCAAATTGTTTTTTAACTGATATTATATTAACGAACAAACCATTGTGAAAGTACATAAACACCCCTTGATGTCGGGTTTAGATTTTTTATTTCTAATGATATTTTTGTTGTTTTACTGTACAATTAATAAATAAAAAAACATATTTATTTTTTATCAATTTAGAAACGATAAATATTCCGCGTGAAAATACTTTAATAAGTCTAGAAGTTAGGTTTAAGTGTTTAAGTCTTTTGGGCCGAGAGTCAAAGTAGTTAACATATTAGGACTAGAGCTAATTAATTTTCCAAGGCAAAATAGGATTACCAAGTTTAATAATGTGAATAAATAGTTGTGCGGTGCCCTAGCTAGGGTTTTTCAAAGAAAGATGGAAGGAAGGCTAGCTTTACAATACTTTAGAAGATGTCAAGTGGACCGAAAGAGACGGTGAAGTATTAGGTGTCAAACAATGGGAAGATGCCACGTGGAAATCCATACTTGAAAAATCATCCTTCCTTCCTTGATTCAGTGCATCACATCACTTCCATACCAACTTGCCTATTTCTGTGATTTTAGAATTGGCTTTCCAAGCTCCCACCACACCACACCACGGTTTAGCCCATGGGATTCCATTTGCTTCTCTTCAACTAATCAAGATCAAAACCACTGTTTATCAACCGAACTAGTAGGATCCATTAATTAAGGTGTCTAAATCTCCCCATAGAAACAAGTACGTAGTCCTAATATCCTGTGCAAGAACCTCAAAAACATTCTTGAAATTGCGATCTTATTGTCAGGGCACCTACTGTGTTGATTGGATTCCAACCCATTTCTCGTTTTTGGTCAGTAGTCCCTTCGATGGTCACTTTTGCTCGACGATGACTGCAACTTTCATCTCCAAAAACATGCAGTGTTGTCTGTGTTTATGTAGTTTGTATTCGAGACAGAATTTGACAATAAGATAGGGAGTTCTTGGAGTGCTGGCATTGAATAATAAACGTCAGACCTTAAACGAGTGACATAAGGTTTGCGAAAGATGCTGCAAGGGGACCTAATGAAGCTCCATGGAAGCTTCATTGATGTTGTTGTTGAGCTAGCACCAAAGGGATGCCGGACAAATTAAGTGGTTGAACTTGGACGATTGTGTTGTGCTTCTTCATTCTCTACAGTGACTGGAATTGCCATGGCACCAGGAATTTTCTAAATATAAAGACCATGTGCTTCAAAGATCTTGGAGGATCTTCTCTAGGGCAAAAAGAAAAAAGTAGTGGAAATCTTTAGAAATCCAAAATGTGGCAAGCAGGGGAGATCCCGGCCATGGCAGTATCCAAAGTGATTGGACCCTGTCAATTCACAGCATCAATGGTCGCCCTTTTGGCTTTCAGATGTTTTCTATCATGTTTTTTAAAATGATTTTCAAATAAAAAAGATGTTTTAATTTTTTTTAATGATAAGGTAAAGGGGTATTATTAAAAAATTATTAATACTTCTTGAATGAATATGATTTTTTTTTGACGATTTAAGGTCTATTATAAATATATAATGTGATATCATTTTAATATAGTGAATATAAAAATTCATCACTTTTATAAATGTAGGTATATTATCGAACTATATTTTTTCTAATTTATTTGTTAATGTAATTTTCATCAATAATTGCTGTGTTTTTTTCACAACAATGGGACCAACCCAACCAACCGAGTAATGAGAACTGACCCGTATGTAGGCTCTTGCCTGGAGGAAATGACATTTTAGCAGGCTAGCCAAGCATGATTCGTGAAAGACGATTGTATTGTATGCAATAATTTGTGAATGGAATGGAATTCATTTTGTGATGGACATGACTTGATGTTCCTCCAGCACCCACACCGGCCATGTTGCTTCAGGACTGCCTGCCCTCTTCTTGATTCCTCGAAACTTACATCTCTGTTTGTTCACAGTTAGAACATAGAAAATGATACAGTACTGCAAATGGCACCGCTACTACAGCAGCAGCAGTTCTCACTATCTTAGCTCGCACAGTGGCCATACATTTATCTGATTGTATTGTTGGATAGTGACAACTTGTGCAACTAACTGTGCAATGTAAAGCAAATTACCCAACCAATCATTAGTAAGAACAAGGCACAACACAGCTAGACGTTGAGAAAGGATCATGAACTCATTAACAAGCAAGGCAAAAGAAGTAACGATTTGCAGATACAAACTATCTTAGCCTACACTGTCTGCCGAGACCGTAAAAGCTATGAAATGAAATCAAGACAATGTTGAGCAGGATTTTCAATCTAGCCAATAAAAAATCTGATGTAACAATGAAGAATCTAGCAAACAAAAACAGTTACCATACCTCATCATCATTGGCATCGTCTTCTTTGTTCATCTTGAGTATGGTTGTAGCACCCTCCTTGCTGATGGGAAACTTCATAGCTCTGAAAGGAGTGTCCACATTAATATGCCCTTTCATGGTGTGACCGGTGCCTTTTCCTATAATGATGTCCCAAAGTGCAGAACCAAAGTCCTTAGGCCTGAAGGTGATGGGAACATCAATATAACTATTTCCATATTTATCAATTTTAGTAGATTTTTCCATTTTTATCACGTTTCCTTGAATCACTCTCAATGAAGTAGTCGATATCAATAAGAGGGGCAGGGGCAGGGGTTTTAATGAGCACATCAACAACAATGTCGGCTTTGTCAAGGTTGATGGAGGGGACGTGAATGAAAGTAACATCGGCAGTTGGCTTCCCAAAGCCAGTAGCTCCCTCCCCAATCTTTTCACCAATGTCATGAATGAAGTCCTTCACCTTACCAGTAAATCCACCCTTGTCTTCATCTTTCTCCTCGGCATCTCCATCACCTATTTGCTGCTTGTCAGAAGAAGCCATATCTTGAGAAGAAGCGAACACATTCCACAAGCGAACACCTTCATTCAATTTCTTTTTCTTGTTCTTTCATATTAATGCAATGCTTCTTCACTCATGACTTACCAAATAATTTCAAGTAGTTGTATATAATATATATTAGCACAACACAGCTGGGAAGACAGCTTATTTCTTGAATTCTTACTTTGATTGATTGATTACGAGTACTGAACTAAGAAAAAAAATAGAAGCCAAGGTAGTGCTTTTATTTATTTATGCATGCTTGTTTGTTGTCATAAACATACAACAAATCAATAATAGTAGTAAGCACTACATTTATCTTATCTAGCAAAAAACCTTTCAATCATTTCATTCCCTTGATGATTATTCATCTTTGCTGCAACTACTACTGTCTCCACCTATATGCTCCTTGAGGATTTCTCTCAGGTACTCTTGCTGCTCATAACTTCCTTCTATTTCCTCCCACTGCATCAATCAAACATCAACAACCACATCCATAGATACAAACTATCAGAATTCAGTTGTTTATAAATAAAAAATAATAATACTGCCACCCATCATCATAAATACATGTAATACTGATGCTTTCTGGACGGTGAGATTTTTGGAGGAACTCACCTCTTGATGAGACAATGATACCACGTTCCAACCAGCAGCAGCAATGTACCGCCGTTTCAGCATGGTATGTCCTAAAGGCATCCCTGCAGTATATAACAGGATAAATAAACAAAAGCTAGGTAGTTGAGTGTGAAATAATAGATAATCATTGTATACTTGGCAAAGGTACCAACCAGTATTCCTGGAGAAATGAGTTGGTCCATCTATCTCCAAAGCAATCTTCTTATCAACCACAACAGCATCCACAGTGTACCCATCCACAACATATTCTCTCACCCAATCAAGGCCAGTGCTGACGAGAAGCCGAGCAACTTCCTTCTGAAATGATGAAGTTGTTTTCTGATTAAACCTCTTAGTTTTTCCAGCACGAGCAATTTTCTCCTCCAGATTGTCCCCAAGAGACAACCTAAGATGCGGGTACTCAAGCTTCAAGCATTGATTCACAAGATGAGCCTGAGAAGCGAACATTATATCCTCTCTATATTGCTCTGAAAGCCTTTGCTCCTCAAAATGGCTCAGAGTTCTCCACACATTTGAAAAGAAAATTCGGTCCAATTGTCCAAGAACAGCATATGACCAAGCTATATTCCCAAGCTGATCCCTATTAAAACTGAGCACTGGAGACCGTAGAGGTCCTTCTGCATCGAGATCTCCACTGTCTTCATTGCTTCTCTCCTCATCAGAGTATGATGTTTTAGTCTTTAAGGAGCATTCAAGTTGGTTTGCATTTTTGAAAACAGTATCCAAGGCATCAAGCAAAGAGTCAGCTGGCTCATACAGAGACGCAAAAGCCCACAAAACCTGAGCAAGCTCCTGCTCTTGGAAAGTATGAATTATCTCGGAGCCCCTTTTTGACAATGCTGAAAATAGATCAGGAGCAGAGTGCTGCATTGAAGCCAAAGCACCAGCGACATTAGCAACATTCTGTGAATTGAACTCCCCAACCTTGGTCAAGGCCACCTCTGCAACTCTATCCATTTCTGACAAGTAAAGTAGCTCCCCTCCTATCTTAGACAATGCCCAAGAAATATTTGAGATACCTTGCGCTGAACATTCAGGCAATGCTGTCATAGCAATACCAACCAGCATCGACACCTCTTTCTGTCGAGCAAATGCCAACCTACGAGTATTCATCATTGAAACCTTCTCCATGTTCTTAGCAATTCGATGAAGTGCAGTGGCAATATTCAATGGGGATAGTGGTGAAGGACTCAACCCCTTCCCAACAGCCATAATCATCTCAGCAGTGATTTCCAAAACTTCCTCTGCAGTCTGTGCTTCCACAATCGCTCTATTCAAGTTAATCTCTTTCTTACGATCAGAAGGTCCAGAGAATTGGGATAGCCTCTGAAGAAACTCTTCCATGGTCTTCTCTTTCCTTTCTTGAAACATGCCATCCCCTAACATACTCACCATCCTTTTAAGGTCAGCATCACCTTCTTCCAATTCAACACCTTCGTCCAAATCAAAATCCAAATCATCTTCTTCAAAGTCCTTAACTTTCTTAACCTTACCAACCAACTTTTTCTTATTCCTTTTCTTTTTCTTCTTCTTTACATTAATCAAATCTTCCATTCTCTGACTCAACCCCCTCGCCTCAATCGACTTGAGGGCAACCTTTCTCGCCCTCAAACACCAATCCATCCCATCAGTATCTTTCAGCAATCCTGAATTTTGTTGCTTTTTCCTCTTCTTAGATGCTTGACAACCCAATGGATCAAGCTCCCCAAGAAACTCCAATTTCCAATCCTCATCTTCCTTATCCTTATCACTATCAACAACTCCTTCACTGCTAACAACACTATCTCTACTTAAATACACACACTTTGTCTTCGTCCCTCTAGAGAAACCCACTTCAAGTCTTCCATACATAAACCCAGTTCCAACTTTCATCACTGGAAGATTATAACTTGTTTTTGGACTGAAAATGAAGGGCTTTAAGAAACTACGTTGAGGGAAGGTGTTTAGTAACCCTTTCATACTTATAATTCTCTTTAAAGATTATATCTTTCTTTAAGAGAAATAAACAAAGAGCAAAGAAAGCATGAAAAGAAATAAACAGCTCAAAGATAAAGCAGTCCTAACAATGGCCATGAAGAGAAATCATCAGTTTTTGAGAAAACAAAACATACCCATCAAAGGAAACCCACTGGTGGACTGGATGGAGAAGGAATTATTGCTCTCTCCTTCAAGTGCTGGTAAGTATTAGCAGAGTTTATCACTGTGGAGTGGACGAAAGAGACGAAAGTGCCGAGCAACTATTTTTACATGTCGGATAAGACTTGGGATTTGCTTTTGTTTTTCAGCTTGAGTTAATTATTACTCCTAATAGTTTTCAGAATTATCAAATTAGTCCTTGTGTTATCAGAAATAATCTAATAATCCCTTAACTACTGTTGTCAATTTAGTAGCGTTTTGCTCTAAAACTTCCTTTACCTAACCAAATTTCCCCAAATACTTCTCTTTTATGTATTCTATTTTTCAAGGAAAAAATAAAATATATTGAAAAAGTACATAAAATTAACAAAAGACTAAATTATAAATAAATTTAAAAATAGAGGAATTAAAGTTTGGTTTTTAAAACAATAAGGATTAATTAATTAGTTGGGTATAGCTTATAGTTAAGGCTAGGTTTAGCCATGTATTTGAAACTCCATTTCGAAAAACATTAACTTGATGTTTTCCGTAAGTGAAACACGGTTTCAACAACTTAACCAAAACATATACCAATTCACCATTCCTTAAAAAAAAAAAAAGGGTTGCATTTGAAAGAATTTTTTGCCCAACTTGATTTCCAAAACATGGTGATTAGTGAGACATATTTTGCAGACATAGTTGAAATAATTTAAGCAAGTAAAATGTGTGAAAAGCCTCAAGTTCATAGGTGTAGAAAATCACTGAAAGAATCAAACTTCATTGTAAATTCCATATTGAATGACATTTTAGGTGGCAGCGGCAGCGAGATTGCTCATCCCCCCCGAGAAAATGGCATTGTACACATCTTGTTGAACTTTTGTTTTTAACTATATGAAAGAATCAGATTGAGAAATAAATGAATGATGATCCTGTTGTTCAACATTCAACAATATCATAAAATGCTGCCATCTGGGATCACTGCACTCTCTAGGACAACCACTATTCCTCCACTGATTATGTAGCCATCAGCTTCCCTGTTGCATTCTTGTACATTGTCTTTGTTAATAATCTGCAGAACACAATTGCATAGATGTTACATCAGTAAGGAATGACAGGAACTGAATACTCAAGTCCCACAGAGACAAACAATCCTGTTTTAATAATGTCTCAGACTCGCACCTTAACACTCTGAAAGCAATTGTATTTTTGTGTACATCACTTGTTTTGGCTTTGGATTAGTTTGGCTATGTTTATGATTCTACATACCATTACATTTCTGCCAATCCTTGCATTCTTGTCTACAATAGCTTTCTTTATGCGAGTTTCATCGCCAATTCCTATCGGAATCAACATGCCCTTCTGATCCTTGCCATCTTGGATATAGTTTTTCTGTTGAGCATCCACATCTCAGTTAGTATCATCACTAAATGTACGTACTTGTGTTGCTTTAGGAAAACTAAAAATGAAAGTTGCTTTCAATAGCTCTCTCTTACTTGATAGAAATCAGAACCCATGATGACTGAATCTTCAATTATGGCCTTCTCTCTAATGGTTGTCCTCATACCAACTACTGTTCCTTTGATCTTGCACCTCTATTCTTAGAAAGGCCATAAAGGTATTTCCGGGAAAATAAAGCATGACAAGATTCAGAAACAAGATACAACACAATCTATGACAGCATATTCCTTAAGCAAAAGGGAGAAACATAGGAGGCTGATGGAAAAGTTATTCTTACATTAAGGATACAACCATCTCCAACCACACTTTCTGTGATGACAGCATCGGTTACAGTAGTCGGAGGCAGATAGCGAGGCATGGTGTATAGAGGAGCATCTTTATCGTAGAAGCTGTCAGGAAAGGAATGAAGTTTGTGTTAGCTGATGAGAGGCCATTATAGGTGTTATACTTCCATCCTTCTAGGAAGAAAAATTACTGACTCGTATCCCATGTTTAATCTCTTTATGCACTCCATGTTTGCTTGATAAAATGCTGCAATGCTACTCATGTCCTCCCAGTATCCATCAAATTCATAAGCTTGAACCTGTTCCATGCACATAATAAGAACTTTCTGATGAATGAAAGCTCATGGAAGAGAAGGAAACATCAAGCATATTTTTGGACAAAGCAAACATAGTTAGTGTCAAAGTTAATGCTTAATTAGCCAACTCCAGCCTGACCTTCATTCCAGTCGATATTGCGCCGGGTATTACTTCAGTTCCGAATTCATTTGCCTCGGGGAAGTATTCGTTTAGAGACTTGCTCATAATGTCTCTATTAACAAGATAGATCCCCATGCTGGATAGCTCCCTATAACCATTATCATTGAATGCTTGGGAACTTTGGACCTGAATTTTAGGAGAGATTCTTTAGAGAACACGATCCCCACAGGAGTCGCGGGTTCGAAACTTTTAGGAGGAAAATAATATTTACTAAAATCAACTTACTGCCCTCTCTGACTTCACATCGAACTCTGTAACTTCATTTAGAGAATTCACTTTTAATATGCCAAAACCAGGATCTTGATCTCTTATTGAATTCAAAGCTGCAATGGTTATATCGGCCTGGCTACTTCGATGGGCCTTTACTAGTTTCTGGTAGTCCATTCTGTAGAGATGGTGGCCAGGAAGGACCAGAAACTCAGACACTGGGTACTCTTCCAGTACCCACAAGCACCTTCTCATAGCATCAGCAGTTCCCTAGTACAAAAAGAAACAGAAATGATCACATTGGCTTTGCTGACCATAGCCTGCCCCTCATTGAGTAGAAGCTATAAGCATCGAATACGCATGTGTTACAGAAGTAGATAAGCTATCAGACCTGAAACCAGCCTTGGTCTTCTAGACTCTGATATGCTGCAATCACTTCAACAAACCCGTCTTTGCCGAGGCCTAAGCCAGCATATGCTCTAGAGAGGTGAGAATTGAGAGAAGTAGAATTATATTGTGTTAGAGCATATATCTTGTTTATGTTACTGTTAATACAGTTGCTAATAACTGCATCAACGATTCTGTAATTTGCTCCTATGGGAATGGCGCCTTCTGATCTTCTTTTTGTCAATGGATAGAGCCTTGACTCTGATCCATCTCCAAATACAATAGCTGCAACACTCTGCCATAGATGAATTCTCAAATATTATTCACATATAAGCATTTGCAAAATCCTGGCAAAAAGTACAGTAGAAACTAAGGCAACAAACGAAAGAAAAACAAACCTGATTTACTTGAGGGAATGATGATATGGGATTTTGAGGTTGCTGAGAATTGGATATGAACAAACTTGGCAAAGAGAAAGAAGAGAAAGTTGACAAGTGTTTTCGACGACTACGAGCCAATTCAAGGATGGAATGCTTTGCTTGGGGATTTACAGGGTTGGAACTAGAAAGCTGCAATATCACCATGTCAATAGAGAACAATTGACTGTATGATGTATCAATGAAAGAAGATGAACCCTTAATCAAAATTATGATCTTACAAGGTATATAGAGACTAATGGAAGAGAATATTTTCATTTCTTCCAAGCGGCTATGAAAAAAGATAAATCTTCCTTGCATGGCTTGTACTTGCAGATCAAAAACTAGCCGGAAGCCATTCTTACAAACAGTGCCGTACAAAATGACAATCTTTCATGGTCCATGTGGGCAGCTTGTTTGTGATACTATGTTTAACTTAGATTCTAAGCTTCGTGTTGCCTTTTTTTCTCTTTATTCCCTGGCTTGATTGTGTTTCGTTCACTTTGTTTGTTAGGATTAGCCAAATCAATGGTGCTTAATACAACTAATACAGTAACATTACACCTTCCAATAGAATTACCGCATCGTCCTTATGCCCTTCTGAGATGGTTCGCAGTTCCTCTTCCCCTGTCCTTTGTTTTACTGAAAAAGAGAGGGAGGGTTATTCGGTCATTTAGTTTTAGAACGAAGCTTGAAGGGCACTAGCCAGTGCCTGGCATTCTGGAATAGAGTGGTTATCAAGGGAGGTATTGTCTCAGCTTCACGGTGTACTGGCCAACAGCCTCCTTTTCTGTCTTTGTTTCACTCCTCTGCACACCCACAATCTTCATGGGGAATTCTGTTTTCAGCGTTCCTTTTTCTCATATCCTTGGCGGAAAACAGAAACAAGATGGCCGAGGTGAGAAGTGTTATGGCAGTTCTGTTCATGAACTATTATGGCAGGGTTCCCCATGGGGAAAGTACGAGACAAATTGCTGCTCAGTTGCAGCAATTTGACATGCAAGGAACACAAAGTTCCCCAAAGAAGTAACAGAGAAAAAATAAAACATCCATTTGACATGTTAAGGCAAATGAGCAGTTAGCATAGTTCTGTGTTTTTACAACATCAAACATGCTATCTTCCATTGCCAGTGCAATTTCAGGTATGAAGTCAATTTCTTGCAGCCGACAAATAGCTGACTATCAACTGAGATATTTAGGCTGCACTTTTGTTTTTTCACTAACTTCTCAGCACATAAAAATTTCAACTGTTTTAAAGAAAAAGAAATCTACACAGTACATTCATTCCCAGGAGGGATAAAGGATTTCATACAACTCTCCTCAAAGTAAACAGTCTTGTTACTTTAGATGGTGCTCAAACAAGGATGCCATCTCAATCTGCAATAGAAACAAATTAACCGAAAATTAATAAGAATTATCCGATCAAAAAACTCAAACTCGCCATGTTACATTACAAGCAGAAGGAAATAACCATGGTGCATGGTGTGATAAGAACAATATGAACTTCATTGTATCCTTGGGTCTTGGCATCAATGAAAGAAAATAGAAAAAAAAATTATATTTAAAATTTTAATATCTCATATGGAAAAGTTTTGAAACAATACATGTTGATGTAGACTATAAAAAAAGAAATGTAAAGTGTAATATAGTTATTTCACATTAAAAAGTCAAGAAACAATTCATTTAGAAATAGGCTATAAAAAATTATGAAGTGTAGTATACTTATCCCACATTAAAAACTTAAGAAACAATTCATGTGGATGTAGGCTATATATAATTATTCTATATCGAAACATAAAGAAACAATTCATGTGGATGTAGGCTACAAAAAAAAAGTGAAGTGTAATATAGTTATCCCATATCAAAAAATTATAAAACAATCTATGTGGATGTAGCCATTTATAGCTATCCCACATTAAAAGGTTAAGAAACAATCCATATAGATATAGACTATATATAGCTATCCCACATCGAAAAGTTAAGAAACAATTCATGTGGATGTAAGCTATAAAAAAGATATGTGAGACTCGGTATTTATAAATTAATTTTATATTTTTTAGGTTTATTAAAAAAAAGGTCTCACTCGGGTTATGCCGGGTCACCCGGGTTTTGGGTTGACTTGGTAGGTCGCCTTGGTTTGACCGGGCTAATTGCAAGCCTGAATTTTTGTGATTTGAAACCCAGCCAAGGCCTGGGTCAACCCACCGGGCCAGGCCGGGTTTCAAATCACAAAAACCCGCACATTGAAACCATGTGCCAAAGCCTTTTGAACCTATTGCATGCATTAAAAAAATGTAAAATATGAAACATGAGCCTAAAGGACAATTGCCTTGGCTGAGCAACTAGACAACATTTCTTTGAACCACTCACTACACCTCTCAAAACTTTATTATGTTAAAAGAAAATATATCGTCCATTGACAACGAATTAGATGAATACTTTTCTCAACCTCCTATCCCACAAGAATTGATAAACAGAAAGATATACCAAAGAAAATCAAGGAAGACATTAATAACATGTAAGCTGGAAGAAGACAGAAAACTAGATACTAGAAAATAATTAATCAGTACATGTACTTATCCCAATCAACTTACAGCTGTCAAAGCAGCCTCAGCACCCTTATTCCCAGATTTGCCACCAGCTCGATTTATCGCCTGCATTTATCAAAACAAACGATTTCAGATGAAACATTCTTGGAAAAAACCTATGAAGCGTGCTTTTGTTTTATTCAAATGCTTCTTTCGCAAGTTTACCTGTTCCATGTCCTCGCATGTCAGAACACCAAATATACATGGAACCCCTGCAAATTCATCAAGAGAGTATTATAAGTTTTCACTGTGAAGCCTTTCAACAGAACTGGAGAGAGCAGCAGTAAACTGGTAGACAGCTACTTGCCAGATCATTTCCTCAAGGGTTGACAAAGCATGCATGTTATGTTACATTAACGGAGAAAGCAATTTTTCAGTTATAAAAGCGTTAGGCAGAAACAGAACATATTGATGCTAAATGACACCTGAAGAATTAAAGTTGGTCGTGTGCAACCGTGTACACACTTGTGTGTGGTGTGTGAAGAACAAAAGAAGAGATGGTGTTTTATCAGTTTTGCAAAGTATTGTACACACCACAGTGATATTTGATGCAATAATGACAACTTCAATCACTCTTCATCTGTGTCCATTTCCATCTTTGAGCCCATGGTGCATTTCGACATTTACTTTATTATATGGCATAACGTGTTACAGAAACTTGTACATAACAAGATAATTACTATAGTGAAGGACAAACCCTTTGAAAGTCAACAGAGTTTCAAAACCACGCAATAAAACCAGCAAAAAGTGTAAACACCAACCTGAATTTAAACCAGCAGAAAGCACACCAGATGCTGCTGAATTAGCAACAGCATCATAGTGAGTGGTGTCACCTCTTACCTACCATCATCAACAAAAAATAATTCACATACTAGGGCCAGCCTGTAAGTAGTACTTCAAGGAAAGTAAAATGAGGAGGAAGCCACCCCTCATAAAACCAAAATACTTCCATCAAATAGCAACTTGTTTCAAGGTTATGAAGAGAAATCATTCATACCACAGCTCCAATACACACCACTGCATGATATTTTCCTGACTTGCCTAACCTTTCTGCAACAATGCCTATTTCAAAACTACCAGGAACCCACACAACCTGATGAGAAACATAATAAAACAACCACACCCTAATCAAAATTCACTAACAAAAAGAAATTTTTTTTGAAAAAAATAGCTTCTCAAATAAACAGTTTGCATACATCAATGTCTTCTTCTTTGATTGAATATTTCTTGAAAGTTGCAACAGCTCCTTCTAAAAGTGGCCTGGTAATAATCTCATTGAACCTAGCCACGACCTTAGAATGTTGTTTCCAGTAATCAATGTCAACATAAGGAAAATCAATTCAAATAAAAGCCTAAATAAACAGAAAAGCAGAGAAACTTACGAGTGCAAAGCGAAACCCCTCAGTTTTGGTAACTGAGCCTTCCAAATGCCTAACAGCTGCTGTTTCCACAATGGACGACCGCTCTTTCCTCTCAAAGCCAATGCTAGTCGTCCCAAACCCTGAAAAGTTTTGAAATGAACATCACAAATAAATGATCTTTCATGACTGAATACAAAAAAAAAAAGAGTCCAGCATTAATAATAAAAAATTACAGCAGGGTTGGATCCCAATGACTAAGAAAATGAAATTAACATCTTTCACAACTATTATAACTAGTAATTTGGATTGAATAGAAATGACTGACCAATAGAAGATGATGAGGAAAAGGAGAGCTGTGTTGGTTTGTGATAGGGAGGCGAAAAGCTTCGATTTTGATGATGAAAGTGAACAGCATTCGATAATAAATCTTTCGTTGAAGCAGACAGTAAAACCATTTCCCTTTTCTTTTGATTCTCTTACGATTGACAAGAGAAAATGGGAAGAACCTAGACAGGCTAGACTATTCAAAACCCTACTTGACCTCACTCGCTCTGTAGTATATATCATGGTGGTTTCGATATTAACAACGTTGGATCCGAACCCGGGTTTTGTTTGTTGGTAGCTAACATAAAGTCCATTTTTTCCTTACAAAAAGCCCATTTGATGTCAGTATGGTTCCCTTTTTTTTTTTTGTATCGATCTAGTGAATTGTGAACTATTTGACTAGTGGCACTATGCCACCAACCATACATACCCCTAAAACCCTAAAAAAAAAACAAAAAAAACCCTCCCCGTCTCCTTCACATCCTTCTTCTTAAGCGAAAAATGTGGATTCAAGGTGCAGTGCTTTATGAACCATTGAAACCACTCTATCTTAGCAACCCACTTAGCTTTAATGGAACTAGTTTCTTCACCAACCATTATCAGGTAATGTAAAAAGCTGGGCTATCATGTTACTGCTTTCATTGTATTGTTTTCATAATCAAAGATCTGACTTCTTTTTTGTTTGCTTGCTGTATAAATCAATATAGACTAAGAGGGCAATGGAAAAAAATGAAACTTTAACAAGCTAAGTTAGCAAACACCCTTTAGTACATAAACATATTTTTGTTTTGTGACATCAGAAACGGAGATCTTCTGTGGTTGTAATGTCCATGACAACCAAAGGTACTGCAGTTCCTATCATGGTATGATACGGTATTGTTTGTTTTTTTATTTATGATTATTTTATTTTTTTTCTTTTACTAGGTTAGCTGATGTTAATTGTTTCGTCATTATGGTGATTAGGGGAAAATTGACTTTGGATGTTATTAATTTGTATTATTTTGTTAATTTGAGGTAAATGGCTGTAATGGAAAAATGGGGAGTTCTGTTATATTGGCAGCGAATTCTGCTGGACTTCAAATTCTTCCAAAATCATTTGGCCCGGAAAAGGAGGCTGGTAATACTGTGGAAGTTTTTGGGAATGAGATTAAAATTCATGGTCCTTCTGAAAGAGAAAGTGTGCTTGCGTCTCTCTATGATGAGTATCCGAGCATGATTGTGGTGGATTACACTGTGCCTGATTTGGTGAATGGTAAAATTTCTTGGAGCTATTGACTCTTGAAACAGAAAAGAAATTTTAATTATTTTCCAGAAGAGAGTTCTCTTGGTAGTTCAAGTCTGAAATTCATAGATTTGCTATTTTACTCTGAGTTCACAATGGAATTTTTTGTTGGCAACCTTTACTAGAAAAGAAAATACTTTGGTGCTGCCAAAAATGGGATATGGATATCATAATTATAGTTTTGTTTTTTCAATTCTTTTAGTATTCTCTTGCATCTAGGATTTTTAATCTTAGAATTGCATGGAAAAAGCTAATCGATTCATGTTGACAAAGTTTCATAATTCAGCATTTGTTATAATATTACAGACATTGTGAAGCTTCCTGTTGTGATTTTGTTCTCTACTTTTGTTGATCCTCTTTTAATCTTTTGACCTTTCTTTTTGTAATGTGTAGATAATGCAGATCTGTATTGCAGAGTTGGGGTGCCATTTGTGATGGGAACTACTGGTGGCGATAGGGATATATTATATAAGACTGTGGATGCCTCAAAAGTTTATGCAGTAATCTCTCCACAAATGGGGAAACAGGTGATGGGATTGAGTGCCTCGAACGGGTTGTGAAATGTAATAGATCCTGATGCTATAAGTTATCATGTTCTCTGTACTAATGGGTTGTTTCTTTTTGATAGGTGGTTGCATTTCTTGCAGCCATGGAGATTATGGCTGAGCAATTTCCTGGTGCATTCTCTGGATACTCCCTTCATGTATGTCTTTCTGCATTGATTCCCTTTTGGAAAAGAAGTTCCCTTCCTCACTTGAGTTTGTTGTCGGTAGTACTATTATTGCTGATAAACTTATTTAATTTTTAGGTGAAGGAGTCCCATCAAGCAGGAAAGCTGGACACGTCTGGAACTGCCAAGGCTGTCATTTCTTGCTTCAAGAAATTGGGGGTGTCTTTTGATGATCAGGTGGCATTAAAGCTATTCATGCTTCATTAAAGCATAACTTATTCTTATATCTTCATGAAAATACTGAATTTCATGCTTCATTTGCTTGGTTTTCATGTAAAAGTTGAAACTTGACATGATTACAACAAAAATTGAAATTTGGTCATGAGGTTAAGTCATAATACTTTTATTACGAGCCCTTGTTTGACACATCTTTTCTGGTTTTAAACTTCACACCCAACCATGTTGTCTTATAAGTGTTTTCATAGAAGATTTGGTCCTATGCTGTGTCCACCTCCCAAAAAAATGTACTGTCTTTTTAATATGATTTTTTCCTGACTGTTCAGATAGAAATGATCCGAGATCCCAAGGAACAAGTGGAGTTGGTGGGAGTTCCAGAGGAGTATTTGTCTGGTCATGCATTTCATTTGTATTATCTGTCGTCACCTGATAAAACGTAATAAAAAATATTCGCGTTCATTTTTATTTGGATTCTGTTATTTTATTTATTTTTTTTGTTTAAAACAATATCTTTTGGATTTCTTTTCTTGCAGTGTTTCATTTGAGTTTCAACATAATGTGTGCGGTAGATCAATCTATGCTGAGGGTACAGTTGATGCTGTACTTTTCCTTGCTAAGAAGGTGAAAATGCTTCAAATCCTCTCATACTTAAGATTTAATTTAGTTATATTCATAATGGGATAGCTCCTTGACATAAAACCTCTATTGCCAATTTTTTCGTGCTCAGCTCTTGTAATCACTACCTCTTCTACTTCACTGCTCTTCTTTGGTAGTTTCACTATTTGAAGATCCTATGATAAAACGTTCTGGGAATACATATGTTATTGAGAAATTTAGACGTGGTTTCGAAGTTGATTGTCAGTAGTAATTTCAATGTGATGTTTCGAAGTTGATTGCCGGTAGTAATTTTAATGTGATTAAAACGCAGATTCAATCAAAGGCTGACAAGCGGATCTACAATATGATTGATGTCTTGCGGGAGGGTAACATGAGATAAATTGCAATGGAGGCAACAGGCTAGCTTCCCACTCCAATTTCATCCAATCTTGCAATGGAACTTCCATTGGCTACATAGTTTAATCCAATGAGCACTCTCTGAAAATTGATTAAAGGCTTAGGCAGACTTGGCTAAACCTCAATTGGATGTCTGCTGCGGCACAGAGATCAGGGTAGTGCTCCCAAGCCTGCAAGAAAAACTTGAGCAACAAGTGTGGAAGCGAGTTGGAGTGTCATCTTTTTTGCAATGTACAAGGAGATAATAATGGTGTAGTGCAGGCAGTTTTGGATTTTGATATTATTGAGGGAATGTTAATTGCTTTTGTTTCTTAACTAGTTTTCACGATAACTTTTTGAGGCATGCTTATCAATGACT
>Ga0307515_10004733_pt1 | contig 27877 bp, 20 predicted proteins | sample 17_EM_MG_FD_194513 | JGI IMG/M metagenome (GOLD analysis project Ga0307515, IMG submission 194513) | Populus trichocarpa ectomycorrhiza microbial communities from riparian zone in the Pacific Northwest, United States - 17_EM | ecosystem: Host-associated > Plants > Roots > Unclassified | place... | reverse complement strand
CTGGATGCGAACAAAATGTGGGACCTTTGCCTCAAAAAGTGCTCTATTCACTTCCGAGGAAATATCCAAATCCTTCTTCTGAGAAACTGGAAGGCCATTATCCCTCTTAAAGGTGACCCTTCTCTTCTCCATCGAATTTTGCCCTGGGGGGACCGGCTTCATCTCATCCTTCTTCTGCTGTCTCTTCACCTCCATAAAGCCATCCCCCTTCTTTTTCTGCTGCTGTCCCGATTGTTGTTGTTGTTGTCGCTGTTCGGGTTGCTTCTTTGGTGGTGGAGGTGCCGCCGCCCTCTGCGCCCACGTTTCTTTCTTCTTTTCTTCCGACTTCTCGGCCGGTGCTTGTTGTTGTGGGTTCTTAACCTCCGGCTTCTTCTTCTCTCCTGCCTTCGGTCCCTTTGGTACCTCCTTTACCTCCGGTTTTTTCCCCTCCTTCTTCTTTTGTTCCGGTACTGCTGGTCGAGTTGCCGGTCTCTTCGCAATAGTAACCTTTCCACTCGGGGTGAACCTTGGAAACTCCTGCCTCTTCTCTCCCGGTGGAATAACCGGTGCATGTTTAGATGCCTCCAGTTCCTGTTCCTCCACCTCCATCTGCTGAAGCACCCGCGCAACTTTCTCATTTTCTTCCGCCGAAAAAGTCGCCCCCGGCTCAAACTCCACGTCACTCATATCTTGACCATTCTCAGGGGTGGCTTCTACCTGTTTCCCCCTTCGAATATCCTCCTTCTTTTGGCTCTCCTCAGCCGCATCCTCAAATCTCTTAACCACCCTATCGGTTAATTGATCGATCATCTTTTCCATGCATCCACTCAATGCATTTTCAATCGTCTTAGCCATATTCACCGGTGCGATCTTAGCCAACTTTTTTTCAATTTTACCCAACCTATCATCGAGTTTTTCCATCCTTTCCCGTGCACACTCTCTTTCCAACTCCACCTCGGTCTGCACGTTCTGGGCAATTTTTCTTGTTGACATAACTGCCGCATCAGTATGATTTTGTCTTGCCGCCACGTGGCCCGCCTGTTCGCCGCACCACTCGGAATAACTATCATCATACTTCGCCTTATTGATCATAAAATCCCTCAGCCCATTAGTGTTCCGAAGATACTCACCAATAAACGCCTCAAGATCCACTTCCTTCTTTTCATTGGTCACCTCCTCTGCTGGCTTGGCCCAATCAAGCTCGAGCTTTTTCCTGCTTGGTGTCTGCGGCATATTCGGGATTGGTTGATCGGGCGTTTTCGGCCTCCTCTCCCCCTTCCCCTTATTGCGCTTTTTTCCCTTCTTTGTTGGCGTCATGTAGGGCGACTCATCCCTCCACTCCACCTCCGTCATTGCATCATCGCTGCTGTCGCTGATTTCGAATTTTCTCGGAATGGGTGTGTAGACTTTCCGGGTCTCTTCCATTCCCCCCTCCTTTTCGGCGCTTTGGCTGGCATTCCCCTCCGACTGAATATACCTGCGCGCAATAATTCCAGCACTCGCCCTGGGAGTCAAAAAAGGATCCTCCGTAAGAGCATTCAGAGCACTTAGAGGTAGGCCCATAAGGCTTCCCTCATAATTCGTAGATGGCAGGGGGGACTGAACCCTCTCCCTCGGTGTTTGCGATGGGAAGGAAATTTCACTTCCCCCATAACTCGTAGTCGGTGGTGGCGACAATGAAGAACCATCGTCGCTCGAAATCGTATGAACTGCGTGATCGCGCCTGTTCCCATATTCATCAATAACCGAATTCTCTCTCCAAATCGGTTCAATAACTTGGCTCGGATGCCCCTCTGCCCTCACTTCTGCATTGTGAATCCGAACTCCTTGATTGTACTGTTCCCTGGTCAACGTAACTGCCGCCTGTTGTACTCCCAGATAGTCACCTAACTCCTCCCGAGCGATCTCAGAAGTCGTAGCCGTTCCATCCGGGTCGGTAGAAAGCGATCCGGTGATTTCATTATGCTTATCAAGTACTTCTCCTATTCCGCTGCTACTGGTGGTGACAGTCGACTGTGCGCTCGACATTTTCTCCTCCAAATTTTCCTTCGCCTTCCTAAGTGAATCCTTAAGGTTAAGCTGTCTTTTGGCTCCGAAGAGACTCATTTTGGCTCCTAGGTAACTGAGTTCGAAGAAAACAGCTGAAAACCGAAGCAAAAGTTTTCTGACGATAATAGAATTGATTGGACGATAAAGGTCTTGGCAAAACTAGAAGGTGGTGTGGTGTGTTGTCGGAGGTGTTTTTTACTCACATCAGAGTGCAACTTACATGTTACTTTGGATGGTTCGGTGACTTCTTGATTGGCTTCTCTATCTCGAGGGCCAGAGGCCCGTATATGTACAATCTCCCATATGCGTACGCGTATGCTCTATCTGACATGAGACGCATCACCCTGGTCCTGATGCATATCCTCATACAGCCACCATCTTCATACAAGACATCAGACGGTGCTGAGACTCACGATCCAAGTACACATGCAACATTACATGTTGAAATACTGATTGCTAGAAGCTTAATTGTACTTTCTAAGAGGGCTACAAGGCCATATATATACGGTACGAGCATACACGTACTCATCTAAATGTAGAGACGGCTGAACTCCGTCAGCCCGTATCAGAGCCATCTCCGTCAGCCCGTATCAGAGTCATCTCCGTCAGCCCGTATGAGAGCCAGCCCAGTCAGCCCGTATGAGGGCTGAGATCTATTTATGCAGCATTACATGCTGCATAGAGTATCACCCACATCAGAGCGTAATTTACACGCCATCCGTAGTGGCACAACTCTAGTGGCATTACCACTACTACCAGATTCATGCCCACACAATTGATGTTGTGGGATCATAGTATGAATTAAACAAAATGTAAACTACACTTGCACTACATTATCTATTTTACACTATATCTCACACAACGGTAGTTTACTTTACACTATGCCCCACCAAAACTTCGTATCCTACTTATCAACGCTGAATTCGAATCGAAAGAAAAGAGCACCTTGAAAGAGCATCTTGAGTCCCTCGGTCCCCGTGCTCTGCTCAATGGCAATACTCTGCAGTTGCATATTGACCATATGGGGAACCGTACATGTGTAAGGAGGTTCCTCCTCAAATATCTTCTGGAATGTTCTATAAAGATCCGCGCTATTCTCACATACTAGATGGTAGGCTCGAGGCAGCGTCAAGGTCCTATTGGGCATTCGAACTTCCGCTGGTCGGGTAAGTTGTGTCGTCAAGGCTGCAAGGTCTGCGTTGATTTGGTAGATCCGGTCGGTCAATGCACGATATTCTCCCTCTCGTCTAAAAATTTTAAGCCTTTTGAATAGCCGTTGGTTAGCATCTGCATCTTGTAGTATCTGATATGGAAGAGTTAATTAATAGGTAGCACTGAACTGTAGCGCTGAAGACAGCTGGAAACCGAGTAGTAACAAATCTCGAAGTTCTCACTGAAACCCAATTCCTTGCTTAGCTCTTGGAGTATCGTATTAAGTGACTCCACATACCGCCTAAAAATTTCCGCAGCCTGGGACCCCAGATGGCTGTTCAGCTTGATATTGAAATCTGGGTCTTCCCAGCCTTGTCCAGCCACCAGTTCCCGCGCGTTCTCTAGTGGAACAATATCTCCAAGAAGATTACCACACGTATTCATCAATTGAGAGATTCAACCTCCAGTTGTCTCACAAGACACCCCAAAGCTTTGCGATAACCCATGAACTTGTGGCAGTGATTGCCAATCCCGCTCAATCCCTTCAGACAAAATGGTAGGGCGGTCAGGACTAAACCGGCGATTTCCATGGCATGGGACGGTTTGGGAAATTGTTGTTAGCACTGCCGCTAGAAGGATTGGAAAATCTCGCTTCTGGAGCGATGGACTGGTAGAGATGACGATTGGGAGATCTGCTGCTCATCCGAACTGGTTAGTAGCCTGGAACCAAATGGGCACTGAGCTGGGGTCTGATAGTTTGACCTGTTCCGTTTTCCTTGTCTGGCGATAAAGTAACCGCACGACCAGTCAACCGAGATGTAGAACTTTAGTATCTCAGCCCTGCACCTCCAAGCTACATATATTACATCGCTTGTTGCGAGCATGTAATGTCCAGCTACTATTGGTGGGGTCAGTTTACTACGTTTACGAACTCCGGGGTAATTTGTGCTGAGCCGCGGGGTAATCACAACGGTGAAGGAGCCGCATGAAGCCTATGCACTGAGTGCGACACCGCCCTGCAGTGTCATTCGTTTGAGGATAATCCATTCGTACCATCATTCTATAACAGATTTACTTTTTATGTCCTCTTTAATATCATTGCCTACCCAATTGCACCAACCGCAATGATGATTGGACCTGCATATTGGGAGTATATGGAAGCCTTTCGCACAGTTTTCGAGTCGCTGAAGACACGAGAGCTTGAAAATTTTCCCACAGTGATATCGGTAAGTTTTCGGTATGGGCCATAAATGCAGGAGCACACTTACAAAGCACGAATCCGATGTCATTGGACCCCCGTCTCCGGTAAGATTCCGCTGTGAGGGATATGGTCATGAAGTTGCAGGGTGATCTAAAGGCCGCTCTACAAGATGGTACCCCCAGATTCAAAACCTCCCGGCATCCCCTCTGAGCAATATTAATTATAAATAAATTCCAGCTACCGCAAATGTATCCACGCCGGATCCACTACCGTCAGCGAAACGCGACTTAGTGTCTTTAGAGTGGTCCGATTTAGAAGAGAAAGGCTCTGAGGCTAGCTTAGAAGTAGTCAATGAGTTCGATGAATGCGTCCTAGACGTTTCCAATGCCATCACGTGTCTTTACAACCTCTCGATTGCGATTGCAACCCCAGCACCCCAACACAGGCTAGAAAATTGTTCTTGATCGATATCTCCCATTTCCACTAGCACGACATTGAGCATATCTCCAACAAGTTCCCTAAAGCTCCCAAATTTATGATAGAACGCCTTGGAATGGCCAACCTCACACGACGTCAACTATTGAAATACAACGAAAGAGAGCATGAGAATACTGCCAATAACCGCCGCACCCCGTTAGAGGGAATCAGACTAGATGAGCTTAAGATTAAAGGCAAGAGTTCCAGAAATATAGCCCCGCACAAACAAAGTCACTGTTTCTAAGCATGCACTTACAGAAAACTTATTATAAGTCGACTTCAACCCAGGACACGGAGGCGACAGCAACGATGATACATGGTCTGAAGGACGAAATTCTTTTACCTCCTCCGCTTCGTCCGTTGGAAATTTAGAACTACTTTCTGTGCTAGCACCGCGGAAAGATGGAAGTGCATTTCAGGAGCACCCTTTTGAATGCCCCTATTGCTTTAAAATTGTTTCAATTAAGCTAGATAGCCAGCAGTCATGGGTGTAAGTGCCGATCACGTCCAGCGATGTCGAACAAGCAATGTTGATGCTTCACATAGGCGGCATGTATTCAGGGATCTTCGGCCATATGTGTGCACTTTTCAAGACTGTAAAAGGTCGGAACACCTATATGAAAATGTGCATGATTGGTTCGGACACGAAGGAGCGTTACATCGGTGGGAGTGGCTTTGTAGTGCTTATAACAGGGTGTTTCCTTCTCGTGTGACATTTCAGCATCATATGTCACAATCCCATGTCGGCCAATTCTCACCTCATGAGCCTCCGGTTGTTATCGAGAGATTAGAACGAGCCACAGAGTCAGAGCAGAATTGCAATCTCTGCGGTCAAAAAGCCTTTTCCTTATAGCTTCCAGCGGCATGTTGGATCGCATATGCAACAGGTTACACTATTTATTGTGCAGACCTTGGAAAAACTAGATGACGTTGGAGGTGGAAAAATAACAGTGCATCATATCGATGAACAACTTGTGTTCCCGACAACGCAGACCGGAAGACTTGATCCATATGATTTCCCGGGCCATGATCCTCAAAATTTTTACTATGTGGAGGCTAGCAGGGGCATAACCGTCGGTAATTACGGATATAGTATGTCGACGGGAACGACCAGAGCAGTATCGGCGGCTAGATCGGGCGGGATAGATGTAAACATCCCTAGGGTTCATGATTTTAGTGGGTGGTAGTTTAAAAGCCACGAAAGCGTGGTTTAGAGGCTGTCTTGTAGTTTAAATTATACGCTGTGGTTTGATGTGGTGTAGCAATGGTGGTGGAGTGTAGATCACACACTGGAAAATCTCGAAATTTTTCGAAGTTCATTTTTGTATGGAGACAATGTTGAAAGTTGTCTATGTCAATATTCACAGTTGGAGGCAGGTATACAACTACCTGTATGGTGTAGTGGTTAACGGCTTGTATCAGCAAATGTTGTGCTTGCTTGCTTACAATTGCTTCGAGTTCAAATCCCAATGCATTCAGAGTATTTACTTGTGGTGTACATGCACACCACAAACGTGACATATAAACGCCATTATCGTGTAAAAGAGATGCCATTGTGGTTTAACTATCGTGTAAATGCCACTACAATATTGTATGCATATACACCATAATGTGGTGAGCATCTCACGCCCACTACTACCAACTCATCTCACGACAACCTCACGATGGCGTTGTTTTGCTAGCACTCTAAATCTCACGCCCATTTCACGACAGCGAAGTGTAAATGCCACGCTATTTATCGTGAGTTTTAAACTACACCAAAATGTACCCTAGGGACATCAGTGAATACAGTATATCGCAACCGGTAGCAACGGCCAGAGCAGTATCGGAGGAACCTCATACGTTGTCGTTGAGGTCTAGCTTGCAATGCTTATTCTGGTTTAAGGGCTACAACGCAACTTTCAGCGATGACGAGAGATGGCTCAATCACGTCATGAATCACCTCACGGACCGATATTTGAGGAGCCAACCTGAAAGCTCATTTGCAATCTATGTGGTCAGAGTAATGACACTTGGTATTTGGTGTTCGCCCATACATGAGCATACCCGGGCGGGGGAATTCCGACCTGATTCGAACCTAATGGACTACCTTGAACAACGGGGTATTATTACGACTGAAGAGAAAAATGCTGCGCTGAGGACACCGATCCTACAGCTACTACGATAACCGTAGAAATTACCACAATATGTCACACTACATCCGCCACATGAACCCCAAAGATTAGTTGGAAAGGTAGGAGAGATCTCAATACCAACGAACATCAAACTTCAATTATTAGCTTTTGTACTGACTACACTTCGAGTGTCGATGATACGTTTACGATTTCGGCAATAGTTTATTAGTAATATATTCATAAACGTTTTCCTTTTGTGGTTTCAGCTCACTGAGATATGCTTATGGAATCATTGTGGTCTCTTCTTGCTTTCTTGCTTTTATGTTATTGCTGTTGCTATATAGGGAATCGTGGGAGTGGGCATGTACGCATATTAAGATGCAGAGTAAAGACAGGGAGAGAGGAGAGAGAGAGAAATAGCGAGTAAAGCCACCGAAGCACGGGTATATGTACGAGTACCAGCCACTCTATCTATGCAACACTAACCCCTCTCACTGCGCTCCAGAAAGTCAGTAGCAGCAAGACGAGGTAGCTGGGGCTCGCTCTGTGTGCGGCATTAGTACAACTAACGCCGTGCACTCCAAAATGTGGGTGTGGTAGCAAAAGGCAAGGTGTGAAGCCATGGATTGGAACTTAGCCGAAGTCGTGATTTGGGAAATCTGCAGAAACCTTACTATCAGTTTGTCTCGTCCCCAAAACCCTAGTGGCTCCTTCGCAAAGCTCAGTGTGACGAGCGAGCTTGCGAGCTTAATCACGAGAGGCTGGGTACGAGACAAACTATCAGCATAAAAGAGGATAATGATTAAGAGATCGCTAGCAGTAGTACACGATAAAGAAATACATACCGACAGCGGGCATTGCCTGGTGGAGAAGATAGGTATAATATAATAAATAGCTAATCATAGCTGAAAATCTATTAACAATAGAAATGACAGTGGTATTGATATCTGCTCGGGATCTACTGCCTAGATTGTACCTTACAATTTGTCTGGATCAAATTTCACCGCCACCGATTGTTGGAGTTGGAAATTTTTATTGTTCTAATGCACCTCCGATAGACGAACCGTGCCCGCTCGCAAACCAAAACTTAAACGCCCCATTCACGAATCGGCACCAGTTCGTGAGATTAAAGACACTTTTGTGAACTGGGAAAAAATTATCGCGAATTTTCGATGAAAGTTTTCCCAAGTAGAGCTTAACACAAAATCCGACGTTCTATATCTTCCGAGTAGCATGCTTAGTCGCTCGCTCAGTGTGAAATATGCAGGCTATTTGAGATCAGGGGAGTTATTGCGTTAACACGTGCCGAGGTCCTTTGATCCCGGGTGTATGCGCCTGGCTTGAGTAAGACACGCTAGTCAATCGCGTCAACCTACGAAAGTCGTGGACGTGACTCTTATAAATCTGAATCTGCCCTAAACTCTTGCTGACCGGTGTTCTTTGAGTTCCCCTTTAGCTTACCAGAACCAGACGATGGATATCAACTGCCACCAATCGCTCACCGCACATGAAGGTGCTGGACTCAAAAATGTCTTCAACGCCATTCACTTTCCCATTGCAAACACGCTTGCCAGCTTCCTCGAGACTACCGATTTGATCAACCTTTCTAGGACGAGTATCAGCTGTTACTACGCGTTCAAAGCTGTTAAGTCATCGCAGTGGAACATCAACAACTTCCTCTCGCCTTTTCTACGCGACCCCAGGAGCTTTCGAAGTGTAATGGCAGAATGCGACGCAGTGATATCTGGGTCTACGGCCCTTCAATTCTTCGACAGGGTGCGTTGGAGCGAGAGCGATTTAGACATTTACATTCATATTGGGGAATCCGTGCATCACAAATCTCAGCCGATTGTTTTGAAGACTCTTGGGTATCACCTAATGGAAAAGGAAGGATACCAGTATACTCCTGATAGGCGACAGCATCCAGACTTCAATCTTGCTGGAACAATTAGGGAGAAGTTAGATAACCCGGAAGATGAAGACGGAGGTGAGATTTATCAGTTAAATGATAAAATAGCAGGGGTAAATACAAATATTGTGCATTTCATCCACCAGACAGCTAATAATTATGAAGGTTTATACATTTTCCAGAACACCAAGAGACGGCCCCGGGCCTCCAAAGGAGATCCAGATCATCACGACAACAAGCCTGCCTCTCCAATGCATTCTCCTATTTCACTCCACCGCCGTGCAAAATCTGATCACCTGGAACAAGGCATATTCATTATTTCCCAAAGCAACCTTCATCGATCGCACAACTCTCGTGATCAATCTGCAGTGGAATAATCCTAGGGAGGCCAAATATCTTGAAAAGTACAGGGACCGAGGATGGAATGTCATTCGCCAGATTCCGGACTCACCACACACTCCATTCCAGCAGGAGCGCTTCGTCAGAGATTCCTACTCCTGGGTCATGCCGCTCGATATTTCGGGAGTCACAAAGCCGGAGAAGCCAGATTACGTCCTCGAACTTTCGGGCTTCACTCTTGATCCAGACGGACTTAGACAACGCCCGGGGCAGCCACGTGCACCCATGTACTCCTACATTTCGTCTACGATGGGTTCGCTGATCCTTCGGTACAAGTACCAACTCGGATTCACAGATTTTTACCCTTATCTCCATCACAAGATCCACAAGCTTGTCAAAATCGAGAGTATGAGGTTGCGGCCCGACGATCCACCGCTCGAGTTCAAAGATCAGTACATCGACTGGGAATTATTGGAGTCTCGGGCGAAGATGGGACTGGGTGTTTACTACGATAGCTGCATCCCCGGGTATTTTTACAAGTACATGGTGAAGCAGAAGAAGCCGGGATTCTATAGATCTGCGGGAACGTACAAGAAAGACGCCAGGATTCTATAGATCTACCAGAACGCACAAGATGTCGACGGAGACTCAAACGGTCCTGTGGGATTCTGCATAGGGCGAGCAAGATCTCTTGCCAAGGCCTCAGTAGATAACTGCCCATAGTCAGGGTTCAGTAATTAATCTTTATTGCTACTACTGTAGCTTAGAAGTAAATATCAGCGTGCACTGTCTGTATGATTCGGAATATATTGTTGTGGTTAGTTTTGGACACGGGACAAAGACAGTCTCTCGCCTTATAATTTATCTTGTGGTCAAACAGAGGGACATATCATGTTTTATCCAGCGCGAGTTGTGCTTCAACTTGACCTTCCCAGTCTTATGAAGCCATCCACACAGCGGCGGTGGACTGGTCGTATTGGTACAAATCTCGGGAGATCAAGCAATACTTCTGCAGCCAGTCGCTCAATCTACGAAACCGCCCCTGCACTCGATCAGCCTACGCGCCCTAGCCAGTTAAGATGAATATCTTCACAATATATCACTCGTGCCATGCAGAAACTTATTTGGTCACCAAAGGAGTCTACTAAGCCTCAGATTGTTTTATAATGTTGGTGCTATTGACCGAGCAACGAGATTCACTTGGCCGTCTGTAGTCTCCATGCAGTACTAACTTCTATGTTCATATTGATAATGGAAACTTTCTGACAGGCATGGTAACTGACAAGAAACAGGGTCAATGATAAAAGAAATGCTCCGATAGGAATACTGGTATAGTACTTTTTGAATAAAAATACCCAGAAGGATAGCATGTCGAGTACGTCCCAAAGTCAGCGCGACTGTTCTACTTCGAATTTCAGTTTGGCGCGACACTCTTCCCCTTCCCACAACATTCAGGTTTCCTGCCTAACAATTAGCAGGTTGCAGTTTTGCAAATATGCAGTCCCCAACAGGTATTGAAGCTTCTAGGCTGGCCGCCCATAGGTTCACCAACCCCCACCCCAACCTAGCTGGATCCGTGGGCTGCACCGATGCCTCTTTTTCCCGCACGTGCGCACCTTCCCCGCTTCTTGCAGGGTATAACGTCTAAGACAGGGAAGTTGGATACCCGATCGCGAGTAACAAGGCTTCTGAGAAGTGCACCTATCGGTGTGCCAAAAAGAAAATATGAATATCTCGAAGAAGGTATCCGCAAGGGGCAAGGTGCAGGGAGCCGGAGACGATCCAGATGAATCCCATCTCAAGACATGATCCATCTCAACCCCCGAAGTTCCTGTGCCCAGCAATCCTACTGGTGCCACCTTTGCCGTTTGACCTAACATGATGTTCTGAAAATTGTGGAACTTTAGAGCTGCAAGAGTCTAGTGGCCTGCTTGCACCCGCCAAAATGTGATGGCACTGCACGTAAATTGGAGCGCATATGACAACAACGACATTAGAAGCAGAACAAACAATGGGATTCGTCATTCTCATCACCATATTGGACGACCATCGCTTTGTTCTCTAAGTTTGGAACGTCCGAGGGGTTCTGTCATAAATTTTTGATGATGTCCAGGACCCTATTTGTCTCAGAGGTTAGTGCATTAGTGCTGGCCCTGTCCTACACAAAGGTCGAATCAACAATCGATTCTTTCCTTCTCATCGACATCTGGTTTTCCCCTTGGTATACCGTAGCGAACTTGATGCTCGCGATCACGGGCCCAGAAAATTGATCGCCGCCGCCGCCACCACTATTCCATCGCATTCCCCGCAGACACCTTCACCCTGTATGTGCATAGACATTACACACACGCAGCCGAGTAGCTACGTAGTTAATTACTGTGACTAGTGGATAAACAGACATCAGGACGGACTTTCCTTGCAACCTCTTTTCATCAGAGACTCACTACCCATAGTAATTGTATACAAGCTCGCGAAGCAAGTAAAAACTGACTCGCAGAATCCACTCTTTTCTACATACAACTGCCCTAAGTAAATCTTTGTGTTTAGTTAATTTCCACACGGCCCAAGCTGTGGGAAACAGAGCTCTGGGTGCTTGCTCAACCGCCTATATATGGTGCTGTGGACATATTACTACTCTATCTACCGTTAAATGGAGTACTCGTGTATGGATGCAAAAATCGGAAAACGCATGCGTGTCTACAACCGTAGGAGGAGTATTGAGACAAAAGATGGAAAATACGATCTTGTTGGCAATCAAAGCTCCTATACAATCCTGCTAGTTCAGCCAAATGCACTCATTAAATGTTGTGTGGTGGATTAGTTTCGGGGCACCTTAGATATTGTTCTAGATCCTTTTCTGATTTTTAGACCTATAGCCGAGTACACTGTAATACATGGCGCCAACTAATATCATTCCACCTCGATTTCACCCAGAAATCATGTTGGATTAGCGCCAAGTATCCTTATATATCGGCAGTTGCGCTCCCTGCCTTCACTTCGCCCTTGTACATCGCGCCAGAAGCCTGTCCCAGGGCGGAATCCTGTGATGAGTGACTAGTGGGAAGATGCAAGCGTTAAAGTGAGGCGTGCTACGTGATTCAAGAGTTGCTCGGCCGCAACAGAGAACGTGGGCCCCGGCAAAATCTAGATGAAAATTCTCACTCTTTACCACAAAATTGCCAGTAGGTTTACAGTCGACCACCTGTTAATTGGCTAAATGGGTGATAAAACCTGAACATGAATTTTGAATTTTCCTGGGGCCCATGAAGTCAACTTTAAGGGCAGATTTCACTTCAATGCACAAGATATCTATTGCAAGCCTTATCGAGAGAGTTACCGCTGTGGAATTCAACACATACATAATCATTCAGCTTTGATAGACCTAGCAACTATACGATATTTTACCTATCTGAGGGAAAAATCGCAAAAACCGAGTGCTAGCGCGCTCAAAGGCATCTCCAACTCTTTTTCGTGAGGTTTTGAGCAGTAATCCCCCAACTTTGCAATGTTTTTATAGTTCGCTTTGCTGCGTCTTTACGACTGCAACTGGTGTGTAGTCTTAAAAACGTTGAAATAAAGGTTTTTGTCTGACGGTGACGGGGATCGCTCGCTGTTGCCTTACTAAGTCAAACCTGGTAATAGTTTTGCGCTGAAACTAGCGAACGGTCTATCTTGAGGTCCTTTTCGATAGCGGTGAATTTAGCCGTTGGTAACCGTTCGATATAAGCAGTAGCTACACCGGTAAACGGAAATAGTGAAAGTGATTGCGAAACTAGGCGAACATAATGTTTCCACAGACACTTCGCCTAGCACAGATCCCAATTTCTAACCACTTTTCTTTTGCATTTACCCACTTTCCCCGCTTGTTAGACACTATGATTACCTAATTAAGTACTAAATAAAAATTTCTCTGTATTTCTACAGTATTCGATTCTACTCGAGTAGTTCTAGACAGAAAAGATCAAGCTTTAAGAAATTGATTGCTTTTCTCCAGCACAGATCAGCAAACTCTACCAGATTGGAGACCACGACCGGAATACTATACCGTCAACGCCGTATGAGGCGTCCCAGGTTCAAACCGCCTACATCGTATCTTTTGGAATTCTCCGCTTTGATGGGCCACAGCTACTTCCGCATTGCAACCAATGGTAATGTATTGATGTAATCCGTCCTCCAAAACAAGCAATGTTGGATATCAAATCCCACACAGGAAATTTGCTTGTTGCAACTCCTAATTGGGATGAGGTAGATACCAAACGAACAGAATTTAGATGTGGTTTAATCGGCGCAACATTGTTTATTTCTAGAGGACTGGTGGTGTCTATTTTCCAAATACTAAAATCAGTCAGATTTGCCTTCATTTCTTTCCTATAGTTTTGACGACCGTTTTAGCCCAACGCAGCTTTAAGCGAACAGCATGACACTGGTCTGAGTTATTTCATGACCTAGAGTGACCGTAATGAATTTCCACCATTAGTGTAATGTTGTGGTGCCAGATCTTAGTTTCTGCCACATCCCAACAGCAAGGAGTTGCGAATAATTGGCTGAGTGCAAAGTAGGCAGTCGATATATTGAATATTTACACTCATCGCCCATTGGTCATAAAAACGACTTAAGCTTACGAGCCCTCATCGAATATATATAATCAAATACCAACCCGGTCGCTATTACCTTAAATCAACACCGCTCTAAAGAGTAGCTCATTAGCTACCGCTTTCATATTTCTACCTCCCAAACATTCAATTCGAGACTTCATCTCAACCGCTCTGAAACCACCAAATCCCTAGCTTTCACGATCGAGATGGACTCTTCTATGGAGAAAGGCCGCAACACTCTCGAGATCAGGCCGGAAGAGTGGGAACGTTACAAAATACTCATTAGGGAACTGTACATCGACCAGGACATGTCCTTGCGGCAAGTGCAGGATTTTATGATACAAGCCCATGGCTTCTACGCAAAGTATGCCATTCATTAACTGCGGTGTACAGGGGAAATCCCGCTAAAATACCACAGTGAATTGCAATACAGACACAGATTTCAGAGGGCCTGGAAGCTTGCGAAGAATATTTCAAGCCGGAACATGGCTGCGATCATCCATATTGCAGACGAACGACAAACAATATATAACAAAGAAACGTCCTTTGCATGGCATGGCAACCCGATCAATCGGAATAAAATTGTGCAATCGCGGAGGAGACTCAAGCTCGGACCTGGGGAGGGAGCATCCACTTGGTATTCAACCGGTAAGTGAACATACCATTGAGAACCCCAACACTGGTCACCACCATCACCACCACTACTACTACTACCACTCGCGCGATCACTGGAATACATGGGCCAATTCTAATACCTCTTAGAGAACCCCCCTCTGCATACACCCTCACCTTTGACCTACTGGACCCCGATTGAGCAGTCACCACGCGAATCGGCATCGGGTACTCCCCCACTTGAAGCCGCGCGACCTCCGCTTGAGGTTGTTTCTCTTGACTCGAATACACGATCTCCAATGGATATGGAATCAGATAATGGTTTTGTACATCCGAAAGCAATACTTCTTCCACGTCTAGCCGAGCCTGGGTCGTTACTCTCTTCACATCTAGTCGATTCACATTATCAGCAGCATCAATTCGATTTAGACTCCGCCTACCCCCCCGTTCCAAAGGACTTGCCCGACACTAGATCTATCGGGCTTGGTATTGTCCTGGATGAACATTGCTCACAAGAAGACCAAGCTGTCCTCGAACCCCCTCCGTTCAATACGTATATGAATTGCCGTTTACAACCGGATCCGGTTCTCACGAATCCGCCCGATCCTGAGCTTCCACGGCCAGATCCGGATCCAAATGACCTTTTTCTACGGCCAGACGATAACCCTATTCTGTCGAGTCCATCCAGTGCTGAGTTTCATCCGTTTTGCACGAGTCCGGATAACCCCTTTCATCAGCAAGCGGAGATCCTCTCAAATCCTTTAGCACTTTGGCTCAACAGGGGCCCAGACTCTCCGGAGCTCGAAAAGGTCACCGGTATCGCGTTACTCGAGCCTGCGGGTGGTCCATGTATGACCCGCGAAATTGTTTCTCCAATTCTCTCATCCCAGTTTTTGGGATCGGCTACAATTGGCGATTCTTGGCTGAACTCTGTGCTGAGAGTCCACGACGAATCAACTAGAAACCCTACTCCAGAATTTTGACCATAGCGATGAATACAAAGCTGTAGTTTGGCCTTCGCCCTTGAGCAAGTTGATGTCGGTCAGTTGGACGAGGGGGAATTGATTTTCTGCATAAGCTGTACAATTTCGCATTTCGGCCAATTGCACATATAGTACCGGATCAGAGGACTTGATAAAACAGTTCTTGAATATTGTATATACAAAGCTACCTTCAAATTCGGATTTCAGAATGTTTCTAATTGGATTTTATTCAATGCGGCTATTACTAAACGAGCTTTAAACTTAACCTGAGTAGCCGCCTCTACTCCTCATCTCAGGAAGTTGAGTTCCCACAATATCGCGGCGTAATATACATTTCGCTTAATTACCAATTCTTTTCCTTCACAGAAATTCTTTGAGCTACACCAGAGCCTCATGTAGGCACTCTACTCGGACATTAGGCAAGTACGCTAGTATAGTAGTCAGAACGAAGGAAGTGAGACCTTGAAATCTCAAAACACGACTACCTAATCAGATATGAATTGGAAGTTCAGAAAGTTGAGAAGGGGAAACAGAATTCTAGGGATCGGGTCAGAGTTAGTACACTTGTTGGAGCAAGATATGCGAACATTGGTCAGATGGTTGTTTCTAACATACGGAGGCTGAGAGCAACCAGGGGATCACAACATCGATGTCAAACCAAAACCAAAAACCAAAAAGTACTACAACTCCAATTCCACCCTGCAGCACTATCTAGACCCATGATTTATATATGTTGGTATAACAGCTGGATATATTCAATTTTGTCCTCCGTCCACTGACTTTCCTATATTCTAACAATTACCCACCACCGTACTTTAGATGTACTAAGCGCAATGTCAATTTTTCAGACAAGAATTTTTTTGACTGATTTATTCAATACGAATGCGCAAGAGTAGGCAAAATCCTCAATACAATCTTTCAAACTTCCAGACCAACTTGAATAGACTTATCTAAAACTTTGAAAATCGTGACTGCACAAATGCACAAATAGCCTCAACTTCCAAGCAGAAATGACTTTTCTGCTGACTCGGGAACTTTCTAGGCAGTTATCTCAGGTTAGTTTTGGTTACACTTCTGCAATACTTCTGTCCGCGATATCCTCTGTGGGCTTGCTGCTGTGGAGGTCAAAATCATATATTTTTTAAAATGGTACCTCACATTTTTCTTTTATCATAGTGATAATTAATTGAGAGTAACCAAAGGATGAGATGGTACTGCATGCTGTGATTAGTGGTGGTTGTCAAAAAAGTCCTGGTGGCCTCAGCGGTTGTCAATACTCCAGTAAGTCGGACCCCTGCATTGAACTTTGGTTTTGATTTTGACATTGACGTGGTGACCCCCTGGCCGCTATCGACCTTCGCACCAAAGTTCCTGTTCGCTGCACTCGCAGTATGCTCGTGGTTGAGAGTTGTTTCTTTTGAAATGATCTGAGAAGTGGTAAATGCCGCCCCGCAGTGAATAATTATTCCAGCTCCGAATAGGCACCACAAAGAGGTGGTTTCAATTATAGACTTTACTCGCTGTCTCAGAACTCATCGTGTTGAAGTATCTTTATAAAGATACAACATGTGTCATATCATCCGCCCATGATCATTACCCCCTCTGGTTGTCTTCCGTTGCCCGTGTCCGGAGTAAGTCTGAGGTTATAATAAACATTTGGACTTATCCTGAGTGCTCTACTCCAACTCCCACCTCTAGGTTGTTTTCCGTTGTTTAAGTAAATGAGATAGATATGGCCTTGCGGTTTTTCCCGACCCCGCATTAAGTGACGTTGCCGTAGTTACCGTATGTTCTAGTGCTTGCGAATGAGGAAAGGCTAATGCAGAGTACGCTTCAACTACCCCTCTACGGCGTTTACACTCGACATTTGCCATGGCTGGGGGCGGCTGCATGCATTGCTGCACAGCATAGCACCATCTGGAACTGGGCTCTACTATTACCGTATGATATGGCGTTTCCGGCTCTTCTACAGCTCCACACAAACCCTGTTGGACAACTCCCATCCACCTAGAGTACTCGAACATAAAAAAATCAATTACACATACATAGAAAGCCAGCGAATGTCAACGAGACTAATGAAAGTTGTGGACCCGCCTCTCAGCACCGTTATGTATACAAGAAAACTGGATAGTTTCACTGCATGCAGTCTTACCCACAGAGAAAACTGTTGTACTGATCGTTGCGAAGACTGCGGATCGCCCGAATTCGAACTAAGAGACAACAATCCTTGCATAGTTAGTACATACACTAGATATGCACACACGCATGAGCTACGGGTCACGGGTATTGAGTTCATTGGCTGGCTGAACCTCACCTTGGAGAACCGGTCTGGCCACACATTTTGATATCTTGTATTGGCCGCAAAAATACTACTGCAGCTGGTGCAGGGGATAACTAATCATGGTGGGCTGCAAAATTGCAAGCAACCAAACAGCACGGTACTCGAGATTGCTGATATATTTACAATTACATGCCATAAAGCTAGAATGTAGAGAGAATTGCTGGCAGGCTCACCAGTCTGCCGTAGGATCCCCTTCTCCGGGCGGGGTTTGGTACAACAAACTAGTGAGCCAGTTGGACAGTTGGAGGGTGAATTTACCTTGGCAAAACCAGCGGACGGAGTTGTGACGGGTAGGAATGACGAATATAGCAGTCTGACGAAGGCAGTTTCATCCCGTACATATACTGGTTTTGTCAAACCCCTACGTCCGTCACTCCTGCATGTCTAGTGGTTTGAGATTAAGCTCGTAAGGCTGGCCAGTGCGACGATCGCCCAATGCCTCACAGACTCTGTGTCGCTACTCGTCAGAGATCGCTTATGGGGTGTACTCATTGGTTTTGATTGGCGTCTGTACATCAGAAATTTCTTCTCGGCCAGCTACCTGCTCCAAGATGCTCAGATCATATTTTCAGTCTATAGCGTGGTAAATTGAATGCACGAACAGCTGTACCGCTCGCCCCCAGCTGCCTAATCCGGGATAATACACCATCCGACCAAATTCCGGTAAGCCGATTGCGTGCGTAATTTTTATTTCCAGTAACGATTCTCATGGACTTGTTGTAGAGCCTCTGCCCAGCGCATGGGGGCGAGCTTTAGCACCCAGGCCAGACGTTGGCATTTGCTGTGAAGGCGACGTGGTGGGAGGGGAGGTGCAGGGCTGGCACTGGCACTAGTACCCAGCGAATCTGTTGCCTCTGCGCGTTTACCAATATTGTACGTGGCATCTTGATAATTCCATGTTGTGTATGGTAACTTTCCAGAAATTCATTGAAGTGTTCTGATCTTCCCACAGGTGTTTTATGGTGATTTAAAAGTCGGATAGCGAGCAATAGAGACTACCTGACATAATAGCACATATCACTAAAATAACAGCTCTCTCAGTGCCCATATAACGTGCTACAATCAATCCATGAAAACACCGCTCTGGCATATTGTATCTGTTCCAATCCTTTGGCAGATTTGGTCCGTCCGCAGACAGCCCAGGTTCTTCCAATAGCTTCCCATTGGAGGATCCGCAAATGGACTGAACGATAATGTAAATGCATGAATTTCTTTCAATGCCCCCCCACACATGCAATATACACACAGTGCGGTCTGAATCAAGGTGGGTGTGGAAGTTGGAATTATGTGCTCAACTTTGCGCTTAGTAGGTAGTTGGTGGCTATATATAGAGAGAGAGAGTAATTAAACTGGTCTTGTCTCTGTATGTATGTAATGAGCAGTAGATAGTAAGAAGCAGTATTGCTTCTAGACTTGACTCACAGTGCTTGCTATCCATTTCAAACAATACGTACGCGGCTACAGAGTGACGCTTTAGCTGGCAGATTGAAGGCAGAAGTAGCTGTACCAAGTACGGTGGTGGTGGAGCCCTGGCGAGTTAGAGTTCAAGATGGCATGGGGATTTCAATAGTGTATAGCTGCGATAGGTAGCCTTGGGAGTTTCAAAAATACCCAATGGCCCGAGAGACCGCATAGTACGTCTACATAAGCCACTGTACGTTTTTTTTACAAGCTACGTAGCCTCTGAAACAATTTATGCCAGGCACGCCCTATCCGATTTCTCCAAGGCCTTTCGGATTTTACTAGAAGGGGCAGGCCATCCACAAACAAACAAAGTCTGCAAAAAGGCTAGAACATATCGGGCATGCTAAACTCCAAGACCTAGCAAAATTATTACAGGCATCCATCCCATAATCACAGATTCTTTAGATGAATCAGCCAGCGGGTACATATACCTACCAAGATACAGTGCGAGCTTAACTCTTTGACTGTTAGATATTGATGCAAATTTAACTGGCTACTCAACTCAACCGCCAACACCCCAACCCTTATGCTATCATTCTAGACCCCTCAACGCCGACGAGCAATAACTACAACTCCACATAGAAGCTAGGTAGTTACCTGATGTATGCATACAAGACAAGTCGTTTGAAAATATCCTACTCTACTATGCAGGCCACAGAATTCCCTTGTGCCAGCCTCTAGATGCACAATTGCTGATTTCTCACTGAAAATTCACCCACATGATCGACTGCATCGTGGACTTTGCTCATCAAATTCCTGCGTACTACGTATACTCTGCTAGTAGGTCCAAACCCATCTTGTAAGCTTGCCACATACTACTCGTAAGTACTCAAGTACTTTAATTGTGTAGATTCAAGAAAACTCGGGTCATCGAGACAGTCACCGATAGTCACTCGTCCTAGTACAGTAATCATCGTGAAACCGAAATGGCTAAGATTAGCAAACTCAATATAACTAACTAAATGAAACGAACCTCCGACAACACACCACACCACCTTTTAGTTTTGCCAAGACCGATTTTATCCAATCAAGTTTGACATTGCAAGAAAATTTTTGCTTCGGTTTTCAACTGAACAACCTTCAGTCACCCAGAAGCTAAGAACGATGAGTCTCTTCAGAGCCAAAAAACAGCCAGAACTCCCTGTTAAGGAGGTACTTAAGAGAGCGAAGGAAAATTATGAGAAAAGGATGGAGTCAGTTCCGTCTGAAGTCTCAAGCAGTCATATCGGGGAGGTACTCGATAGACACCTTGAATTGATCACTAGACCGCTATCCAGCCCTCTGGAGGATATGCAGGGGAGCGGCGAGCTTGCTCATGAAAACCTGTTACAAGAGTTCCACGGAACGGCTGAGTATGAGATGCTCAGATCGAGAGAAGAACAGGACAGATTCGAGATGGGATTGCACCAGGCCCAGATCAAAGATAACTTAAGGAGACGCAAGGACAGCCAAGCAACTCCCAAAGCAGAATCAGGACAGCTTCCCAGCCACCTGAACGATATGAGAGCATACTCCGACCTGATGGGAAAAACTGGAGTTTTGGGAATCACACGATATGGGAGTGAGGAATCTTCAGATTTGTCGCCACCACCGACTACAAATTACGGGGGAAGTGAGATTTCCTTCCCATCGCAAACACCACGAGAGAGGGTTATGTCCCCTTTGCCGGTTACGAATTATAGTGAGGGGACCCTTTTGGGCCTACCTCCGAGCGCTCTTCCCCGGGATCGTTTTTTGACTCCCAGGGTGAGTGCTGGAATTATCGCGCATCAGTACATTCAGTCAGAGGAAAATGCCAGCCAACACGCTGAAAAAGAGGGGGGAATGGAAGAGACCCAGAAAGTCTACACACCCATTCCGAGAAAATTCGAAATCAGCGATAGTAGCGATAACGAAGATGATACGATGACGGAGGTGGAGTGGAGGGACGAGGAGTCATACATGACGCCAACAAAGAAGGGAAAAAAGTGCAATAAGGGGAAGGGAGTTCAGAGGCCGGTTACACCCGAGAGACCAATCCCGAATATGCCCCAGACACCAAGCAGAAGAAAGCTCGAGGTTGATTGGGCCAAGCCTGGAGAGTCTTTGGCCAATGAGGATAAACCAGCGGATCTGGGAAAGTTTATTGGTGAGTATCTTTGGAACACTAATGGACTGAGGGATTTTATGGTTGGACAGGAGAGAAATGATGCAAACTACGATATTTGGTGTCAGAAGCAGAGCCAACATATCGCTGTGAGACAAAATCATACAGATGTGGCAGTGACGTTAGTACGAAAAATTGCCCAAAACATACAAAATGCGGTGAAGTTGGAGAGGGAGTACGCTTTAGAAAGGGTGGACAAGCTTGATGAGAGATTGAGCAAAATTGAAAAAAGATTGGCCAAGATCGCACCTGTGAATATAGCTAAAACAATTGAAAACGCAATGAGAGATTGCATGGAAAAAATGGTGGAACAGGTGACGGATCAAGTGGTGGGCACACTTGAGAAGTTGGCTGAGAAGGAAAAGAGAGAAGACATTTGAAGGGGGAAACAGGTAGAAGCCACCCCGGAGAATGATGGTGAGATGAGTGATATTGAGTTCGAGCCTGGAGCGATCTTTTCGGAGGAGGCAGATGAGAAGGTAGCCAGAGTTCCCGAACGTATGGAGGTGGATGAGCAAGAGCTGGAGGCATCGAAGCATGCAACGGTTATTCCGCCGGGAGAGAAAAGGCAGGAGTTTCCGAGGTTCACCCCTAGTGGACAGGTTACGATTGCAAAAAGACCAGTTTTCGCCCCGCCGGTACCACAACAGAAGAAGAAGGAGGTGAAAAAACCGGAGGCAAAGGAGGTACCAAAGGGACCAAAGGGACCAAAGGCAGCAGAGAAGAAGAAGCCGGAGGTTAAGAAACCAGAGACAAAGAAACCGGAGAAGAAGCCGGAAGAAAAGAAGAAGGAGACGTAGGCGCAGAGAGCGGCAGCACCACCAACACCGAAAAAGCAACCCGAGCAGAGACAACATCAACAGTCAGGGCGGCAGCAAAACAAGAGGGGGGACAGCTTCGTTGAGGTTAAGAGATATCAGAAGAAGGAGGAAATGAAGCCGATCTTCCCAGGCCAATACTCGATGGAGAAGAGGAGGGTTACCTTTAAGAGGGATAACGGCCTCCCCCTTTCTCAAAAGAAGGATTTGGATATTTCGTTGGAAGTGAATAGAGCACTTTTTAAGGCCAAGGTCCCACACATTATTCGCATCCAGGGAGTTACGAAAAACACCCGAGGATGCCTATCAACGATCATGACCCCTGGAGCAACGGCCGAAATGTTGATTCGGTATAGGGAAATTGGGATAGAAGAAGCAAGGAAGGTGGACGCAGGAATTGTGGACATCGAGACAAATGAGCTCTGGGAGAGAGTGAAAATGCACGGCGTCAATTGTGATAGGTATTTGGGGAAGAAGACGGGAGGAGGACTTGAAAAATTGAGGCAAGAATTGCTGGCTGAGAACGAGGGGGTGGTGTTGCCCCTTGCCATCAACTGGATTGGAGGACCGAAAGATGTGCAGAAAAAGAAGGGGGAAGGAAAGAAAGCATCATGGGTTGTTTTTGCGGTCAGGGTAGTAAGATGGCCGAAAATGTTTTGAAGGGAGGTTTGAGGGCGGCAGGAGAGAAGTATGATGTGGAGAAGTTCATGAATGCTGGACCAGATTCCTTCTGTGGAGTATGCAGCAGGTGGGGACATGTTGAGGCGAAGTGTGGATCTTTGAAGATGCCGGTGTGTATGTTGTGGGTGGGGAGACATCTGACAAATGATCATAAGTGCAACGTGGTAGGTTGCAAAGCTAACGCAGGACAGAACTGCACCCATAACGTTGACAAGTGCGTCAACTGCAAGGGAAATCATATCGCAAAGGCCAATTGTTGCGTTAAGAAACAGGAGGCCATTACGACAGCAAGAGAAGAAAGATGTACCTGGAAGGAGAGAGAGGGAGAACGTCGCAATGTGACAGCGGATCAACAAAAGGAGCCAGATCATACAGAGGATGGGGGACCATCGACTGCAGATGCGGAAAAGAAGGCTCAGGATGATGAGCAAACAGGAAAGAAGCCGGAAGTCCAGGTCGAGTCAACACCAGCGACTGAAGGAGAGCCTTCCAATGCAGGGACCAAATAACCCCCATGAAGCAATGGTGAAGTGCATAATGCATAATTGTGGGAGGGGGTATGATGCGACTATGATGGCGTTGGAAAAAGGAATTGTTTGTGGGGCTGATGTTGTGATGATGCAAGAACCGTATGAGGAAAGTGAGGGATACGACATCAGCCACCAAGGATATAGGTTGGTCAGAGGAGGACAAACAATGACCGCGATAAGAAGAGATACACACTTGGAGTTTTCGGAAGTGGAGAAGGGGGGAGATGGAGATGTACAGGTGTTTGATATAAAGTACCCGTCGGGTAGAAAAATGAGATTGGTGAATGTGTACGATCAGTTGAGACAAGAGGGGGGAGTGAGGAGTCAAGGCAGATTGGCACACACCGCAAGATGGAGTGAAATTATGGAGCCAGAAAAGATTCTCGTGGGAGGAGATTGGAATGCTCACAGTGATAGATGGGACCTGAGTTGCCCACCAAAACGAGATGCGAACTTTTTGGAAAATCTTATGGATGAGTACGATTTGATCAATGTTATGGATGGGGAAGAAACCCATCCGAATACGAGAAATGGCGAAACTTCGGGATCGCTTATTGACTTTGTTATTACTAAAGCCTCGATGGCTGATAGATTAGAGACATCAACAGATTTGGCAACTGCTTTGGATCATGCAATTGTGTGTGCCCAGTTAAGATGGGACGAAGGGGAAGGAGTCAAAGTATCACAAAACATAACAGGATGGGATATCGATGGGCTCAAGTGGGAGGAGGAAAAGAAAAATTATGAAGAAGCACAAAAAGAATGGAGGGACAGGAGCTCAAAGAGACTTGTTTTGAATGAAGGAAGCAGCGGAGAAGAATTACAGAGGGAAGCTGAGTGGATACAGCGGAATTTCGTTAATCATCTCAATTGGTGATGCAAAAAAGCTAAAGTTTGTGCGAGATCAAAAATGTGGTGGATGGCGGAGATCGCAGAAAACAGAAAGATTTTGGGCTCAATAAGGAGAGCTAGAAAGAGAGGGGAAGCATCGCAGCAGGAGGTTAAAAAGCAGCGAAGCAACCTCCGAAGAATTATTCGACAATCGAAGACGAAGATGTGGCAGAAGTTTTTGAACTCAGCCACTAGAGATCAGGTTTGGCAAGCCCTGAGGTATATGAAACCAGGAGGCCAACAAACAACGAAGGCTTTGAGATTCAGGAGTCAAGAGGTGGCAGAGTCCTGGGAAGAAAATGCGGAGTAAATCAAAGAAGAAGCGTTTCCGAAACCTCTGAAGGGTGAGGAGAGAAAGGCCCAAGAAGAGGGGGGAGAAATGTGGAAAACGATAACTGATGAAGATATCTGAGAGGCTCTATTTAATCAGTCAGTTCAACAAGCACCTGGCCCGGATAGGTTAAGGTTTAAGGTGATAAGATTATTGTGGGATTGGGATTCTCAAACGATAATTAATGTCGTCAAAGCGTCTTTTAGGTTAGGGATACACCCACCAGTTTGGAAGGAAGCGAAGGGGGTGGTTATACCGAAACTGAATAAGCCAGTTTACGGAGTCGCCAAGGCATATAGGGTGATAACATTGTAAAATTGTTTGGGAAAAGTGGTCGAGAAGGTGGCAGCCAACGCAATAGCAGAGGAGTGTGAGCGAAGGAGGCTACTTCACGACGTACAATTTGGATGCAGAAAGAGAAGGTCAGCAATAGATGCAGTTGGAAGGTTGATGAAGAGAGTAGAAGAAGCGTGGGGGAGGGGGAATACCGCGGCAGTGCTGCTGATGGATGTCAAGGGAGCTTTTCCACATGTGGCAAAGGGGAACTTGATAAAAAGAATGGAAGAAATGAGGTTTGAAGCCGACCTGGTGAGGTGGGTGGAAAGCTTCATGGAAAATAGAAAAGTGATAATGTCAATGGATGGAAAGGAAGGAGATAGTATGGATGTGGAGACAGGAGTTCCACAGGGGTCGCCAGTATCGCCAGTACTGTTTGTTTTGTACCTTTCAGGGTTGTTCGGCCAAGTTGAGGATAAAGAAGAAGAGAGTGGAAGCGAGGGTATATCTTTTGTCGATGATGTGGCATGGGTGGCGGAAGGCAAGGATGTGGGGGAATGCACACAACGATTGGAGAGATGCGCTGCGGAAACAACAATTTGGGCGAAGAAAAACTCCTGTCAGTACGACATCGAAAAAATGGAAGCGATGTTGTTTACTCGACGAAGAAAGAATACAGAACCGAAGATGAATGCCTGAGTAACGGTAGGAAATCATGAGGTTTCGTACAATAAAGAAGCGACAACATGGTTGGGGGTATAGCTGGATGATATGCTTACCCTGAATGATCATACAAAAAAGACCTTAGCGAAAGCAAGGAGAGCGCAGAATAGGGTGAGATCCTTGATGACGTAGAAAGGATTAAGCTCGGAAGGGTGCAAAAGAATTCAAGTTGCGGCGGTTCAGCCAGTGGCGTTGTATGGGTCTGAATTGTGGTGGCATGGACAAAAGAATAGGGCAGAAGGGTAACCGGATGCTTTAGGACAACATCTCAAGGAGCATTAATGAATGATGCGGGTTTACAACCGGCAGTGGCTCTTCTTAATAACCGAGTACGGTGGTATAAGTTGCGACAGATGATGATGCCCGATGCTCAAGGCGGAGGGACATCGGCAAAAGTGCAAATCGACTCTAGACTGCGCTACGCGCACACGGGCACATGCGCAGGTCATAGCAAGCTTCCTGTGGACCCCTGCGTGACGCGCAGCCTATAGTCATCCATAGTCGGTCCATAGACATCTGCGCGTGGGCCTATGGATGCATTTACGACCGGTGGGTCTATGAGTGGACTACCATCGGACTGATCTTGTCCTGTGCATACCCGTGGGCTCCATGCATTGGTAGAACGGATATCCAGATATCCGGTGGACGTACTGAGCCCTCTATGTTCCAATATGACTACTTGTATTCGGCCGCTACGTGTATAGAGAACGCTGCAGTGTCGCTAGATGGAGGGTGGATATCCTACGATTGCACAATGAGTGCGCGGCAACTACAAGTCGGGCTCACGCTAAATCTATAGGATTAGATTATGCTGCCGAAAGAAGGATGGATATTTTGTGATAGCACAATGGGCGTGCGGCAGCTACATGTCGAGTCCACACTGAAGCTATGAATGTTCTGAATGGGCATTATATGCTGCTATCGGTATATTCACCGAATTTCCACATGAACTATGGCACAATGGTCAATGGAGTTCCAGCGGAGCTATGGCACAATGATCATAGAGTTGCGGTAGTCTACGAGGGCTATGGCGCGATTTCCAGTGGAGCTATAGTACGATGGTCACAGAGTTGCAGTAGTCTACGAGAGCTATGGCACGATTTCCAGTGGAGCTATGGCACGATGATCATAAACTTCCGGTGGCTGGAAGGCAGCTACTGCACGATAGAATTCATACTAAAATATAAACTTTCACTAACGAATACAATACTTTTGGCAGCACGTCTAGTCCAACTTAATTCGCCAAACCGTAACTCTACAAAACCAAATTCACTTCCTTCGCCAAACCATAACTCCACACTACAAAGCCAAATTCACTTCCTTCGCCAAACCGTAACTCCACGCTACAAAGCCAAATTCACTTCCTTCGCCAAACTTACAGAAGCCGTCCTCTCGAACCTTACCGGCAATTCTACCCCAGGTGCCGTCCATTCCACTGTAAACTAGTTAGCACAGGGCACATGACCTCGGGTGTACTTCCTTACCTTACAGATAATCATTATTCAGAATCCTCCGGGTCTTGCAGCGCCTCTAGAGCCGCTAATTTTTCCTTCATCTTGCCGAGGTTTTCCTTGCATGCCGGGAATGCCATCGGTTTTGGGAGGCCTATATGTTGAACCGCCTTGCCGTTTTGTCTTCTGATATCCAGAACCTTATGTCTTACTAAGGCCATGGCAATGTCTGACTATTCTGGCGTCGTATACGCGCTATCCCACATCTCCTGATGCCTCTCGTATATCGCTGCGACCGTCAGTTATTGTGCAGCCGCCATTGGAATGATCACTCACCGCTGGCGTTTATCGAGTTGAATAGCAGCGCTTGTACAGCCTTGCCAGTGGCAACACAGGTGTGGAGGTGCCACTGGAGAGCGGTTGCCATTAGACAGACGAACTCGGGCGACATTTGCGCCAGAAAGCGCGAATCTTGGACTCCCAGGGATTAGTTCGCCTTGAAAAGACAATGGTAAATGGCGGTGGCAATGTAGCTGCTAATGTATGGCTCCTAGCGAGTCTGAGGATAAATATCAGCATTATTCCTACCAGTGGACGTATGATACCTGCCTCTACGTCCTTCTTCTCAAAGATATATCGTTCATTGTCGAGTAACCAGCGGACCTTACCCTTCTTCTTTGGGGCCTCCATCTCCAGGAGTTGGTAAATCGCTTGGAGTTTAATGCCAATCTGCGAGACTGCGGTGCTTCGCACGGAATAATGAAATCCTCTGATCTGTGGCTGGTGGTTAACATTGGTACCAAAGAAAGTCTAGG